>RRZT012628238.1_pt1 | contig 13059 bp, 10 predicted proteins | sample 2165551 | NCBI WGS metagenome assembly RRZT01 (sample SAMN10456910, study PRJNA506462) | wastewater metagenome | biome: wastewater; feature: sludge; material: wastewater sludge; isolation source: wastewater sludge with Escherichia coli K12::gfp cells carrying plasmid... | place: USA: Moscow, Idaho... | reverse complement strand
CACCGCATGCCGTTTTATGGTCACGCCATGCTGTGCATAGACAGCCCCGCCTTGCGCGACATCTTGCCCATGGTGACTTGCCCCGTTACCACTTACGGCATGTCTGAAGATGCCCAGATTCGCGCCATCAACGTGCAGCCCGATAACGGCAAAATGCGATTTACCGTGCGCCGCTGCAACCGCGTCACAGGCGAATGCCTGCCCGATTTGCCCGTAGTGCTCAACCTGCCTGGCGAACACAACGTACTCAATGCGCTATCAGCCATCGGTATTGCACAAACACTCAATATCCCAGACGAAGCCGTGCTCAAAGCACTAGCCAATTTCAAAGGCGTAGGGCGGCGCTTTCAAAACTACGGCGACGTGGCTTTGCAATGCGGTGGCAGCTTTACCGTGATTGACGACTACGGCCACCACCCCGTAGAAATGGCGGCAACACTGGCCGCCGCGCGAGGTGCGTACCCTGGTCGCAGGCTGCTGCTGGCTTTTCAGCCGCACCGCTATAGCCGCACGCGTGACTGTTTTGAAGACTTCGTCAAAGTGCTGGGGCAAGCCGATATGGTGCTGCTGGGCGAAGTTTATGCCGCTGGCGAAGAGCCCATTGTGGCGGCCGACAGCCGCGCCTTGATGCGCGCCTTGCGTGTAGCGGGCAAAGTCGAGCCTTATTTTGTAGAGCAAGTAGCCGATTTTCCCGCTGCTGTGCACCGTGTGGCACGCGCTGGCGACGTCGTCATTTGCATGGGCGCTGGCACCATCGGCGCCATACCCGCCAAACTGGCAGCAGGCGAAGGCAGAGAAGAAAGCCAAGAAGCAAGCAACATAGCAGGCAAAGGAGACGCAGCATGAGCAACGCCGCCGACAATACCGCAACACACATCGACCCACGCGCTATGGGCAAAGTCGCCGTGCTGATGGGCGGGCGCTCCGCCGAGCGCGAAATCTCGCTCATGTCAGGCAATGGCGTGCTGCAAGCCCTGCGTGACAAAGGCGTAGATGCACATGCTTTCGACCCCAACAGTCAAAACCTGTTTGCCCTGAAAGAGCAAGGCTTTGAGCGCTGCTTTATCACCCTGCACGGCCGCTACGGTGAAGACGGCACCGTGCAAGGTGCGCTGGAGTTGATGGGCATACCTTACACGGGCCCAGGCGTAATGGCTTCCAGCGTAGGCATGGACAAAATCATGACCAAACGTATTTGGCTCGCGCAAGGCATATCCACACCCGCCTACTGGCAAATCGACGCGCACGACTTCACCCAAGCCAGCAGCGCCGCGCAAGCGCAACTGGTGCAGCAAGCCGTTGCCAAAGTTGGCTTGCCCATGGTTGTAAAAGCCCCGCGCGAAGGCTCATCCATAGGCGTGTACAAAGTCCACACCGTGGCTGAAACCGCACAAGCCATGCAAGCCGTAGCAGCAATTGACCAAGCCATCTTGTGCGAAGCCATGGTGCAAGGCGAAGAATACACCTGCCCCATTTTGGGCAGCGGCGCACAGGCACGCGCCTTGCCGCTGGTACACATCTGCCCGCCAGAAGGCAACTACGACTACCAGCAAAAATACTTTACCGACGAAGTGCGCTACATCTGCCCGCCCGCTAATATGCCCGCCGAGCTGCAAGCCCGTATCCAGCAAGAAGCCTTGCAGGCATACCGTGCGCTGGGCTGTCGCGGCTGGGGCAGGGTTGATGTCATGGTAAACAGCCGCGACCAGCAGCCCTACCTGCTCGAAATCAACACCTCCCCTGGCATGACCAGCCACTCGCTCGTGCCCATGTCGGCGCAAGCAACAGGCATTGCCTATGCCGACTTGTGCCTGCTGATTTTGGCCAGCGCCAGCTTAGACAATATGCAGCCAGATACGCAGGCTGGCACGGCAGCGAGCGCCAGCTAAACAGAGTAGGCAAACAGGCATGACGACAACATCTGCACCAACACCACCATCAAGCACCGAAATGGCCAACATTCGGTTGATGCACATCGCAGCTACGGCGCTGATGGTGCTGGTGCTGCTTGCTGCCGCACTTACAGTGTTGTGGCGCGTCATCCACCTGCCTGCATTTAGCATTGCCCAGATACGCGTTACAGGGCAAACCACACACAGCAGCGCATTTGCCGTGCGCAAACAAGTACTGCCACAGTTGCAAGGCAATTTTTTCACCATCAAGCTCGACGATGTGCGCAAAACCTTCATGGCGCAACCCTGGGTGCGCCATGCCACAGTGCGGCGCGAGTTTCCCAACCAGTTGCTCGTGCAACTGCAAGAATATGAAGAAGCCGCCTTTTGGGGCAGTGAAGAGCAAGGCTTTCGCCTGCTGGATAAAGAGGGCGTTATATTTGAAGCCAACCCAGACGAAATCAGCCGCGAAAACCTGCCCGAGCTTGATGGGCCCGACGAAGCCGCGCCGCAAGTGCTGGCCGCGTGGCGAGAACTTAACCCGCTATTTTCGCCCTTGCACAGCCGCATAACGCGCCTGGCAGTAGATGAGCGTGGTAGTTGGACGCTGGTTTTTGACCAAGAAACCACCTTGAAACTGGGCAGCGCCCCCATAGCTGAAATGCGCCAGCGCATCAACTGGTTTGTGCAAACCATAGGCGCAGTAGTAGCGCGGCACAGCCGCAGCTTGGCCGATGTGCAGCATGCCGACCTGCGCTACAAAGCAGGCTACGCCCTGCGGCTCAAAGGCATAGGCACGGTAAGCGACGGCAGCGCGGCAAAAAACACCGCTGATAAAAAAACAGCAGCCAAAGGCACAACCGAGCACAGCACAACAACAAAAAACAACGCGGCAAAAAACAACGCGGTAAAAAATAACGCCCCCAAAAGCACTGCGAACAAACCTGAACCAAAACGGAGCATGTAAACCAACATGGCCAAAGAGTACAAAGACCTCATCGTCGGGCTGGACATCGGAACCAGCAAAATCATGGCAGTCGTAGCCGAAGTGCAAGCTGACGCAAGCATTAAAGTGCTTGGCATGGGCGTAGCCCCCAGCACAGGCATGAAGCGCGGCGTAGTCGTCAATATCGAAGCCAGCGTGCAAAGCATCCAGCAAGCCGTGCGCGAGGCCGAAATGATGGCAGCGTGCAAAATCACGCGCGTCATCACAGGCATCACAGGCAGCCACATACGCGGGCGCAACTCGGTAGGCATGGTAGCCGCGCGCGACCGCGAAGTCTCGCCCAGCGACGTAGCCAAAGTGCTAGAAACAGCGCGCGCCATCAATATCAGCACCGACCAGCGCCCCTTGCTGGTTGAGCCGCAAGAATTCATCATCGACGGGCAAGAAGTCAAAGAGCCCATCGGCATGAGTGGCGTGCGCCTTGAATCCAAGGTGCACATCGTCACCTGCGCCCAAAGTGCTGCTGAAAACATCATCAAATGCGTGCGCCGCTGCGGGCTGGAAGTAGAGCACCTCATGCTCAACCCGCTAGCGGCCAGCATGGCAACGCTAACGGAAGACGAGCGCGAATTGGGCGTAGTGCTGATAGATATTGGCGCAGGCACTACCGACATAGCCGTTTTTTCGGGCGGAGCCATTCGCCATACCGCCGTGCTGCCCGTAGCAGGCGAACTCATCACCAGCGACATAGCCATGGCGCTGCGCACGCCAACCGATGACGCAGAAGACATCAAACTGCAAAACGGCTGCGCCAAGCAGCTACTGGCCGACCCCGATACCCATATCGAAGTAGCAGGTCTTAGCGGCAGACCTCCGCGCCTGCTCAGCAAACAAGTGCTTGCTGGAGTGATTGAGCCGCGTATTGAAGAAATATTCACGCTCGTGCAAAAAGAGGTGCAAAACTCGGGCTTCGAGCACCTGGCCTCATCAGGCGTAGTGCTCACAGGCGGCAGCGCCATGATGCCAGGCATGGTAGAGCTGGGCGAAGACATCTTTCTCAAGCCAGTGCGCGTTGGCGTGCCGCAATACAGCAGCACCTTGGCAGACATGCTGTGCCAGTCACGCGCATCCGTCGTGATGGGCATGCTTGAAGACGCACGCATGACCCAGCAGCGCGGCTTTGTGCCAGCCAGAAAAAGCGATGCCTCGCGCGGCTGGTTAGGGCGCGTTAGAGAATTTGTTGTAAGGAATTTTTGAATATGGCATTTACACCATTTCTTTTTTCCCGTATTTATATTCGCAAGGCACGCGGCAGCCCATTGCGATGTTGGCATATTGCCGCACAGAAAAGGAGGAATTATTTGGCATGTCCTTAAATCTTTTTATTACTGTGGCAATAACCAACACGATTTTCTATAAAAACCCATTTACCATTTAAAATACCCAGAAACTGAGAGGAGCAATATGATGCCCATTGAAATGATAAGCACCGAAGAATTCCACGCTGGCACCCGAATTAAAGTTCTTGGGGTTGGCGGCGGCGGCGGCAATGCCGTGCAGCACATGATTGATCGCAACGTTGAAGGCGTTGAGTTTGTTTGCGCCAATACCGACGCACAGGCACTCAGCCATAGCAGCGCACACCGCACCATCCAGCTTGGCAGCACAGGTCTGGGCGCAGGCAGCAAGCCCGATAAAGGGCGCGATGCGGCAGAAGCAGCCGTTGACGAAATACGCAATGTGCTCGATGGCGCCAACATGGTATTTATCACCGCAGGCATGGGCGGCGGCACAGGCACAGGCGCAGCCCCCGTTATTGCACGGGTTGCGCGTGAAATGGGCATCCTCACCGTAGGCGTAGTAACCAAACCGTTTGAATGGGAAGGTGGCCGCCGCATGGCCAATGCCGACGCTGGCGTTGCCGAGCTGGAAGAAAACGTCGATTCGCTGATTGTGGTGCTTAACGAGAAACTGCAAGAAGTGCTCGGTGACGATGTCACCCAAGACGAAGCCTTCGCACACGCCAATGACGTTTTGAAAAACGCCGTAGGCGGTATTGCCGAAATCATCAACGAATCTGGCCAGATTAACGTTGACTTTGAAGACGTAAAAACCATCATGAGCGAGCCAGGCAAAGCCATGATGGGTACAGCCGTAGCCAGCGGGCCAGACCGCGCCCGCATTGCAGCAGAGCAAGCCGTAGCTTGCCCGTTGCTCGAAGGCATCGACCTGTCTGGTGCGCGTGGCGTGCTGGTGTTGATTACGGCAGCGCAAGGTTCGCTCAAACTCAACGAATCCAAGCTGGCAATGAACACAATTCGCGCCTACGCATCGCCTGATGCGCACATCATCTACGGTGCAGCCTATGACAGCAGTATTGGTGACAACATCCGCGTCACCGTAGTAGCTACAGGGCTAAGCCGCCAAGCTATGCGCCGCCACGTCCCCCCTATGCAAGTCATCAGCCGCACGGGCACTGATGACGCTATCGGGAGCTTCGTCCCGTCTGCTGCCACGCCACCAGCAGGTGTAACCATTCCGGTTATGACCAACGTATCGCCTGCTGGCACAGTCGGCGCGAGCGTTTGGCAAACGGGGCGCACGGCCGAAGCCAATTCTGCATCTGCACGCGTAAGCCAACTCGCCTCAAGCGGGCTGGAAGACTACGAAATACCCGCATTCTTGCGTAAACAGGCGGATTAAGCCTCTAGTAGCCTTGGCTTGAATCGGCGCATGTTGTGCTCACAATATGCGCCGATTTTGTTTTTTACAACTGTAAACGTAATTGCAAAGGCAATCGCAAAAAAATGCGCTGCATAACGTTTATACGGCGTATGCCAAATTAAATGGCATAAAAACCAGTTACACAAGGCTAAACGGCTAAACGGATTTGCCTTCGCAGGGTGAATCAAAGGCAATACGCTGTTTTGGGGGATGTAGATATCGCCCAAAAAAGCATAAGCTTTCTTTGAACGCGGCGATAGACATTTATAAACACCTGCCATCTGCATAACTTTTACAATAGCGCCATGATTGAACAAAGAACCATCAAAACACTTACACGCGCAGTAGGCGTAGGTTTGCACAGCGGGCAACGGGTAGAGCTTACCTTGCGCCCTGCCGCCATAGATACGGGCATTGTTTTCAGGCGGGTTGATTTGCCGCAGCCTGTAGATATTCCTGTGTCAGCGCAAGCAGTTTCTGATACGCGCATGGCATCAACCATCTCTAGCGGCTCTGCCAAGGTGCATACAGTTGAGCATTTGATGTCGGCTTGTGCGGGCTTGGGGCTAGATAATTTGTATATAGACATTACTGCCGAAGAAGTGCCGATTCTGGATGGTTCTGCCGCTTCTTTTGTTTATCTGCTGCAAAGTGCGGGCATTGTCAAACAGCGTGCGGCGCGTAAATTTGTTCGCGTGCTGCGCCCTGTAGAGGTGCGTGAAGGTGAAGGCGCGCAAGGTAAATGGGCGCGTTTGGAGCCATACCACGGCTACAAGCTGCGGTTTGAAATCGACTTTGCGCACCCTGCCGTAGACAGCACTGGGCAATGCGTTGAGTTTGATTTATCAGCCAATAACTATGTGCGCGATATTGCCAGAGCGCGTACTTTTGGTTTTACCCGTGATGTTGAAATGATGCGCTCTCGCGGCTTGGCGCTGGGTGGCAGTCTGGATAACGCGATTGTGCTGGATGATTACCGCGTGCTCAACAGCGAAGGGCTACGCTACGACGACGAATTTGCCAAGCATAAAATTCTCGATGCCATGGGGGATTTGTATTTGCTTGGTCGCCCCTTGCTGGCAAGCTACACCGCATACCGCAGCGGGCACGCGCTTAACAACTTGCTGCTGCGGGCTTTGCTAGAGCAGCCCGATGCGTTTGAAGAGCTTACTTTTGAGCGCGAATCAGCCGCGCCTGCGGGCTTTGGCGAGATGGCGTTGCAGTGGTAATGGCAAGCGGCAGCGTTGTTTTGTAGAAGTTTTTATATTGATTTTGCAGGCAATAAAAAAAGGGAGTCGATTTGACTCCCTTTTGTTTTGAGCAATATGCCGCGTGCTGTTAGGCAGAGGCTTTGCGCAAGATTTGGTAAAGCTCGTCTTTCAGAGCCAGTTTTTCTTTTTTCAGGGTGTCAATCTCTTCATTGCTGGCAGAGACGATGCGTGCCTCCATATTTTTGATTTGCTGGTCGAGCTCATTGTGTTTGTCAAACAAACGCTCAAAACGGGCATCTTCGGTCTTGAGTTTGCTAATCAGGTCGCGATACTCTGGAAACATGAACATCCTTTCAGGCAAAAAACAAAAAAATAAAAAAACAGAAAAAGCTATCAGCTAATGCCTCCAGTATAGCCGCGCTTGGCGGGAAAGTTGCTTTGGCTGGTGCAGGTTTTAGCAAAAACTGTGGCGTTGGATGCGGTGTAGTTTAGTTTGCGGTGTTTTTTGCGCGGCTTTATTTGGGGCGTTTTTCCAGGGCGCGTTGCAGTAGCTTGTCTTGGCCATAAACGTCGGGCAGGAAATACAGGTTTTTGTCTTCGCCTATGACGGTAGTCAGGTAGGTGATGATGACGGGGATGGGTTGCTTGAGTTGCACAGCGCCGCCAGCGTGCTTGTCTATGGCGGTGCTGATGCGTTGCTCGGTCCACTCGGGGTTGTCGTGCAAGACGAATTTGGCTAGCAGCTTGGGCTCTTCCACGCGCACGCAGCCGTGGCTCATGGCGCGTGCTTCGCGTTTGAATAGGCCGGGCGATGAGGTGTGGTGCAGGTAGATGTTTTGGTTGTTGGGGAAAATGAATTTAACGCCGCCGAGCGCGTTGCCACGCCCCGGGCGCTGGCGCACGCGCATGGAGCCGTTGGCCAAGCCCGCCAGTGCTTCGGGGCTGAGTTCAACTTTTTTGCCATTGCTGCCTACGATTTCGTAGTTGCCGCGCCTGATGTAGTCGGGGTCGTTTTGTATGCGTGGCAGCATTTCTTTGCGCAGGATGGAGGGCGGTACGTTCCAAAACGGGCTGAATTCAACGCGCTGCATGTCTTTGTTAAATAGCGGCGTGGGGTTGCTGCGCGCACGCCCTACGATGACGTTAATTGGCAGGGTTTCTATGGCTTTGTAGTTGTAGAGCGTGTAGGCGCGAAGGCGGTATTCGGGGATGTTTACCACAATCATGCGTTGCGCTTGCTGCAAGGGTGCCCAGCGCAGGCGCTCGAGTGTTTGGGCTATTTGTGCGGCGCGTTCAGTGGGGGTGATGTTGATGCTTTCGCTGGTGGCGCGGTCAAATAAGCCGCTTTGCTTGAGGCTATGGTGCTTTTGGTAGCTGCTGATGGCTTGCTGCAATTCGGGTGTGAGTTTGCGGCTGTCTTGCGGGGCGCTGGCGGGCAAGTAGCCTAAAGCGGCAAGCCGCTGTGCCAGCAGGGGTAGCCCAGACCATTCTTGCATTGGGCGTATGGTTGCCGCTTTGGGCAATGCTGGCAACGGGCTGCCCCAGGCGGGGTGGGCGCGCAGGCGCAGGTAGCGTTGCAGCTCGGTGCGCAGTTCTTCGTACATGGGCGCTTTTGGGGTGGCTGCTTGCCATAGCGGCTGCAGGTCGCCAGTGGCTAGTGCTTGTGTGAGTAGCGCATTGGCATCAAAGGGCGGGCGAGCGTCGGGTGTGTAATTTTCGCGGATGGTTTTGGGGTCGATACGCCCGTGATGCAGTTCATTGGCGTAGCGCAAGACGCTTTGGGTGAGTTGCTCATCAAGTTTGGCTGCTTCTTCAGGCGCAAGGGGCGCTTTGCTGGCTGCGGCAAGTGCGCTTTCGATTTTGCTGGCTTCGTAGTCTGGCGGGCTTAGTCCATCGCTGTCTGCTGCAACAAGTTGCTTGGCGGCTTGTATGGCGATGGGGCGGGGCTGGTTGTTGGCGTTGAGCCAGCGCCAGTCGGCAGCGTATGCGTGCTGTGTTGCGCAGCTTAGTGCGAATAGGCTAAATGCGATGCTTGCGCGTGCAAAGGGGCGATTGGTTTTCATGGCGCGGCCTTGTGTAAGCAAAATTGGGTGCTGCACGCATGGTAGCGCGATTTGCGCCAAACGCTTGGCGTTGGTCAAGAAACTGTCAGCAAAAGGTGGTGCGGGCGTTGTTTTTTTGATGGTTGGCGCTAGCCGTTGGGGCGGGCATTTCAGGCAAATTGCGGCAGTTTTAGCATGAAGCAGATAAGACTGTTTAATGACTGACACGGTTGTAATGTATATTGGGGCATCCTAACCAACTGCCATTGGTGCAGCATTGAAAGTTACTTCTTATGCCTTTGCCACCTCCTCCACAAAAACGCGCCAGTGTTCTTCAAAAAAGCAGCTTTGCCAATGCGCCTGCTGCCGCCGCCAAAAAACCAGCTTTGGCAGATAGCCACGATGGCGAGGCAGTGGTTTATAAAAAGCGTGGAGCAACAGTGTCGGCGCTCACAAGTGCGCCGCCTGTTAAGCAGGTGCAGAGCGCGGGTGCAGCAGCGCCAACAAGCACCAGCACAACAGGTACAAGCAAAGCAAGTACAAACAAAACAAACACCAGCACAGCAAGCGCCAGCAAAGCAGCTAAAGAGCAAACGGCTGCACCAGTGCTGCAAGCAACTACAGCAAGCAGCGCACGCCCTGCGGCGCGAGCTGGCAGCCGCTCGGCGACGCGCAAGTCTGCCGCGCCCAAAGCGGCTGCGGGTGTGCGCAAGCTGTTTGTACTTGATACCAACGTGCTGATGCACGACCCGACTTGCCTGTTTCGCTTTGAGGAGCATGACGTATATCTGGCGCTGATTGTGCTGGAGGAGATGGATAGCCACAAAAAAGGCGCCAACGAAGTAGCGCGCAACGTGCGCCAAGCCAGCCGCATGCTTGATGCGCTGGTGGCAACTGCGCCCAAAGACCAGTTGGGCGAAGGCATGCCGCTGTCTGCCATTGGCAACAGAGAGGCAACAGGGCGGCTATTTTTCCAGACGCAAATGCTGGACTACAGCCTGCCGCTGAATGCGCTGCCGCAAGGCAAGGCAGACAACCAGATTCTGGGCGTAGTTGCCGCGCTCGAGAAGCAGCACGCTGGGCGCGAGGTGGTGCTGGTGTCTAAAGACATCAATATGCGCGTGAAAGCGCGTGCCTTGGGGCTAGCTGCTGAAGACTACCAAAACGACAAGGCGCTGGAAGACGATGAGCTGCTCTACAACGGCATGCTGGCGCTACCTGCCAACTTTTGGGAAACCCAGCCCGAGCAGATGGAAAGCTGGAAAGAGGGTGCACACACCTTCTATCGCATTCATGGTGAGCTGGTGCAGCAGCTTTTAATCAACCAGTTCGTCTATTTCGAGCAGCCTGGCGAAACCAGCCTGTATGCCCGCGTGGTTGAAATTCGCGGCAGCAGTGCCGTGCTTAAAACCTTGCGCGATTGCACGCACCCCAAACAAAGCGCATGGGGAGTTACGGCACGCAACCGTGAGCAAAACTTTGCCATGAACCTGCTGCTCGACCCAGAAATTGACTTCGTTACACTGGCTGGCAATGCGGGCACAGGCAAAACCCTGCTAGCGCTGGCTTGCGGCTTAACGCAGGTGCTTGATGAGCGCCGCTACAGCGAAATCATCATGACCCGCGCCACAGTAAGCGTGGGCGAAGATATTGGCTTTTTACCCGGCACAGAAGAAGAAAAAATGGGCCCGTGGATGGGGGCGCTCGATGACAACCTAGAGTTTCTCATCAAGGGCGACGGCTCCGCAGGTGCAGGCGGTGCTGGCGAATGGGGACGCGCCGCTACGCAAGAGCTGGTGCGCAGCCGCATCAAAATCAAAAGCATGAACTTTATGCGCGGGCGCACTTTTATGAACAAGTACGTCATCATCGATGAGGCGCAAAACCTCACGCCCAAACAACTCAAAACACTGATAACCCGTGCGGGCCCCGGCAGCAAAATCATCTGCATGGGCAACTTGGCGCAGATTGATACGCCCTATTTGACCGAAGGCTCCTCAGGCTTGACTGCCGTGGTAGATAAATTCAAAGGCTGGCCGCACAGCGGGCATATCACACTGGCGCGCGGTGAGCGTTCGCGCTTGGCAGACTTTGCCAATGAGGTGCTGTAAGGCGCTACAAGGTGCTGTAATGCGCTACAAGAGATAAGCGGATATGCGTCTTTTGTAGCGTCTTTTGTAGCGCCTTGCGTTTGCTTATGCGGGCAAAAGGCACGCGGCAAGGCTATAGGTGGCTTGTGCGCGTTACGAGAATGTGGATTGGGTTTTGATTTCAAAGCCGAGAAAAAGCACATTTGATTTACACCATTCCCGCGCGGGCGGGAATCTGCAACAGTGTCACTTGCGCGCATAGATTCTTGCCTCATGCCTTCGCGCGGGGCAGGCTCTACGCGGGAATGCGGCTAGAGGCGGCTACTAAGTTCAACCTGAAGACTATGGCTGCGAGCTGCTCTGCCAGTCTAGCTGCCATGCGCCGCTGGCAAGCTGTTGCGCCCAAAGCAGGGCGGTAAGGGTTTTGGCATCTGTTAGCGTGCCTTCGCGCGCGCGTTGCAGCAAGTCAGCCAAAGTAGCCGTGTGGATTTGCAAAAACTCACCCGCATCAAGCTGCTGCCCCTGAAACTGCAAATCGCGGGCAAACCAGATTTCTATACGCTCGTCAGAGTAGCCAATGCAGTTGTGCATCGTGCCAGCGTGCGCCCAAAGCCCTGCGGTAAAGCCCGTTTCTTCGCGCAATTCGCGCTGAGCGCAGAGCAGCTCAGGCTCGCCCGCTTCGAGCTTGCCAGCGGGAAACTCAATCATGGCGCGGCGCATGGGGTGGCGGTATTGGTATTCAACCAGATAAAGCCCATCGCCCAAACAAGGCACGATAACGGCTGCCCCAGGGTGCTGGATGTATTCGCGCATGGCTGCGTTGCCATCGGGCAGGCGCACCGTATCGCGCACGGCGTGCAAAAAGCGGCCAGTGAGTATTTTTTCTTGCACAACAGTGGTTTCAAGCAAACACGCGGGCGTTGGTGGCAAGTTGCGGGGCAGGGCGGTAAAGGGGTGCGGCATGGTTGGGGCGGGTGAGTGGTGTTGGCGGTGGCGAATACGGGGGGCGGGACGCAGAGGGCGCAGAAGCTGCGCAGAGCACGCAGAAGAATACCAAAATTAGTTTAAAAAGCCTATAACCTGTATCTATGCGGGTTACAGGGCATTATTGGCTTGAAAGGCGCATGAATGCATGTTGTGCTGCTTTGGGGTTGAGTTTGGCAGGGCGGGTTAGGCTGCAAGCCGTACCCCATGCGGTGCGGCGTTTGCGGGATGGTTGCCGCGCGGGTGACAAGTTATCCACGCTACGCACGCAAGCGGCAAGAGTAAAGGCAAGCATCACAAATGTCTAAAGGAAATTATGCTACATTGCCGCGGAGTTAAAAGCGTGAAACCTTCGCAATGCACCCAGCAGACAGCAGCACGCGGCAGCAGGCAGGCAATTGCCGATAGTAGATGCGCCTTTGGTTTGTATTGGCAAGCATGTATGTGCACGGGCTGCAACTCATCCATCCTGCGCTGGCTTTTTCTTCCAGCTCCATCGCCAGAGCGCTGTATTTGAAAGGTATAGAAATGGACTCAGAAAAAAACACAAAGCGATGCAAGGTTTGGGCATGGCTGCACGAGCGTGCATGCGTATTATCGAGCCGTGCGCGTCGCATCAATAATGGCAGGCTAAAAACCTTTGGCTGGTTCGTATTGTTGTTTTTAGCCCATTTGACTTTTAAAGCAATCATTAGCCCCAAACCCAACCCAAACCCAAGCCCCAGCATCACCATCATTGGCAAGTTTCCTTATCAAAAGGGCTATACCATGGAAGCATCTATATGGGCACAAAGCAGAAAAGAATTTTCTGCTTTCTTCTGCCCTGGCAGCAGCAATCTCATGCAAGTTGGAGCTGATTATTGCTTATCCAAACCTTACTATATCCCAGTAAAAAAACTGGGTTGCTGTGAATACCAGCTTACCTTTACTCCAGATTATTTTGCAAAAGGATGGATGAATTGGGAAAGCACACTACCAGATTTGGTTTTTAAAAATAAAGATGGAAACCCAGTTGGCGATATCAGCATTGCCCTCAGACACGATTGGGAGGGTTCTGATGAGTTTCAATGTCAAATAAAGCCAGATAACACTTTGTATTGCAATGGCTTGGTATTTCCTGTAGGTAACAAAATCTATAACAAAGAGCGTGGCGCTTATATTTTTGATTTT
>RRZT010473489.1_pt1 | contig 13060 bp, 9 predicted proteins | sample 2165551 | NCBI WGS metagenome assembly RRZT01 (sample SAMN10456910, study PRJNA506462) | wastewater metagenome | biome: wastewater; feature: sludge; material: wastewater sludge; isolation source: wastewater sludge with Escherichia coli K12::gfp cells carrying plasmid... | place: USA: Moscow, Idaho ... | reverse complement strand
GGTATCACTACCGGGCTTTTTTATCGATGCTAAAGGGGAGTCCCATCCCTCCCCTTTGAGTGCTGCCATCGACCAACCCGCAAGGGGAGATGGCCAATGCCCCCAGCCCCGGGAAACCAGGAAATACCCCAGCAGGGCCTGACGCGCTCACCTTCATGGGCACAACCCCATTTCAATGAGTGGACATGATCGCCGTCCCATGAAATGTTCACGTATGACACTCAGGCCCGAGTCTTCACAAGAATCCTTCTATAGTCATCGGGATAGAATTGAAGCGACCCACATCAGCAAGGATGTTTAAATGCCAATTACACGCAGAGAGTTTTACAAGCTAGCACTGGGATCCGCCGTCGGTCTGACGACATTGAGACTTCCGACTCCGGCGTTTGCCGAAGGGTTGTCACTGAAGACACCACTGCGCCATGGCGCCGGCCAACCAGGTGAAACCGAGAGTGGCCTGCCGCCAGCGGGCTCCGTCAGCTCGGTCGAAGATTTTGAGTACCAGATCAAGTACCAGCGGGCCTTCGAGGCTGTCTTGTGGAACATGCCGGCGGTCGCCATCTACAGCTTCCGGCGCGCCGCCTTCGACAATCTGGGTCTCAAAGACAACGACATCATCGCCTATGCCAAGCCTGCCACCCCGCATCTCGAGGCCATCACGGCCAACAGCACCACCCCCTACATCACGGCCTTCACCGACTTGCAACACGGCCCCACCGTGCTGGAAGTGCCCGCTGCGGGCCCGGATGGCAGCCTGTATGGGCAGATTGTCGATGCCTGGCAATTCACCATCGCGGATGTAGGCCCGGCGGGGCTCGACCAAGGCAAGGGCGGCAAGTTTTTGCTGACGCCCCCCGGCTACAGCGAGCCGATCCCGGCCGGCTATCTGCATGTTCCTTCCCCGAATTATCGCGTGGCGTTTGCCTTTCGCTCTGTGCCAGCGCCCGGCAAGTCGACGAACGATGCCTATCACTACTCCAAGCGCCTGCGCATGTACTCTCTCTCCGAGGCGAGCAATCCGCCGACCCAGCGCTTCGTCGATCCGGGCAACAAGCGCTACCCGACCCTGCCCTACTACGACGAGCGTCACTTCGACGACCTGCATGCAGTGGCCAGCGTCGAACCCGTGCGCGAGCAGGACAAGGTGATGATGGGGATGCTCACCTCCCTTGGCATAGGTCGCGGCACCTCATTCAACCCGGATGAGAAAACCCGCAAGGCGATGCGCCAGGCGGCCATCGATGCCTGGTTCTACATGCAGCATTGGTATGACAATTTCCCGAAGGAGAAACGCTACTGGCCTGACAGGCACTACGCCTCCCTCTTGCAGAGCGATGACAACAAGACCTTCACCTTCACTTATGAGGATCGCATCGACCTCATCAATCGCGCCGCCGAGTACTTCTGGTGTACCTATATGCCCAAGGCGCTGAGCGATACCCCGGCCACCCAGTACCTGATGTGCCTCGCGGACAACAACGGCAAACTGCTGGAAGCCGGTCAGCTCTACAAGCTCACCATCCCGGCCAAGATGCCGGTCAAGCAGTTCTGGGCACTGACGGTCTACAACCGCGACACCATGTCCTTTATCTACAGCGAGAGCGGGCGCACCACCCTCTCCTCCTACGATCTCGACAAGATGGCCAAGAATCCGGACGGCAGCATCACCCTCTACGTGGGCCCGACCGCCCCGCCAGGCAAGGAAAACAACTGGATCCCGACCAGTGGCAAACGCCCGCTGCCGGCCATGCGTTTCTATGGCCCGACCGACGAATTAAACCACAAGACCTTCAAGCTGGCGGATTTCGAGCGCGCATAAACCATGAACAGGAGTGGAGCACTTATGAGAAAGCTATCCCTTGCGGCAGTGTTATGTATCGCAGCCATGCCTGCCATGGCACAAATCACTGATAAAATGGCACAAGATGCCTATATCTACGGCTATTCCATGGATGAGGCCTACAAGTTCTTCTATGAAACGGCGGTCAAGACCGACACCCCGCTGAACCGCTTCCAGAACATTCGCCACCTGGCGGACGATACCTACACCGATCACCCGACCATCAACAACGATACCCTGCACCTGCAGGGCTGGTTGGATCTCAGTGCGGAGCCGGTGATCATCAGCGTGCCGGACATGGACAAGGGCCGTTACTGGATCCTGCACACCATGGACATGGGCCATTACACCACCTCGATGATCGGCTCCCGCACCCACGGCACCAAGGGGGGTCACTTCATGTTTGCCTCCCGTAGCTGGAAAGGCGAGACGCCGGCCAGCGTCACCGAGGTGATCCGCGTCGACTCCGACATCCTCAAAGTGATGGGCCGCATCATGGCCACCAGCAAGGACGACGAGAAGGTCGCCCTTGGCTACATGGATGACTGGAACGTGCGCACCCTGTCGGCCTATCTCGGCCAGCCTGGGCCCAAAGCCACCGAGCACCAGTGGCCGGATCCGGCGAGCACCAACTGGTTGCAGCGGGTCAACTTCGTGCTGTGTCAGGGGGACATGGGCACCGCCGACAAGCACTGGCTGGCGCAGTACAAGGAGACGGGCCTCGCGCCCTGCAACACCAAGCTGAGCGCGGCGCAAATGGCCGCGGCGAAGCAAGGCGAGAAACAGGGCTTGGCCTATCTCAACGCGCTCCTGCCCAAGATGACCAGCTCGGAAGGGCTGCTCGGCACCCGGGCTGAGCTTCAAAACCAGAAGCGCGATCTGTTCGCCGAAGGCACCCTGATCGGACAATGGGGACTACCGCCGGAAGAGTCCGTCTATCTACAGGCACTCAAGGGATCCGATGGCCAGAGCATCAACGGCGCCAACGGCAAGCAATACCGCATGCATTTCAAGGCGCCCGAGGTCAGCCAGTTCTGGTCCTTCACCGTCTACGGCACGGATAACAAGCTGATGGCCCATAACACCATCAACCGCCACAGCCGTGGGGATCGCACCCTCAAGCCGGGCCCGGATGGTATGTACACCATAGAGCTCAGTGCCAAGGGGGATGCCAGCAACCCGAACTGGCTGCCCATTCCGGAGAAGGATGCCTACATCATCATGCGGCTGTATGGGCCGAACAAAGCCATTCGCGAAGGCAAGTACCCGATGCCGGTGCTGGAAGTAGTGAAATAGCGGTGAAATAAGGCACATGGGCTCACCGCGCTGGCTGGCAGACAAAATCCGAGGGGGGATGGCAAACTAAGGCAGCGTCTGAGCGGTACCAGGCAGAACAGCCAAAACAAAAAACCGACCATCAGGTCGGTTTTTCTTATTGCGGATAAGGGCGGGATCCACGGCTCGACAACTCAGTGTCGACATGTCACACCAGCCTTGTCAGGGGAAGATATTACACTGCCTTTACATTAAAAAACCTGCATAGCCACATAGTTAAATGGCACTTTGCGGTATCAATAACAGGTTTTATTTAATCAAGGCAGCATATTGAATCACCCAGTTATAGTGTCCCGCCGTTGCTGGCGATGACCTGGCGATACCAGTCGAAGCTGCGCTTCTTGCTGCGCGCAAAGCTGCCGCTGCCGTCGTCGTTCTTGTCCACGTGGATAAAGCCGTAGCGCTTGCTGTACTCCCCTGTGGTGAAGGAAACGCAGTCGAGACATCCCCAGGGGGTGTAGCCCATGACATCCACCCCGTCTTCGACGATGGCGAGCTTCATCTGCTCGATATGGGCGCGCAGGTAAGCGATGCGGTAGTCATCGTCTATCTCTCCCCGCTCGTCTTTCTGATCCCGCGCCCCGAAGCCGTTCTCGACGATAAACAGCGGCTTCTCGTAGCGGCCATAGAGCAGGTTCAGGGTGTAACGCAGCCCCACCGGGTCGATTTGCCAACCCCATTCTGAGGCCTTCACATGGGGGTTGGGCACACTGCCCTCGAAGCCCGACAAGGCGGTGCCCGTGCCGGCGCCGTGGGCCCGCACCGCGTTGCTCATGTAGTAGCTCAGCCCGATGTAATCGGCGCAGCCCGCCCGCAGCGTCTCCTCATCCCCCGCTTCCATGACAATCTCATAGCCCTTGCGTTGCCACTCCTTGCGGATATAGGCGGGGTAATGGCCGCGCATGTGAACGTCCCCGAACAGGAAGCGCTCGCGCATGGCGATTTCCGCATACATCACATCGTCCGGGTGGCAGGAATAGGGGTAGAGGGGCACCATGGCCAGCATGCAGCCGATCTGCAAGCCCGGGTTGATCTCATGGCCCAGACTGACCACCTTGGCGCTCGCCACGAACTGATGGTGCAGCACCTGGTACATACACTCTTCCGGGTTCGGCTCCTGGTTGTAGATGACCCCGGAGCAGCAGTAGCCAAACAGCGGCACCTTCCAGTTGCGCTGGTTGTTGATCTCGTTGAAGGTCATCCAGTATTTGACCTTGTGCTGGTAGCGGCGCAGCACCACCTCGCTAAAGCGCACGAAGCAGTCCAGCACGGTGCGGCTCTTCCAGCCGCCGTACTGGGTCACCAGGTGGTTCGGCATCTCGAAGTGGGAGAGCGTGATGACGGGCTCGATGCCGTGGCGCAGCAGCTCGTCGAACATGTCGTCATAAAAACGCAGCCCCGCCTCGTTCGGCTCGGCCTCATCCCCCAGCGGGAAGATGCGCGACCAGGCGATGGAGGTGCGAAAACACTTGAAGCCCATCTCGGCAAACAGTGCGATGTCGTCTCTGTAGCGGTGGTAGAAATCCACCGCCTCGTGGTTGGCGTAGCGATGACCGGCCTCAATCTTGTCGGTGATGACGCGCTCCACCCCGTGGGCGCCGCTGGTGAGCACATCGACGATGCTGAGCCCCTTGCCGCCCTGATCCCAGCCCCCTTCTACCTGGTGGGCGGCGACCGCCCCCCCCCACAGAAAGTCTTTCGGTAATGCGTTGTTCATGACTTGTCGATCCTTATACGGCTTTGGATGTCAGCGGCTGGGGTTGGCTTATTTCGGCATCGGTCTGAAAGCCCGCCATCCAGGAGAAGATGACGCCCAGGGTAAAGGCCACGCCGATGGAGAGCAGGAAGCCCAGGAACTGCGCCATGTGCCCCTCTTTGAAGAACACCGGCAGCACGGCGATGCCGGGGATGCAGTAACTCCAGGAGACCGCGTTGAAGGCTCCCGCGACCGTACCACCGATGGCACCGGCCAGGCAGCCGCAGATGAGCGGGCGTTTGAAGCGCAGGGCCACCCCGTAGATGGCGGGTTCGGTGATGCCAAACAGGGCGGTCACGCCGGCCGAGAGGGTCACGCTTTTCAGCTCGGGATCCTTGGCCTTGAAGTAGACCCCGAACACGGCGCCGGCGATGCCGAACACGGCGGAGGCTTGCAGGCCGGTAAAGGTGTCATAGCCCAGGGTGGCGTAGTTGCCCACCGTCACCGGGGTGATGCCCCAGTGCACGCCGAGGGTCACCAGGGGTGTCCAGACAGCCCCCACCACGAAGCCGGCGATGGACGGGCTCAGGTGATAGAGGGTGTTGTAGATGCCACCGATGGCGCCGCCGATGAGGTTGCCGATGGGGCCGAAGGCCAGCAGGGTCAGGGGCACCATGATGGCGAGGCAGAACATGGGGGTGAAGAGGTTGCGCACCACCACCGGCAGGATCCGCTCGAAGAAGCGCTGCACATAGGACATGGCCCACACCATCAGGATGATGGGGATCACCGAGGCCGTGTAGCTCAGGTACTGCACCGGCAGACCGAGGAAGCTGAGCGGCGCGCTGTTAAGGGGAACCCCCACCAGGTTGACGATGGCCTCGTTGATGGCCGGGTTCTCCATCGCCGACTGCATCAGCGCTTGCACCGCCGGATCCGCGGAGTTTGCCAGGATGATTTTGTTCGCGGTCAGCATGTTCATGTAATCGGGCGACACCAGGGCGCAGGCGGCGATCACGGCGGTGAAGGGGTTCACGTTGAACTTCTTGGCCGCGGTGAAGGCGACCATCACCGGCAGGAAGGTAAAGCCGGTCCAGGAGACGAAGTTGAGGATGCGGAAGGTACCGCTGGCGGAGTCCATCCAGCCGATGGCGGCGAAGAAGGAGATGAGCCCCTGCAACACGCCGCAGGCGGCCAGTGGGTAGAGGAAGGGGGCGAAGATGCTGGAGATGATGTCCATCAGGTGGTTCACCATACCCACCTTGGGGGCGTCGACCACGGCGTTTTCGTCGATCTGCACCCGTTTTTGCACTTCCCGATAGGCATCCCCGACGTGGTTGCCGATCACCACCTGCAGCTGACCGCTGGACTCGATGACGGTGATGACCCCTTGCACCCGTTTCAACACCTCCTTGTCGACCCGTCCCATCTCTTTTAGGACAAACCGCAGCCGGGTGGCACAGTGGGTGACGCTGATGACGTTGCTGTCACCACCAATCAACTCGACGATCTGTTTCGCCGAGTCCGCATAGTTTATTGCCATAATGATCCTTCCCTGCCATTTATTAATTAATATCGAAACAATTCAAATGTTATGAATCGATGGTAGGGAAAGCATTCATCCTTGTCACGATATAACAAAATACCCGCTTTGTTACTTGTTACATAAAAGACACACCCTGTGACACCTCGGCACTTATCTTGTTTGCCAACTGGCGACCGATGGATTCGATGATATAAATCACCGGCACCTGGGTGGTAATATCATATTCATTGTCGACCACCAGCCTGGCCGCATGATATGAAATATTGAAATCCGCCATCTGGGCCAGGGTGGATTTATTATTGCTGGTAATAGTGATGAGCTTGCAGTGATGAAACAGAAACTGCTTCGCCAACTTGATTATCTCGGTGGTCTCCCCGGAGACCGAGAGCACGATCGCCACCGCCTGTTTGTACATGTCGGTGTTGACCGGGTAGTAGGGATCATCGATGTGGTTGCTGAACTTGCCGATGTTGGAGAAGAAGCGCGCCCCGTAGCGCCCCAGCGTGCCCGAGCTGCCCGCCCCCACGAAGATCACCCGCTCGGCCCCCGCGATCTGCTCGGCGGCGCTCGCGATCAAGGCGTCGAATTCGTCATTGTTGATGCTCTTGAAAAAAGAGAGGAACTCGTTGGCACCGTGTGGCAGCGATATTTCGCCGCGCTTCTCGGCATTCATTTTTAGATAGGCTTTGAATTCCGCATAACCGCTGCAATTCATCTTCTTGCAAAATCGCAATATGGTGGCGGTCGACACATCACAGGCTTCGGCCAATTCCCTGACCGTCATATAGATAACCGTCTGATGGTTCTTTATTACATAGTTATATACCTTGAACTCGAAGGTATTTAATGTTGAGACCAACTGATTATTAAACATGGTAATTCACCGAGCGCAGCCGCGTCCTTATTCAGGATGATGTCACGCAGTGTAACAAAAGGAGTGACCCGGTCGAGGAAGGATAAATCTAAACGCTCGAACTGTGATTACTATCACAATCACGCCGGCAAGATTTTCGCGTATCTGCCCATGGCTTCGATGAGAGAAGGAATATTTAGGCTCTGCATGGAGCCTAAATTTTTAGCGAATGTCATTGTGTCTATTAGTGGAACGCAATATCAGGTTATCGGTGAGCAACCCCTCCATGGGATCAGCAAGTCCCGCGATGCCAGCAGAGGGTGAGCGTATTTGTACGCTTCGCCCCCAAGGCGCCTGAGCGCATGGTGCCGCGATCACGGTGCAGCCGTACGCCTCGAAATGGCTCATGAGGACGGCGTACTGTCGGTAGTCCAGCTCACTGTATTGCAGGAAGGGGTAGACGCCAGGGATTCCATCTTGTCGTCATTGCTGAACGCACCTTCCATCGCGACCCTGTTTGTGAAACCGGGCCGCGTGGCGATCCCTACCGAGCAATTTGATGCCTATGAGATGGCAACGGATGAGCTGCCTGTCGACTAAGGGCTGCCCCGGGAGTACAAGTACAGAAATGTCCCCTATATCTCCAAGCTGAAGAGATAACGCCGTGACGGGAATAAGGGGGGTGTATGGCTGGCTCAGAAAGCAAAAAACCGACCCTGAGGTCGGTTTTTCTAATTTGGTGCTGGGTCGGGATTGACTCGCACCATCCCTGGCGCTCGCCCTGCGGGCAGCCTTCGGCTGTCCAAGCGGGCTAGTCCACCCGCCTGTCGATACCGGGTAGAGACCAGATTGCCGGCTACCGGAAAAACAAAAGGCCCCGTCTTGCGACAGGGCCTTTTGTTTTATTTGGCGGTGAGGGAGGGATTCGAACCCTCGATACGTTGCCGTATACACACTTTCCAGGCGTGCTCCTTCAGCCACTCGGACACCTCACCAAATTTTTACTTCTTTGAAGTGGCTTTCGGAGCACGCTACGCGTGCTTTCTTGCCGACTTCGTCGGTGGGCAGCTACTCGGACATCCCACCAAATTTTGGTCTGTGGTTTAACGTGTTCAGCCAACACGGGTTCACTGCGCTGTTGCGCCGGAACGGGGCGTAATTTAGGGGAAAGCCCCGCCGCCGTCAACGGCTTTTTAGCCGCAGCGAACCGTTCGCACATTAAACGCACAGTTCAGGTGCTGAGGTCAGTGAACGGATTCCGGTGCGACCTGGATTTCCGGCAGATTGAGGAAGCCAAGGCGTTCACATTCGGAAACCACTTCATGGGTGGCTGCCGTGGTGCTTTCAACGAACAGCAGGAACTGCTCGACGGTGAGACCCGCCTTGGTAAAGACGGTGTGACCCACAACGAGGCGTGGCAGGTTGTCATCGATGATGTCGAGGAACACCTTGAGGGACGGATATTGCATGTTGAGACGACCCAGTTCGGCCACCAGGGGCAGTAGCGATGAGGGGCGCACCTCCAGCTCGGATGAGAACAGCAGCCCTTCCTCTTCCACGAAGATCCGGCTCTCCTGGATGCCCTCGACGGACTGCAGGGAGACCATGTGGATGCCATGACACTGATCGCACACATAGTGCTCGATCCGGGCCTGTTGCAACCAACGCATTATCATTTCAGAGCTGGGGATATTCATCATTTTCACGACACGGTAGAGATCAAGGGGCGCAGTCTAAACCAATTTTCAGACAACCAAAAGCACACAGGCCGGATCCCCGTCGTCTCGCTTCTTTTTGACAGGCCCTGTGCCTATACTCAGCCATTCTCGTAGCGCACTCGCCTCCAAAGAGCCCGATGACCATCCAAGAAAAGTATCGCCTGCACCTCAAATCCCTCTCGGATGAACTGCTCGCCCTGCAAAAACCCATCCGCATCCTGGATGCCATCAAATGGCCCCGTCACCTGCAAAGCGACTTTCTGGCAAGTGGCGGCAAGGCACTGCCCGCCATCGACAGGCACTTCTATGAATCCCTCCCCCTGGGGTTCGATCCCCGCAACAAGTACCTTGAGCTCAAGGAGTTGAGGGACAGGATCCGCCGGCGCCTCGGCCCTCAGGACGATCTCGGCCGGATCCTGCAAGAGACGGTGGATCAGTACATGGTGGTCATCGAGATGCTGCGCCAGCGCGGGCAGCCTGACTTCCAGCGCTACAGCCAGCGGCTCTACGGCTCGGCAAGCGATCACCTGCGCGGGGATCGCAAGACCCTGAAGGAGCTGGGGGCCAGATTGTGCGACATCTTCTCCCTGCCCGGCGCCCGCCACCTGGTGCGTCCCTACCCCAAGGAGTTCGAGGGGGAAGTCGCGGTGGCGAGGTTGCAGGGCAAGCTGTCGAGCTACTTCAGCGACGGCACAGTCCAGGTCAAGCTCAGCGATGGCATTGTCTCCGATGCCGCCGCCGGGGGGGATTACATCAAGCTCAACTCCCACGCCCGTTTCTCGGAGCTCGATCTGCAGGTGCTGGAGGTACACGAAGGCTGGGTTCACGTCGGCACCACCCTCAACGGCCGCCAGCAATCTTACGCCACCTGGCTCGGCGCCGGCTCGCCCCGCATCACCGCCTGTCAGGAGGGGCTGGCAGTACTCATCGAGACCCTCACGTTCAGCTCCTTCCCGGACAGGGCCAAGCGCATCTCGGATCGGGTCATGGCCATCGACATGGCGGAGCGTGGCGCCGATTTCATCGAGGTGTTCCGCCACTTCGTGGCCAAGGGGGCCAGCGAGCACGACGCCTACAAGATCACCCAGCGGGTGTTTCGCGGAGGCATGGTCGAAGGGGGCGCCTGCTTTACCAAGGATCTCTCCTATGTGAAGGGCTATGTGGAGACGGTGAACTTCATTCGCAGCGCCGTGCTGGAGGGGGTGCCGGAGATCCTGCCCATGCTGTTCGTCGGCAAGGTGACCCTGGACGACATCCCCGTGCTCTATCAGCACTATCTGGAGGGGCTCATCGACGCCCCCCGCTACCTCCCTCCCATGTTTCGCGACCTCACCGGGCTCTACGTCTGGTTCGGCTTCGCCTCCGGCATGTCCCTGGTGGACATAGGCCGGGTACAACAGCATTTTCGCCAGCTCTTCCACCGCCTGCCGGCGGCCGACCCCATCATCGCCCCTGTCGACATCGAGATCGACTGACTCCCATAGACAAAGAGGACGCCAGATGGGCGCCCTCTTTGATGTCCAGGCTGCACGAGCCAGCCACGGGTTACTTGAAGGCCCGCCCTTCCAGATAGTGCTTGCGGCAGAGCGACACATAGCGATCGTTGCCGCCGATCTCCACCTGCTCACCGTCGCGCATCACCTGCCCCGCCTCGTTGACCCGCGAGTTCATGTGGGCCTTGTTGCCGCACCAGCAGATGCTTTTTAGCTCCTCGAACTTGTCCGCCAGACAGAGCAGGTGGTAGGAGCCGGGAAACAGTTCGCCGCGAAAATCGGTCTTGAGACCATAGGCAATCACCGGAATGTCCTGCTCGTCGACGATGCGGGCGAGCTGGTAGACCTGCTCACGGGTCAGGAACTGCGCCTCGTCAACGATGAAGACATCGATGTGCCGCTTTGCGTGGCGCGCCTTGACCATCTCGAAGAGATCGCAGCTGTCGCTGAACACCTCCACTTTCAGCTCAAGACCGACCCTGGCACTGATGACGCCGGCACCGAAGCGATCGTCGATGGCGGGCGTCATGGCCAGCGGATACATGCCACGCTCCAGATAGTTGAAGTGGGCCTGGATGAGCTGGGTCGATTTGCCTGAGTTCATGGTGGCAAATTTGTAGTGCAGTGAAGCCATGATGGGGTTCCGAAACGGGAGTGATGGGGCGCATGCTAACCAAAGCCCCTGCCAAAACCAAGGGGCCCGCAGGCCCCTTGTTCTCTTATGCGACTGCCACGGCGCTATACGCCCGGGCTTTGCGCACATGGTAACCGGAGAAGATCAGGAACCAGAGCCCGCTCACGGTGAAACCGGCTAGCGCGGAGTGCATCAGCCCCATCACCAGGTAGCCGAGCGCAGCGCCAAAGGCGATGGCCAGGGCATAGGGCAGCTGGGTCATCACGTGATCGATGTGATGGCAACCGGCCCCGGTGGCAGACAGGATGCTGGTGCTGGAGATGGGGGAGCTGTGATCCCCGAACACGGACCCTGCCAGTACGGCGGCCAGCATGGGCAGCATCAGACTGATGTCGCTGGCGGCCGCCATGTCGCCGGCCAGCGGCAGCATGATGCCGAAGGTACCCCAGCTGGTGCCGGTGGCAAACGCCATGGCACAGGAGAGCACGAAGACCACGGCGGGCAGCACTTCCACCGGCAGATTGCCATTGGCCAGAGAGGCCAGGTATTTACCGGTCTCCACATCGCGCACCACGGCGCCGATGGTCCAGGCGAACAGCAGGATGTTGATGGCGGGCAGCATGGCCATGATCCCCTGCGGAGCCGCCTTCATCCAGTTGCTTGCCCCGAGCTTGAGGCGCATGGCCAGACCGATGGAGACCACCAGGCTGCACAGGGCACCATAGACCAGGGAGGAGCCGACATTGGTGTTTTCGAAGGAGCCGAGCACGCTGAACGGCAGCCCCTTGTCGGCCAGCACCGCAGCCCCGGAGTCAATCATGAAATAGACGGTGGCCAGGGTCAGGGTCAGGATGGGCAGCACCATGTCAATCATGCCGCCATTGCTCTCCTCCGGGCTCTCCATGTCGAGCCCGATGGGGCGCCCCTTGGACTCGTCCCACAGCTTGCCCTCCAATGCCCACTGCTCATGCTGACGCATGGGGCCGATGTCGAGCTGGAAGGCGATCACCACCAGCACCATGATCAGGGTGAACACTGCATAGAGGTTCATGGGGATCATTTCGACGAAGGCGGAGATGGGGCTCTGGTCGGTCAGACCATGAGCCGCCATGATGCCGCCGACGAGGGCGATGATGTAGGCCCCCCAGGAGGAGATCGGCATCAGCACGCAAACCGGCGCGGCGGTGGAGTCCAGCAGATAGGCCAGCTTGGCGCGGGAGATCTGGAAGCGATCGGTCACCGGACGGCAGATGGCACCCACCGACAGACTGTGGAAGAAGTCGTCGATGAAGAAGGCGAACACCATCAGACCGGTCAGGGACTTGGCACCCTTGCGGGTCTTGGCGCGGCGCTCCGCCCACTCGGCAAACGCCCGGGTCGCACCGGAGACGCTCATCAGGCTGATGAGGCCGCCCAGCAGCAACATGAAGAGGATCATGTTGACGTTGTCACGATTGAGCGCACCGTCGACCCAGAAGATCCTGAGCACGGTATCGAGCATGTAATGCAGGGACGCAAGGGGAGAAAACTGGTTGAGCAGCAGGCTGCCTGCGACTATGCCCACCCCCAGCGACACCAGGACGCGGCGGGTGATGATCGCCAGCGCAACGGCCAGCAGGGGGGGAACGACGGACCAACCGGAGTCGGCGTAATGAACGATGTCCATGATCTCTTTGCACCTAAAGACAACAGGTGGAGATCTACCGAGAGGATCAAAGAAACAAAACCCATGGGGAGGGTATACTCCTCAGCCCCTTCAGGTAGCGCTCCATAGTGGATGACTATGGCAGTCCTGCACCTATTAGATGCAGAACCAGCAACCCGGTATGATGGCCTGGTCACTTCGGCGCCGACTCCTTTCATCGAGCATCGCAGGCATCACCCTCCGCTCGGTTACTCATAGGCAGCGCGCCTCTACTTAAAGGTATTCGCGGCACATTTTATC
>RRZT011755015.1_pt1 | contig 13066 bp, 13 predicted proteins | sample 2165551 | NCBI WGS metagenome assembly RRZT01 (sample SAMN10456910, study PRJNA506462) | wastewater metagenome | biome: wastewater; feature: sludge; material: wastewater sludge; isolation source: wastewater sludge with Escherichia coli K12::gfp cells carrying plasmid... | place: USA: Moscow, Idaho... | reverse complement strand
TATTTGAGCTTGCTGTACGCCAAAGCCTAGAACGGGTTCAAAACCTACTGAGCCTAACTGTGTTGGCCTGCCAGCAACGGGGTCGAATCATCTGGAAGCGATGGAGCAACTATCACCGACGAAGCTTGATTGAAACCACAATATATTGCTTTAAACAACTCGGGGAGCAAATTATGGCCAGAACTTTTGAGCGCCAAGTAACAGAGCAACCTATTCGAGTAGCCCGGCTCAACCGCTTGCCCTTGCCCAGAGGACCCAACACCATTCCCGTAGCTACTACACCCTAATTCCGTTCGGGGTCAGAGGAGAGGCGCCTGACGATTTATTTGCGCAACAAAGCCCCTTTACACTCACGAAACTGAATAAATTAAATAACCTCTACAGACACCACCTCGGGCATGAACTTCAGCATAGAAAATTCATTCTCCAAAAATACGATATAAGTGACCCAATATACAAATTATCCCAAGAACATTTTGCTTCACACGTAAAAAAAAGGCACACTGAGAACCTCTTTGTGCCTACTGCACTTCATAACTGTCTTGCTTGATATTTGATTTATTAAGCGATCACCTAACCCGTTACCATTGGAGAATGGAAGTGAAGATACTACAAATTAGCGCGGCCCTTTTTTTTCTGACTATGGGCACGCTTCCTGGGACATCACTTGCTCAGCAGCAATCTTTTGCGCTTGCTGTTGGAGGTTTTGCGGGCACCAATCATGCTGCAGGTAGCGCAATTTGTCGCCTAAATAATCAACTAGCTCTTCCTGGGAAAAGTAATTGTCTTGTCATTCCATCAAAAGGGTCCGTCGACAATCTCACCAAACTCCGGGAGGGGGAGTTAAAAATTGGTATTGCCACACCTGAAACAATTGCCGCAGCCTATTCTGGCACAGGTGCGTTTCAACGTGCCGGGGCAAATAAGGATTTAAAAACTCTATTTTCCTTAAACCCCTCCTTTATGCTACTGGTCGTCAGCAAAGACTCTTCTATCAACAAAGTAAAAGATGTACAGACTAAACGAGTCTTTGCGGCTGCGGGTTCATCTTCTGTATTACTGCTTGAAAGCGTACTAGATGCTTTCGGCGTAGACCGCAAACAGATTGAGTTAACAGACCATTCAAGAAAAGATTTGAGTGCAGCCTTGTGTAAAGGGGAGATTGAAGTTTTTTTCGCCTATTCTGGAGGCGGTGGAAAATACTTAAATGACGCCTTGGCTTGTGGCGCTCGCTTTGTTCCCGTTGCAGGGCCTGAAGCTGAACAAGTCGTAAAAAATATTCCGACGCTAAAAATAGTCACCGTACCCGCAGAAACGTACAAAGGTCAAAAAGAGGACATCAAAACCATCTCTGGCTTAGCTACATTAGTTTCTACCAGTCGCTTAACTGAAAGTGAAGCATATGCCCTAGTAAAGGGTACTTTTGATAATTTTGAGCTTTTCCGCAAATCACATCCTTCATTTGAAAACCTCGATCCTAAAGCGATGGTGAGAGAGGGCCTGGGGGCGCCCCTTCACGAAGGCGCACAGCGATACTTGAAAGAAAAGGGACTCATTTAAGACAATAAAAATGCCTTCACACACCAAAGAGGAATTGAGAAGGCATTCAAATGACTATCAATACTAAATACTGCATCTAATAGGTAGTAACAGCCCTCTGAGCATAAAAGTCGTTTACTAAAATAAAGCAACGAACTGTGCGCCGGATAACACATCGCTCAAAAATGGTTTGTCGTAGGCAGCGGCAAGCGAAAACGAATGGAAACGCAAAAAACACGGCACTGGCTACCGGCATCAGTGGCGCAAAGTGTATTTAGTTATTGAAGTTACAGACAACTGTGTGGGGAATGCTCTCATGCAGCTTGGGCTGCTGAGTCAAATTCCAGCCGGTGAGCCTATCAACAGCGTAAGTGCCGATGATGTATACGATGCCAAGGCTTGTCATGCAGCCATCGCCCGGCGGCAGGCGTTGCTGTGATACTGCCGAGCAGAAATGCCCGACTCTGACGCCTCAAACAGGCTGCTCAACAAAACCGTGCTTGCCTGCCAGCAACTGGAAGCGAGTCATGGCCAGCACCTTTGGACGCCAAGTCACAGAGCCACCTATCCGGGTAGCGCTACCCAACCGCTTCACCCAGCTCAAAAGACCAAACACCCTATCCGCAGCCGCTATACCTTGTTGCCGTCCGGGGTCACAGGGGAAATGCGCCTAACTATTGATTTGCCCAACAAAGCCCTTCCCTGAAATAAGAATTTTTTAGCGTAATTGACATTCATTCTCACTTTAAATACCCTATAGGGGTATGCGGTACACAAAGGAAAAAATAAATGCGTGAATGTATGGATTTGGATGCGGTGATCGCCCGTTTGAAAAGAATTGAGGGTCAGGTGCGCGGCATTATGAGTATGGTGCAGAAAGACGTGCCCTGTGAGGATATTCTGGTTCAGATTGGCGCGGCCAAATCCGCGCTGCACAAAACTGGACAGGTCATTTTGGAAGGCCACTTACACCATTGTGTACTGACCGGCATAGCTGAAGGCAACTCCGACGATACGCTGAAAAAACTGGCCGCTGCGATAGAACAGTTTTCTCGCATGACTTAAGGGGAAAAGAATGAGTGAGCTGAAGGATTTTATCGAGGACGAAGAGAAAAGGCATATTCTGTCCGCTGTTATCGGCGGCATTGTTCTGATTTTTAGCTTTTTTGACCTTCGGGGGCCACTCCCCTTTGATCCAGCATGGATAGCCGTTGTACTGTGCGGTTTTCCCATCCTGAAGGGCGCTGTTATCGGTCTTTTGACCAATTTCGATATCAAAGCGGATGTGCTTATCGCAATGGCTCTGGTCGCAGCGGTTTATATTGGAGAAATTTTCGCGGCGGGTGAAGTTGCTTTCATTATGTCGCTCGGCTCACTGCTTGAGGAACGTACCGTCCTCAAAGCGCGCGCAGGTATTGAAAAGCTTGTGAACATGACGCCCCGCACAGCTCGTGTTCTCCGTAACGGCTCAGAATCAATCATCCCTGCGGAAGAGGTACACATAAACGACACACTGCGAGTACTCCCCGGTGAAACCATTGCGGTAGACGGCGTCATTACTTTCGGCCAGACAGCCATTGATCAGTCTTTGATGACCGGCGAATCTCTGCCGGTGGATAAAGATATAAACGACGAAGTGTTCAGCGGAACCGTCAACCAGTTGGGTGCATTTGACATGCGAGCCACAAAAGTCGGCGAAGACAGCTCATTGCAACGCATGATCCGCCTTGTGGAATCGGCGGATGCCTACAAAACCCCTATTGTCCGCATAATGGACCGTTGGGCAACCTGGATAGTCATTCTCGCCCTGCTCACCGCCATTGGCACATGGTTCTACACCGGGGAAATCACCAGAGCGGTCACCATACTGGTTGTCTTCTGCCCTTGCGCCCTGGTGCTTGCAACACCGACCGCTATCATGGCAGGCATTGGAAATGCGACCCGTTTCGGCGTCCTGATATCCTCCGGTGATGCTCTTGAACGACTGGCCAAAATCAACCGGGTCGTTTTTGACAAAACGGGCACGCTGACCAACGGCAAGCCGGAGGTTGTAGCAGTACGCTCTTTTTGCCCTGACATGACCGATGACGAACTGCTGACCCTGGCAAGCACCATTGAGCAACGTTCGGAACATCCTCTGGGGCGGGCTATCATGAAGCATGCCCAAAACCGGGACATCCCTCCGCACACTGTAGAGCAATGCACAGCCATCCCCGGTCGGGGCGTGGTGGTAACAACAAACGGAAAGCAGGCATTGGGGGGAACGCTACAACTTATGCTGGATAACGGCATACAGCCGGGAGAAGAAATCGAAAAGGCTGTCGAACACTACAAGAAGTCCGGCAGTACGGTCATTTACATCAGTGTGGACAACGCTGTGACCGGAATTGTTGTGCTTGCGGATACCTTGCGCTCTGATGCTAAAGAAACCGTCCGCAGGCTTCATGCTGAAAAGATCTTGACGACCTTGTTGACGGGCGACAATGCCCAGGCCGGAAAAAGTATTGCCGAATCCGTGGGTATCAATCAGGTCAAAGCTGAGCTTTTGCCTGAAGATAAAGTCCGTATCATACAAACAGAATTGCAGCAGTCCCGTTTTGATAAGGTTTGCATGGTTGGGGATGGAATCAATGATGCACCCGCACTGAAAGCGGCCTATGTTGGCCTTGCGATGGGCGGGGTGGGGAGCGACATTGCCATCGATGCTGCAGACGCCGTATTGGTGCAGGACGACATAAAACGGCTACCCCAGCTTATCATGCTGGCGAAAAAAGTAGCCCTGACCATAAAGGTCAATATAACCATGTCGATTCTTTTAAATATTTTTACCGTCGTGCTGGCAGCCATGGGACTCATGGGACCGGTAGTCGGTGCCCTAGCGCACAACGCGGGAGCATTGCTGATCGTGCTAAATTCCGTCCGCCTCCTGCGGTGGCAGTACCGTCAGGCTTTGTTGCATAGATCCTAGCTAAGAATGGACGAATGAGCCCGAAGGTTAAATACAAAACAACGAGCTGGGCGGCGTATCACGCATCGCACAAAGCCCGGGGCTCGCTGAGCGCCCGACTGTCTCTAAACATGAAATGATTTGTTAGCATCAATGGCAAACAAAAACGCCAATAGGCCCTCTCGGATGTACCCATCCCGTTTTATCTGAGCATCAAATACCTGTTTGGGCTTGCCTTACGCCAAAGCTTAGGATTAGTTCAAAACCTACTGCGTTTGGTTGGCTTGGTTTGGGCTGTGCAAAACTGCGGTACGGTTAATCGTCGCCAGCAAAGTTTACAGGTGTAGCTGCACTACCATCTTTACTCAGGCGCCTTAAACAGGCCGGTGCCTAAGCCCGCAACGAGGCCATGCTAGTCTGCCTGCGACCGGGGGAGCGAGCCACGACCAAAACTTTTGAGCGCCAAGTCACAGAGAGATCTATCCGAGGAACCCTGCTCAACCGTTTTACCCAGCTCGGAAGAGCCAACACTATTCCCGTCACCACCCCACCCTAATGCCGTCCGGGTTTAAGGGTAATGCGCCTGAAGGAGAATTGGTGCAACAAGGCCTCGTAATCATGCCCCTACAAAAAATAGCTGTAGTTAATAGTGACAAATCTAACGGCTAAAATTTTCTATTCATATACTTATTAACTATGTGCTTATAGAATTTGAGATCGTCAACTACAAATAAGCCGTGATGAATTCATTCAATGACAAAGTGAGAAAGCATGCGGAGCATGTTAAAAACGTCGCAACGCATTGCTTGACTGAAGAAACCACAAAACACGCGATGATCTTGCCGTTTTTGGACATTCTTGGATTTAGTCCGTTTGACCCAACAAAAGTAAAAGCAGAATATGCTGCGGACTTCCCAGGAGCGAAATCGTCAGAGAGGGTTGATTACGCCTTATTTTGTCATGATGTGCCGGTAATGTTTATCGAGGCAAAAGGCTGTAACGAGAATTTAAACAAGCATGATGGGCAGTTGTCTCGATATTTCAATGCCACGCCAGAGGTAGTTATCGCAGCAATTACAAACGGCCGAGAATGGCGCTTCTTTACAGACCTTTCCAAGAAAAACATCATGGACGAGGCACCTTTTTTGGTTGTTGATTTTCAAAATCTCGACGTTGGCGTTATCCCTAGGCTGGCGCGTTTTAAATATGATGAATTCCAACCGGATGCGCTGAGGACACTTGCGGAAGAATCAATGTACATTGATGCCTTCAAGGACGTCATCATCCAGGGCTTGCGTGATACACATATCGATTTTGTTAGATACGTTGCCACTGCCGCGAAAATTGAACGTCAGTTCAATGTTAAATTTTTAGAGTCAATCACGCCACTTGTCCGTCAAGCCGTAGAAGGGGCTATCTCAACAATGGTTGTCAGCGGCTTATCTTCAAAAGACACTGCGCAGCCAACTCAATCACCACAAGACGCACCTAAAGCACAAGAGCCTGAGTCGCCACAAGATATTGTCGATCCGAGCAATCCTAAAATTGTTACAACACAAGCAGAACTCAGCATATTAGCAACTGTGCAAGAAATTTTGGGCGATGAAGTACAACTTTCTAAAAATGACACGGAGAGCTATTTTTCTGTTCTATTGGGCAATAAAACGACACGGTGGCTGCTGCGCTACTATGGCGACAAGAAAACGCCTAGCGTTGAATTCCAAGTTGAAATGACCGAAGAGCGCCGCCGCGATGTTGAAAGAGCCGGGCTAAAAATTGGATCTGGCGGCCATGTTCTATTGCCAAAGCCACAGGATTTAATGCGGATTGTTGGACTGCTGCGAGACTCGCTTGAATTTTGTCAGAATGACGATAATTTCAAGAGAACAACATCAAAAAACAGTGATCAAATCCCACAACAAAGCTAAGACCTATTCACAGTATCTGATTTAGGATTCGTCCAGAGCTTACTACGCCTAGCTAGCTTGGACGAGCCTGTGTCAGATTACGGCACGATCAGTCGCCACCAGAAAAGCTTGCAAGTGCAGCTACCCTATTTTCCCTAGCAAGGGCGCCTTGGACTTGCTCGTTGCGAGCCATAACCAGAACTTTTAAGCGCCAAGTCACAGAGAGACCTATCCGGAGAACCCTGCTCAGCCGCTTTACCCAGCTCAAAAGACCCAACACTATTCCCGTCACTGCTCCACCCTAATGCCATCCGGGGTTAGGGGAGATGCGTCTGAGGGTTCATTTGTGCAAAAAACCCTTGATACACGTCACAAACACACCCCATCAACTTCTCCGAAACAACTGTTGATCTCACTTAAATCGCCCAATATGCCAATAAGAGTAGAAATAAGCTCAACAGTAATAGCCCCACCCCGGCTGAAAACCAAAGAAGGTATTTTTTAAGCCGGGCGATTTCTTTTAAGCAATATTCATTTTGAGCGGCCAGCACATCCAAAAGTTCTGCGCTACTTTCGACAACTGCCTCAAGCGTTTTACAGCGCTCTTCCAGATTTTGAATACGGGCAATCTCTGGCGACAGGGCCACATCTGCCGCTGGGGTGACATCACCGTTTTTTTGACGCAAGGCATGCCAGTACGACTTCGCCTGACGCGCTAAATCCGGCGCCGACAATGCGGCCTCCAACCAAGGCAAAGATTGTGTAATACGAAGCCAAACGGACATACCCATTCCCCAACAAAACAATTAACGCACATCTTAGGCTAAAGCGAACTTTCGCGCGATGGGAATCTGCCTTTTCGTACTGTGCGTTAAACGGCTACCCCCCAAATTTTGAGGTTTAACCGGCGCTGGCGCTAATCGTCTAGCTCTTCAATCCAGGCGGCCTGAATGGCCTCAAGAATACGCTCCCCGCAGCGTTTGGGGTCATCCTCAAAACCGGGCAGCGCCAACACCCAGGCCATTAAATCCACAAAATTAATCTTTTTGGGATCGACGCCGGGGTGCGTATCCACCAGCATTTCGACGATACGGTAAGTATCCGTCCATTTCATCTTTATTTCCCCTCACTGACCATATTGACGGTGTACTTAGGAATTTCAATCACCAAATCTGCCTCGCCCACTTTGGCTTGGCAAGAAAGGCGTGAGGTGGGTCCCAACCCCCATGCTTTGTCTAAAAAATCTTCTTCCAGTTCATCGGCCGCCGCCAAGCTGGCATAGCCCTCACGCACAATCACATGGCAGGTGGTGCAGGCGCAGGACTTTTCACAAGCGTGCTCAATCTCCACGCCGCCTTCTAGCAGGGCGTCACAAATGCTCTCGCCCGGCGTTGCCTCCAACACGGCGCCTTCCGGGCAAACCCCGGCGTGAGGTAAGACGATAATTTGCGTCATTTTCTTAAAGTCCTTTTAAATCTCTTCTACCCGACGCCCGGCCAAGGCCGTGCGGATGCTTTGGTCCATGCGCCGCGCGGCAAACTCATCCGTTGCGCGCACCAAGGCGTCAATGCCGGTTTTAATGCGAGCGCTATCGCCTTCTTTTACGGCCTCTTTCAGCGCGGCGACATGCGTGAGCAGTAACTCGAATTCGGTTTGATTCAGCAACGCTTTATCCTGCGCCACAGCCGCCTCCGTCGCTTCAATCAGACGACTGGCTTCCACCTGATGCTCACGCAAAGCCCGGGCGTGCATATCGGCTTGTGCGCTCTCCATACCAGATTGCAGCATCTGGGCGATTTCTTCGTCGGATAAACCATAGGAAGGCTTCACCTGCACGCTGGCTTGTATGCCGCTGGAAATTTCTTGCGCCGAAACCGATAGCAAACCATCCGCATCCACCTGAAAGCTCACCCGAATGCGCGCAGCCCCGGCGGCCATCGGAGGAATACCTCGCAGTTCAAACCTCGCCAGCGAGCGACAATCGCCCACCAATTCGCGCTCGCCTTGCACCACGTGAAATGCCATGGCCGTTTGGCCATCTTTATACGTCGTAAATTCCTGCGCTCTGGCTACCGGCAAAGTGGCATTGCGTGGAATGACTTTTTCCACCAAGCCACCCATCATTTCCAACCCTAAAGACAGGGGAATCACGTCCAGCAACAACCAGTCAGCTTCCTGGCTGGCGTTGCCCACAAGCGCATTGGCTTGAATGGCGGCGCCCAAGGCCACAACTTTGTCCGGGTCCAGATTATTCAGCGGCGTTTGGCCAAAGAAATCCGCCACCGCTTGTTGTACATGAGGCATACGCGTAGCGCCCCCGACCATCACAACACCTTTGATTTGCGACACATCCAGTTTTGCATCGCGCAAGGCTTTTCGGACCGGAGTCAGGGTTTTATTCACCAAAGATGCCGTCATGTTCGCAAATTCGGTGCGGGAAATTTCCAGATCAATTTCCTCGCCACTTTGCAAACGCATCTGTATGGAAAGCTGTTCCAAAGTCGACAGCAATTCTTTCAGCTCGCGCGCTTTTTGCTGAATGCGCCGGATATCTTGATCCGACGGCGGCGCAAGTTTAGCTTTTTCTAAAATCCAACAATAAAGGCGATGGTCAAAATCATCCCCCCCCAAGGCGGCATCACCATTGGTTGCCAGCACTTCAAACACCCCTTGGGTGAGGCGCAAAATGGAAATATCGAACGTGCCCCCGCCTAAGTCATAAACCGCGTACAAGCCCTCGGCGCCGTTATCCAAACCATACGCCACCGCTGCGGCCGTAGGCTCATTGAGCAAACGCAGCACATCCAACCCGGCCAGCCGGGCGGCATCTTTTGTGGCCTGGCGCTGCGCTTCGTCAAAATAAGCGGGCACCGTAATCACCGCGCCACTAAGTACGCCCCCCAAGCTTGCCTCTGCCCGCTGCCGGAGTTCTTTCAAAATATGCGCAGAAATCTCCACCGGGCTTTTGACGCCTTGAACGGTTCGGATCCGCAGCATGCCCTCGGCATCGACAAAGTCGTAAGGCATGGTTTCAATATGGGCAACGTCTCGCACCCCACGCCCCATAAAGCGTTTAACGCTCACGATGGTATTTTTAGGGTCTTGTACTTGCGCCGGGCGTGCAGCGTAGCCCACTTGTACTTGGCCATCACCCCCCAAATGAACCACGGAAGGCAACATGGCGCGCCCGGTTTCGTCATTCAAACACACCGCCATGCCGTTGCGCACGCTGGCAATTAAAGAATTGGTGGTGCCTAAATCAATACCAACTGCAAGGCGATGCTGGTGCGGTGCACTGGACTGCCCCGGCTCTGCGATTTGAAAAAGTGCCATAGCGATAAAAGGGCCCAGGTCTTAATTTAAAACGGAATATTTTACAAAAATAAATGCGTCAAGATTCCAAAGAAATCTGCGCGTCGTCTATTTCGTCCTGGAGTTTGGCAAAAAACATCCATTGACGAACGGCTTGCGCAGCGGCGGGAATGTCCTGCGCACAGTCTAATAAATCGGCTAGCTTCTCTTGCATCTGCACTTGCTCACGTACAACAGCTTGCATGAGCCCCTCTAAGCCGGGCATATCTTTTTGTACCACGGCCTGCTCAATGGCCTCCCGCCATTCCATTTGCTTCATCAAAAAATCCGGGGGCAGGCGAACACTGGCCTCTGTTTTTACATCCACCCCGGCCAGCGACAGCAAATACTGCGCCCGGTTCAGCGGCGATTTAAGCATCTGGTACGCATCATTAATCTGCATGGCAATTTGCAAAGCACGCCGACGCTCGGCTTCCGACGCTTGCGCGTAACGGTCCGGGTGGAACTCTTTTTGCAATTTATGCCAGCTAGACTCCAGGGCGGCCACATCTATAGCAAAACGTGGCTCAAAGCCCATGAGCGCAAAATGATTATTGGACGCGAAAGCCCCGCTTGAAATCTCAGACATTAAAGCTCTCGCCGCAACCACACTGAGCCTTTACATTTGGGTTATTAAACTTAAACCCTTCATTCAGCCCTTCACGCGTGTAATCCAACTGCATGCCGTCTAAGTAGGGCAAACTTTTAGGATCGATAATCACTTTCACGCCATGGCTTTCAAACACCATATCTTCCTCGGCCATTTCATCCACAAACTCTAGTTTGTATGCCATGCCGGAACAGCCCGATGTACGCACGCCCAAGCGAATGCCCAAGCCTTTTCCCCGCTTGGTGAGGTAATTTTCAACGTGTTTTGCAGCGCTCTCAGACAAGGTAATGCTCATGAAAAGACTCCTTTCTAAACGGCTAAACAGGTAAATCGCGTTTTTGCTTATAGTCCGCCACGGCGGCTTTAATGGCGTCTTCTGCCAAAATGGAGCAGTGAATTTTAACGGGCGGCAAAGCCAGCTCTTCTGCAATTTGCGTGTTTTTGATTTCCAGCGCTTGCTCGACGGTTTTACCCTTCACCCATTCCGTGACCAAAGAAGATGAGGCAATGGCAGAGCCGCAACCGTAAGTCTTAAAGCGTGCATCTTCAATCACACCCGCTTCATTAACTTTGATTTGCAGTTTCATCACGTCGCCACAAGCCGGGGCGCCCACCATGCCGGTGCCCACGCCTTCGTCATCTTTTTCAAATGCGCCTACATTGCGCGGATTCTCATAATGGTCTAGTAATTTATCGCTATATGCCATGATTGCCTCCTAACTCTGTCAAGTTTTTAATGTGCAGACCACTGAACGGTTGAAAGGTCTACGCCATCTTTGTACATCTCCCACAAAGGAGAGAGCTCACGTAATTTGCCGATTTTTTGCTGTAACAAATTAATCGTAAACTCAATTTCTTCTGCCGTTGTATAACGCCCAAGGCTAAAGCGGATCGAACTATGCGCCAGCTCATCTTCCCGGCCCAAAGCACGCAAAACATACGAAGGTTCCAAACTGGCAGACGTACAGGCCGAGCCAGACGAAACCGCAATATCTTTAATCGCCATGATGAGCGATTCGCCTTCCACGTAAGCAAAAGACACGTTCAGGTTATGCGCAATACGCCGCACCGGGTCACCGTTAAGATACACCGCCTCCATGCTTTGCAAACCCTGCCAGAGTCGATCTCGAAGCGCGCCGATGCGTTTGACCTCTGCATCCATTTCCAACCGAGCAATGCGAAAAGCTTCGCCCATGCCCACAATCTGATGCACCGGCAAAGTGCCCGAACGCCAGCCACGCTCATGCCCCCCGCCGTGTATTTGTGCTTCTAAGCGCACCCGGGGTTTGCGACGTACATACAAAGCGCCCATGCCCTTCGGCCCATAAACTTTGTGGGCAGACAGTGCAACCAAATCGGCCTTAATCTTTTCCACATCGACCGGCACTTTACCGGCGGCCTGAACTGCATCCACATGAAAAACAATGCCACGGGCCCGGCAAATCTCACCAATGGCCTCCACCGGTTGAATCACCCCGATTTCATTATTCACCATCATCACACTCACCACGATGGTGTCCGGGCGCAAGGCAGCCTCAAACGCGGCCATGTCAATTAAGCCGCTCTCGAGCACGTTTAAGTAAGTCACTTCAAAGCCTTGGCGCTCAAGCTCCCGGCAAGTGTCGAGCACCGCTTTGTGCTCTGTTCTCACCGTAATAATGTGCTTGCCTTTACTTTTGTAAAACTGCGCTGCGCCTTTAATAGCCAAATTGTCGGACTCCGTTGCCCCGGATGTCCAAATGATTTCTTTAGGGTCTGCGTTAATCAGAGCCGCAACTTCTACCCGGGCGGCCTCAACCGCTTGCTCGGCTGTCCAACCAAAACTGTGAGAACGGCTGGCCGGGTTGCCAAAATGCTCGGTTAAATAAGGAATCATTTTTTCAGCCACACGCGGATCAACCGGCGTGGTCGCTGAGTAGTCTAAGTAAATGGGTAATTTAAGCATGACTCACTTCCAAGTTTGTAGTACGACCGTTTTCGGACGGCGCTAAAGAAGAAGGGGATGCGCCTTGAATCTGTGCGCTAAAAGTCTTTAAAAAAACCTCGATATGGGCTGCGGATGTATTGGCGCCCATGCTGATACGAATTGCGCCCTGAGCCAACGCAGGTGGCACACCCATCGCAATGAGTGCACGCGAAGGTTGAGGGCTGGCACCATTGCACGCGGCCCCGCTGGAGACCTGAAACCCGGCCTCATCCAAAGCCTGTACCAAAGGCTGCGCGCCATAGCCCGGCAATGCAAAAAACACAGTGTTCGCAATGCGGGGCGCATCTTCAGCAAACACGACGGCGCCCAATGCTTTGAGGCCGGCCTCCAAGTGCTCGCGCAGTGCAATTAAACGCGCAGCTTCCTGAACTTGATGCGCCTTTGCTAAAACACAGGCATGACCAAAACCCACAATAGCAGCGACATTTTCTGTGCCCGGGCGCAAGCCATATTCCTGCTGTCCCCCGTACTCCAGCGGCAAAATTTCGAGTTCGGGACGCAACACCAAAGCGCCCATGCCTTGCGGCCCGCCGATTTTGTGAGCAGAAAGCGTCATGGCGTGCACGCCCAGTGCAGCAAAGTTCAACGGGGCTTTGCCTAAAAGCTGCACAGCGTCTGTGTGGAACACTGCCCCGACGAGCTGCGCCAAAGCCGCCCAATGCGCAATATCTTGCAAGACGCCTATTTCATTATGCGCAGCCATCATCGAAATGATGTCCGGCTTT
>RRZT012847109.1_pt1 | contig 13069 bp, 9 predicted proteins | sample 2165551 | NCBI WGS metagenome assembly RRZT01 (sample SAMN10456910, study PRJNA506462) | wastewater metagenome | biome: wastewater; feature: sludge; material: wastewater sludge; isolation source: wastewater sludge with Escherichia coli K12::gfp cells carrying plasmid... | place: USA: Moscow, Idaho ... | reverse complement strand
TGCTGGAAGCCGCCGGCTACGTGCGCGCCCAGGACGTGCCCGAGGCCGCCGCGCGCGCCACCCACGCCGGCGACGGCGGGGCGGACGTCGTCATCGTCAACACCTGCTCCGTGCGGGAGAACGCCGCCACCCGGCTCTTCGGCAACCTCGGCCAGCTCGCCGCCGTCAAGCGTGAGCGTCCCGGCATGCAGATCGCCGTGGCCGGGTGCCTGGCCCAGCAGATGGGACAGGGCATCGTGGAGCGGGCGCCGTGGGTGGACGTGGTCTTCGGCACCCACAACATCGACGTCCTGCCGGCCCTCCTGGACCGTGCCCGCCACAACGCCGCCGCAGCCGTGGAGCTGGAGGAGTCCCTCAAGGTCTTCCCCTCCACCCTGCCCACCCGCCGCGAGAGCCCCTACGCCGCCTGGGTCTCGATCGCCGTGGGCTGCAACAACACCTGCACCTTCTGCATCGTGCCCTCCCTGCGTGGCAAGGAGCGCGACCGCCGGCCCGGTGAGGTCCTGGCCGAGGTGGAGGCCGTGGCCGCCCAGGGCGCGATCGAGGTGACCCTGCTCGGCCAGAACGTCAACTCCTACGGGGTGGGGTTCGGCGACCGCGGCGCCTTCGCGGACCTCCTGCGCGCCGTCGGCCGCGTGGAGGGCATCGAACGGGTGCGGTTCACCGGCCGCCACCCGGCGGCCTTCACCGACGACGTCATCGACGCCATGGCGCAGAAGGACAAGGACGTCGTCGTCAGCAAGGCGCCCTGGGTCGACGTGGTGTTCGGCACGCACAATCTGGGCTCGCTGCCGGTCCTGCTCGAGCGTGCCCGCATCGAGGAGGCGTCGCAGGTCGAGATCAAGGAGGCGCTGGAGACCTTCCCCTCGACGCTGCCCGCCCGCCGCGAGTCGGCGTACTCGGCGTGGGTGTCGGTGAGTGTCGGCTGCAACAACACCTGCACCTTCTGCATCGTGCCCGCGCTGCGCGGCAAGGAAGCTGACCGGCGACCCGGCGACATCCTTGCCGAGATCACCACGCTGGTGGAGCAGGGTGTGCAGGAGGTCACGCTGCTCGGCCAGAACGTGAACACCTACGGCGTCGAGTTCGGCGACCGACTCGCGTTCGGCAAGCTGCTGCGCGCCTGTGGCGAGATCGACGGCCTCGAGCGGGTCCGGTTCACCTCGCCGCACCCGGCCGCCTTCACCGACGACGTCATCGCCGCGATGGCCGAGACCCACAATGTCATGCCGAGCCTGCACATGCCGCTGCAGTCGGGCTCCGACCGCATCCTCAAGGCGATGCGGCGTTCCTACCGCAGCGCGCGGTACCTCGGCATTCTCGACCGCGTGCGCCAGGCGATCCCGGACGCCGCCGTCACGACCGACATCATCGTCGGCTTCCCCGGCGAGACCGAGGAGGACTTCCAGGGCACCCTCGACGTCGTGCGAGCCAGCCGGTTCTCGGCGGCCTTCACGTTCCAGTACTCGATCAGGCCCGGGACGCCCGCCGCCACCATGTCCGATCAGGTGCCGAAGGCGGTCGTGCAGGAGCGCTACGAGCGGCTCGTCGATCTCGTCGGCGAGATTGCCTGGCAGGAGAACCAGAACCTGGAGGGGCGCACCGTCGAGGTCATGTTCGCGCAGGGCGAGGGCCGCAAGGACGCCGAGACGCACCGCGTGTCGGGGCGGGCCCGCGACAACCGGCTCGTGCACGTCGCAATCCCCGACGGAGCGCCGGTGCCGCGTCCCGGCGACATCGCCGACGTCGAGATCACCCACGCCGCGCCCCACCACCTCAACGCCGACGCTGGCTTCTCGAACCTCCGCCGCACCCGCGGCGGCGACGTCTGGGAGGCGCGCACCGGCGCGCCGGCGTCCGAGAAGCCTGTGATCGGTCTCGGCATGCCGTCGCGCAACCCGGAGCCGCTGAAGCCCGTCACCGGCTGCTCGACCAGCTGAGCAACGCGACACACAGCCCACACAGCACTCAGGGCCAGTTCCGAGGAACTGGCCCTGAGCGTCGTGCTTGGGTTCATCTGGACGGATCGTCGGGCGATCCGCCGCCTGGGGTGACCGTCAGGCCGGGGGCTCCTGCGGAGCCTGGCCGTTGTTCGGCTGTCCCACCTGGTCCTTCAGGAAGTCCTGAGCCTGGTCGACCTGGCTGGCGTGCTGTCCACCGGTCTTCTCATCGATGACGTTACCAGCTTGGTCAATGCCCTGCTCGACCTGAGCCTCATGGCTGTCGGCGGCGCCCTTGATCTGGTCGAAGATGCCCATCCAGGGCCTCCTTTCTCTCGACGAGTCCCGGGCGGTTGCCCGCGACACGCACCAATGTAGGAGCCGACGGGTCATCGCACAACGCCCCTTGTCCAGAACCTCGTGTTCGTCGTCGAGCTCCAGCCAGCGCCACAATGGGCCCATGACCGTGCCCGTGATCGTGCTGCAAGGCCCCACCGCGAGCGGCAAGTCGGGCCTGGCCATCGACGTGGCCGTGGCGCTGGCGTCCACGGGCCGGCGCGCCGAGATCGTCAACGCCGACTCGATGCTGGTGTACCGCGGCATGGACATCGGCACGGCCAAACCCACACCCGCGGAGCGCCGGGGGGTGGAGCACCATCTGGTCGACATCCTCGACGTCGACCAGATCGCGTCGGTCGCCGACTTCCAGACCCTCGCCCGCGCCGCCATCGCCGACTGCCGCGCCCGCGGCGTCATCCCGATCGTGGTCGGCGGCTCGGCGCTGTACCTGCGGGCCATCCTCGACGTGTTCGAGTTCCCGGCCACGGACGCCGCCGTCCGGGCCCGCTGGGAGGCCGAGCTGGACCGGGTGGGGGCAGGCGCGTTGCACCGCGTCCTCGCCGAACGCGCACCCGACGTCGCGGCCGGCATCCAACCGGGCAACGGACGCCGCACCGTGCGGGCGCTGGAAGCGCTCGACATCACCGGTTCGTTCACCTCGGTGCTGCCCGAGTGGACCTATGCCCTCGACGGGGTCGTGTCGTGGGGCCTCGAACTCGACCGCGCCGACATGGACGCCCGCATCGACGACCGCGTCGACGCCATGTGGCGCGACGGGCTCGTCGACGAGGTGCGCGGCCTGCTGGCGAGCGGCCCACCGCTCGGTCTGACCGCGTCGCGCGCCCTGGGCTATCGGCAGGTGATGGCCTCCCTGGCGGGCGACTGCACCGACGACGAGGCGCGCGACCAGACGAAGGCGCGCACGCGCCGCTTCGCCCGCAAGCAGCTGGGCTGGCTGCGTCGCGACCCGCGCATCCGGTGGCTCACCGCCGGCGATCCGGAAGCCGTGAACCGCATCGTGGCGTCGGTGGAAGAGACGGCGCCCCCGCAGCGTTGAGAAACACGTGTGGGAGGATGATTCGATGCTGCAGTTCGCCAAGGGCCACGGGACCCTCAACGATTTCGTGTGCGTGACCGACCCCGACGGACGCCTCGACCTCGGGCCCTCCGACGTCGCCTTCCTGTGCGACCGTCGCGCCGGCATCGGCGGCGACGGCATCCTGCGTGCGGTGCGTGGCGCCCATCTCCCGGAGTGGAAGGGCGACCCCGACGCCGGGTTCATGGACTACCGCAACGCCGACGGCTCCATCGCCGAGATGTGCGGCAACGGGCTGCGCGTCTTCCTGCGCTACCTCGCCGAGGAGGGCCTCATCGAGCCGGACTCCGACGTGCGCGTCGGCACCCGGGCCGGCGAGCGGGGCGGCCGGCTGCTGCCCGACGGCCGCGTCCGCGTCTGGATGGGCCAGCCCCGGCTGGAGGCCGGGGCGTACGGCGTCCGCATCGGTGAACGCACATGGCCGGCGATGTACGCCGATCTCGGCAACCCGCACCTGGTCGTGCTGCTGGACGAGGCGTCCGAGCTGGCCGGGCTCGACCTGCGCGATCAGCCCGGCTGGACGCCCGAGGGCGACTTTCCAACCGGCGTCAACATCGAGTTCGCGGTTCCCGGCGACGTCACCGCGATGCGGGTGTGGGAGCGCGGGGTCGGCGAGACCTTCTCGTGCGGTACCGGCACCGTCGCCGTCGCTGCGGCCGTGGCCGCCCGGGCCGGCATGACCGCCGGCTCTTTCATCATCGAGCCGCCCGGCGGCTCCCTCACCGTGGACCTGCGTGACGGAGAGGCTTGGCTGACCGGCCCGGCCGTCATCGTGGCCCGCGGCACCATCGACCTGGAGGCACACCCGTGACCGCTCCCCGCTCTGTTGACCACGTCGGCTTCGACGACGCCACCGACCCCGAACAGTCGATCTGGGACGGCGACCAGCAGGATCTGGCCGACCGCATCTCGCTGCGCCGCGTCGCCGGCATGTCGACGCAGCTCACCGACATCACGGAGGTCGAGTACCGTGAACTGCAGCTCGAACGGGTCGTGCTGGTCAGCGTCTGGACCACCGGAAGTCAGGTCGACGCCGACAACGCCATGGCCGAACTCAAGCTGTTGGCCGAGACCGCCGGCTCCGACGTGCTCGACGGCGTCGTCCAGAAGCGCTCCAGCCCCGACCCGGCCACCTTCATCGGACGCGGCAAGGTCGACGAACTCCGCGAGCTCGTCGTCGCCACCGGCGCCGACACCGTGATCTGCGACGGCGAACTTGAACCGGCCCAGCTGCGCAACCTCGAAGACCGCGTCGGCGTCAAGGTGATCGACCGCACCGCGCTGATCCTCGACATCTTCGCCACCCACGCGCGCAGCGCCGAGGGCAAGGCGCAGGTCGAACTCGCCCAGCTCCAGTACCTGCGGCAGCGGCTGCGCGGCTGGGGCGGCAACCTGTCGAGGCAGGCCGGTGGCCGCGCCGCGGCCGGTGCCGGCATCGGCGGACGCGGCCCCGGTGAGACGAAGATCGAGACCGACCGGAGGCGCATCCGCACCCGCATCTCGATCCTGCGCAAGCGGCTGCGCGACATGGACGCCGTGCGCGCGACCAAGCGCCAGGAGCGGCAACGCCACGACGTGCCGTCAGTGGCGATCGTCGGATACACCAACGCCGGCAAGTCGTCGCTGCTGAACCGGCTGACCGGCGCCGGCGTCCTCGTCGAGGACGCCCTTTTCGCGACGCTCGACCCGACGACCCGCCGCAGCCAGACCACCGACGGTCGTGTCTTCACGCTCACCGACACCGTCGGGTTCGTGCGGCACCTGCCCCACGATCTGGTCGAGGCGTTCCGTTCGACGCTGGAGGAGTCGGTCGACGCCGACCTGCTGCTGCACATCGTGGACGCCTCCGACGCCGACCCGAGCGGCCAGATCACGGCGGTCCGTACCGTGCTGTCCGAGATCGGGGCGGCCGGCAATGCCGAGCAACTGGTGTTCAACAAGATCGACCTCGCCGAGCCGGACGTGCTCACGTCGCTGCGCACGCTGGCGCCCGACGCGGTGTTCGTGTCGGCCCGCACCGGGCAGGGGCTCGAAGAGCTTGCTCGGCGCATCGAGGAACGGCTGCCGCGTCCGGCCGTCGAGGTGCGGGTGCTCATCCCGTACGCGCGCCACGACTTGGTTGACCGCGTCCACAAAGAGGGCGAACTGATCACCACCGAGCACACCGGCGACGGCACGCGCCTGGTGGCTCGGGTGAACGCCGACCTGGCAGGCGAGCTGGCGGCGTTCGCGTCCTGACCGGCCCGCCGGCCGTCGTCAGCGACGGTGCGGCAGGTGCGTGTCGAGCCAGACGAGCCGGTGATCGCTGGAGGGGAACGGGTACCCCCCGGTCAGCCGTGACAGCGGGTCAGCCGTGACCGGCCAGAAGACGCCGGCGTCCACAGGCCTGAGGTTCTTCGACGGCAGCACGTAGTCGACGCGGAGGTTGCCCGGCGGCTCGGAGAAGTCGGCGGTGTCGCGCTGTGCCGGCCCGACGTGGCTCGCGTTGACGCCGCCCTGCCATCCGGACGCCTCTGCGGCACCCCGGCTGGTCGGGATCTCGCCGGCGTTGACGCGGCGGTTGCCGAGAAGCTGGTTGATGGCGCCGTCCAAGGAGTCGCCGTCGTGGGGGTCGGCGTTGTAGTCGCCCGCGATCACGAACCGCTCGCCTCGGGTGAGGCCACCGCGGCGTCCGGCGTCGTCGTAGATGTAGGACGCCGCCCTGCCCCCGGTCACGTAGTCGGACCAGAAGCGGATCTCGTCATGGTTGCGGGTGCCGTTACGGTCCTCGGGGCCGTCGAACGTGGGCGGCGTGGGGTGGGCGGCGAGAAGGTGCACGGTGCGGCGTCCGATGCGGATGGGCACGTCCCAGTGCGACTTGCTCGACAGCCTGAACACGTCGAGTTCGGCCGGCGAGTACCAGTCGGCGGGGGCCGGGGTGGCCGGGTCGTCGGGCAGCACCGCGCCGGGCATGTCGCGCCACAGGAACTTCTGGAAGGTGCGCACGTTGCGGGTGTCGATCGGGTATTTGCTGTAGACGACCATGCCGTACTGCCCGGGGAACAGCCCGAAGCCGAACGCGTCGTCGCCGCCGCCCACCACCCCGTTGTTGTTGAGGTCGAATCCCGACGGGACGCCGGTGTTCACCGGAGCCACATAGAAGTAGGGGTAGTCGACCGGACGTGCGCCGCGCTGCCCGACGCGCAGGTAGTTGTCGCGGAAGAGCCGGGCGGCGGTGCCGCCGGCGACGTGGTCGAACTCGTTGATGAGCAGTACGTCGGGGTTGGTGCGCTGGATGATCTCGGCGATCACACGTGCCTGGGTGTTGTCGCGGGTCGACAGGTCGCGCACCAGGTCGCCTTCGGCGCTGCGGTTGAGGGAGGCGTTGAACGTGGCGAAGCGCACGTCCTTGTCGAGGCGGTGGACGCGGTGGCTCTTCTGGTCGGACGCCGTCGGTGCGGCCGTCGCCAGCGGTGCGATGGTCAGCGTCGCCGCGGTGGCTGCGGCTGCGACGCCGGCCAGCGTTCGGCGCAGGAGTATCGTCATTGATCGAACCTAACCCGCGACGACCACCGATGGGTTGAACGGGAGCAGACAGTTCGGCGAACAATCGTGCCGGACCTGTGGACAACTCCGCTGGGGGTGCCGGGGGCGTCGAGTACCATCGCCCGGTGCCCCTCACCACCGACATCCTGTCTGCCGCCGTCGCGGCGATCGGGGGTGCACCCCGTGAGGGGCAGGTGACGATGGCCGAGGCGATCGACGCCGCGGCGGCGTCCGGCACGCACCTGTTGGTGCAGGCCGGCACCGGCACGGGCAAGTCGCTGGGCTATCTGGCGCCGGCGCTGGCGCACCTGGAGGAGCACCCGAAGGCGCGGGTCGTGGTCGCGACCGCGACGCTGGCGCTGCAGTCGCAGCTGGCCGCGATCGACATTCCGGCGGCCGTGAAGGCGTCCACGTCGGTCACCGGCCACAGTGTCACGCACGCGATCCTGAAGGGGCGCACCAACTACGCGTGCCTGCACCGCGTCCACGACGGGGCGGGAGCCGAGCAGGACACGCTGCTCGGCGGCGAGGAGGTGGCGGCGTCGCTTCGGGTGGCGAAGGCCGAGCAGTCGAACGTGGTGGGTGCCGAGGTGGTGGCGCTGCGCGAATGGGCCCGCGACGAGTTGGACGCCGACGGCGCCGGCGACCGCGACGACGCGCCGACCCACACGGCTGCGGCGTGGGCGCAGGTGTCGATTCCGGTCAGGGAGTGCCTGGGTGCACAGAACTGCACGTTCGGCGACGTCTGTTTCGTCGAGAAGTCGCGCGAGACCGCCCGTGCGTCGCAGCTGGTGGTCACCAATCACGCACTGCTGGCGATCGACGCGATGCACGGCAACACGGTGCTGCCCGAGCATGACCTGCTGGTGATCGACGAGGCGCACGAGCTGGTGTCGCGGGTGACCGGGGCGGCGTCGCACGAGTTGAGCCCCCAGCAGGTCGAGCGGGTGGCCCGGCGTTGTCTCAGCCACCTTGACGACGACCTGGGGCTGGAGTTCCTGGAGCTGTCCGACGATCTGGAGGCGGTGCTGGCCGAGGCTCCGCTGGAGCGGGTCGCCGATCCGGACGCCGCTGTCGTGGCGGTGTTGGGGCGGGTCCGTGACGTGACACGCCGGGTGGTGTCGGCGATGAAGGGCGACGACGCCGACGAGAAGCAGGCGGCCGCCGCAGCCAAGGAGGTCTTCGACATCGCCGAGCAGATGGCGGCGTTGAAGGAGACCGACGTGTGCTGGGTGAGCGAGCGGGAGCGGTTCGGCCGGTGGCTGGTGGTGTCGCCGCTCGACGTGTCGATGCTGATGCGCGACCGCATCCTGGGACAGCGGACGACCGTGCTCACGTCGGCGACGCTGCGCATCGGCGGCGAGTTCGAGGCGGTGGCGCGTTCGGTGGGTCTGTGGGCGTCTGAGAGGGACGCCGATCGTGACGCCGACGGCGTCCAGCCGTGGCAGGCGCTCGACGTTGGTTCGCCGTTCGACTACGGACGCCAGGGCATCCTCTACATCGCTGACCGGCTGCCGCCGCCGGGCCGTGACGGTATCGGGCCGGAGGCGCTGACCGAGGTCGCGGAGTTGTTGTGGGCGGCGGGCGGTCGCACGTTGGGACTGTTCGCGTCGCAGCGCAACGCCGAGGCAGCGGCCCGGCATTGCCGCACTGAGCTGCCGAAGATGACGGTGTTGTGCCAGGGCGACGCGCAGTTGTCGGAGCTGACGCGGCGGTTCGTTGCCGAGCCCGAGACGAGCCTGTTCGGCACGTTGTCGTTGTGGCAGGGGGTCGACATCCCGGGTGACACGTGTCGTCTGGTGATCATCGACAAGATTCCGTTCCCGCGTCCGGACGATCCGCTGTTGTTGGCGCGTCAGCGGGCGGTAGCTGACGCGGGCGGCAACGGCTTCATGACGGTGGCCGCGAGTCACGCGGCGCTGCTGTTGGCTCAGGGCAGCGGACGCCTGATCAGGCGGTTGAGCGACAGGGGAGTGGTGGCGGTGTTGGACCCGCGGCTGAAGACGGCGCGGTACGGGTCGTTCCTGCGGGCGTCCATGCCGCCGTTCTGGACGACCACCAACCGTAACGTGGCCGTGGACGCCCTGCGCCGGCTGGGCGGGTCGGCGCCCGACTGACGCGGCGTCCGAACCCGGTGAAGGCCCGGCCCCCGGCCGGCACGGGCGAGGGGCAGGCCGGGGGACGGGAGTTCAGACGCGGCGCAGGACCGCTGTGACCTTGCCCAGGATCGTGGCGTGGGTGCCGTCGATAGGGGAGTAGGCCGGGTTGTGGGGCAGCAGCCAGACGCCGTCGGCGCCCCTCTTGAACGTCTTGACGGTCGCCTCGTCTTCGAGGAGCGCCGCCACGATGTCGCCATTGCTGGCGTCGGACTGCTGGCGAACGACCACGTAGTCGCCGTCGCAGATGGCGGCGTCGATCATCGAGTCGCCGCGGACCTCCAGGAGGAACAGTGTGCCTTCGCCGACGAGTTCGCGCGGCAGCGGGAAGACGCTCTCGACGCGCTCCTCGGCGAGGATCGGACCGCCCGCGGCGATGCGCCCCACGACGGGTACGTTCACCGACCGCGAGACGAGATCGGGATCGGCGTGATCGGTGACAGTCTCGGCCTGCATCCGCGTGGGAGCTGCGGCGGTATGTGTGGACGCCGGTGCGGCATCGGACTCGGAGTGCGGCAGGTTGACCACGAGGGCTCGGGGACGGTTGGGATCTCGTGTGAGGAAGCCCTTGGCCTCCAGGGCCCGGAGTTGATGCGACACGCTTGACGGGGACGCCAACCCGACCGCCTCGCCGATCTCGCGAATGGTCGGCGGGTAGCCGCGGTCGGTGACGGCGTCGCGGATCATCGTCAGGATCAGCCGCTGCCGCACGGTCAGGCCGGACGCGTCAGCCGGACCGTCGGGCAGCGATGCGACTTTGCCGATCTTGGCGATGTCGGCGTTCGTCGGACGCCCCTTCTTGGGGCGCTCCGGAGGGGAGTCTGGTGTGTTGTTCCGAGCCATGAGGCCACCATACGAAATCGAACGGAACAATTGAAACATCTGTTCGAGCGTGTCGCGACTTCCTGGCTCGCCGGCTGAGTCGCCGGCTGAGCCACTGGCGCGGCGCGTGGCGGTGGGCGACTGCCGGAGCTCTTGTTGCTGCTGCTCCTGACTTCTTGCTGCTGCTCCTGACTTCTTGCTGCGGCTCCCGACTTCTTGCTGCGGCTTCTGGCTTCTTGCTGCCGCTCCTGACGTCTTGCGGCCGTGCGTTCTTGCCGCAGGCGTCCAGGGCCGTTGTTGCTGCCGTTTCTGACGTCTTGCTGCCGTTCGTTCTCGTCGCCGGTCCTATAGGGCGGGCGTCGGGAAGGACGGGCAGCGGGAACGGCGGCCGGCGGGCGTCGAGAAGGACGGGCAGCGGGAACGACGGAGGGCGGGCGCCGAGAAGGACGGGCAGCAGGAACGACGGAGGGCGGGCGGCGCCACCGGCCGTCCAGGCTCTTGTTGCCGCCGCTCCTGACGTCTTGCTGCGGCTCGTTCTCGCCGCCGCTCCTATAGGGCGGGCGTTGAGAAGGACGGGCAGCGGGAACGACGGAGGGCGGGCGCCGAGACGGAAGCGCAGCAACGACGGAGGGCGGCGGCACGTCCGGCTGCCCCGAACGAAAACTGTCAGACCCCCCTGATGGACTCCTCTTGTGTCGCAGGGGCGACGCGCCGAAGGCTCGAAACCCTTGCAATCGCTCAGTTGTTTGAATTAGAGTCTCGAACAGATGTTCGAAGGAGGAGGATCTCATGACTGCCTTGGTTCTTGATCGGGTGGCTCCGCTGGCTGCCGACCATGCGCTCGCACCGGTGCGCGTCCGTCCTGCGGCTGACACCCGTCGTGGTGCGCCCCTTCGGCGTCCGCGCTCCGACCTCGCCCGGGCCTGCGGTCACGTGGTCGCTTCGGCGCAGGCTCTCCGCCCTGCTGCGGCGCCGCTGCCCGCTCGCCTCTACATGACGCGCCGCGGCATCGCGGCCGCTCTCGTGGCCATCGCGTTCGTCATCGGCATCATGGGCTTCACAGTCACGTCGGCCTTCCTCGCCGTGAGTGACGCGCCGCTGCCCTCGGCGTCCGATGCGCCGATCGCAGCGCAGGCGTTCGCCGCGCCCGGTCGCTGACCCGACCATCCCCAAGACGGACGCCGCCCTCTCGCCGGGGCGGCGTCCCTGCTTTTCGCGCCGCCGTGGAGCGCCTGGCCGGCCTCGGCGGTCACGCACTGCCGGGCATCGCGCAACCGTGATCGGGACGTGACAAACACTGAGGGGTGTTTCGTTTGCTTGTGGTCGCGCGGTGGCCTAACCTCTAGATGTAGTAGTTACACCGATGTGCTTCACCCACAGGTTGTGGTCAGCGATCCACAAGTGGTGCACAGGTCATCCACACGTTCCTCCACAGCGAGGGGCGCGGTCGGCTCAGGGAGGAGGGGCGCCATGCATTGTCCGTACTGTCGCTTCCAGGACTCCCGGGTGCTCGACTCCCGCGTCGCCGAAGACGGCACCAGCATCCGCCGGCGCCGCGAGTGCCGCCAGTGCGCGCGGCGGTTCACCACCCTTGAGCAGATGCAGCTCGTTGTGCTGAAGCGCTCCGGGGTCGTCGAGCCGTTCTCGCGCGACAAGGTGATCAACGGCGTCCGCAAGGCCTGCAAGGGCCGGCCGGTCACCGAGGCCGACCTGGCCCGCCTCGGACAGCGTGTCGAAGAGACGCTCCGGGCGAGTGGGCCCGCCGAGATCCCCGCCGACGACGTCGGCGTCGCGATTCTCGGCCCGCTCGCCGAGCTCGACGCCGTGGCCTACCTGCGGTTCGCGTCCGTGTACAAGCACTACCAGTCCGTTGAGGACTTCGAGGCCGAGATTCACCGGCTCCGCGACCCTCAACCCGTGGGTGGGCCCGCGAGCCCGCCCGCCGTCGATCAGCTCTTCTGATCCGACACCCCTGACGTTCACCATCCACATCACCACCCGAGGGAAGCAAAGGAACACGCATGACCGAGACGAAGCAGACCGCACGCCGTGGCGGGAGCAAGCCCGCTGGCCTCACCATCGAGCGTGTGTTCACCACCGAGGGTGTGCACCCCTACGACGAGGTGACGTGGGAGCGGCGCGACGTCGTCCAGACCAACTGGAAGACCGGTGCCACCGTCTTCGAGCAGAAGGGCGTCGAGTTCCCCGACTACTGGAGCCTCAACGCGTCGACGATCGTCACCACCAAGTACTTCCGTGGCGCGCTCGGCACCTCGGTCCGTGAGAACAGCCTGCGCCAGCTCATCGACCGGGTCGTCAGCAAGTACCGCAAGGCCGGCGAAGAGCACGGCTACTTCGCGACGCCCGCCGACGCCGAAACCTTTGAGCACGAGCTGACCTGGATGCTGCTGCACCAGTACTTCAGCTTCAACTCCCCGGTGTGGTTCAACGTGGGCACCAAGAGCCCGCAGCAGGTCAGCGCCTGCTTCATCCTCAGCGTCGACGACTCGATGGACTCGATCCTCAACTGGTACAAGGAGGAGGGCTTCATCTTCAAGGGCGGCTCCGGCGCCGGGCTGAACCTGTCGCGCATCCGCTCCAGCAAGGAGCTGCTGTCCTCGGGCGGCACCGCCTCGGGCCCCGTGTCGTTCATGCGTGGCGCGGACGCCTCCGCGGGCACCATCAAGTCCGGCGGCGCCACCCGCCGCGCCGCGAAGATGGTCGTGCTCGACGTCGACCACCCCGACATCGAGGAGTTCGTCGAGACGAAGGCGCGCGAAGAGGACAAGATCCGCGCACTGCGGGACGCCGGCTTCGACATGGATCTCGGCGGCAAGGACATCGTCAGCGTCCAGTACCAGCACGCCAACAACTCGGTGCGCGTCTCCGACGAGTTCATGTCGGCCGTCGAGAACGGCGGCGACTTCGGCCTGCGCGCCCGCCAGAGTGGCGAGGTCATCGAGACCGTCGATGCCCGCGACCTGTTCGGCAAGATCGCGAAGGCCGCCTGGGAGTGCGCCGACCCGGGCATCCAGTACGACGACACGATCAACGCCTGGCACACCAACCCCGAGACCGGCCGCATCACGGCGTCCAACCCGTGCTCGGAGTACATGAGCCTCGACAACAGCTCCTGCAACCTGGCGAGTCTCAACCTGCTGAAGTTCCTCCGCGACGACGACACCTTCGAC
>RRZT010463844.1_pt1 | contig 13072 bp, 9 predicted proteins | sample 2165551 | NCBI WGS metagenome assembly RRZT01 (sample SAMN10456910, study PRJNA506462) | wastewater metagenome | biome: wastewater; feature: sludge; material: wastewater sludge; isolation source: wastewater sludge with Escherichia coli K12::gfp cells carrying plasmid... | place: USA: Moscow, Idaho ... | reverse complement strand
GATGATCCACCACACGGCCAGGCAGATGGCGGCAAAGATCAGCAGCATGCGTTTGGCGCGGTGCAGCATCCAGGCCACACGGCCCTGGTAGCGGGCGGCCCCGGCGTCGAACTGGCGGTTGAACCAGAGAAAGAAGCGATCGCTCAGGCCCAGCAGACCGGTGCGGATGCGGGGCGCGCCGCCCCCGTGCGTGGGCGCCTTGAGGATGCTGGCGCACAGCGCCGGCGTGAGCGTGAGCGCCACGAACACCGACAGCGCCATGGCCGCGACGATGGTGATGGAGAACTGCCGGTAGATCACGCCCGTGGAGCCGCCAAAGAAGGCCATGGGCACGAACACGGCGGCCAGCGTGACGCCAATGCCCACCAGCGCGGGCGTGATCTCGCGCATGGAGTGGCGCGTGGCCTCTTTCGGCGGCAGGCCGGTGTCGTGCATCACGCGCTCTACGTTCTCCACCACCACGATGGCGTCGTCCACCAACAGGCCAATGGCCAGTACCAGGGCGAACATGGTCAGGGTGTTGATGGAATAGCCCGCGGCCGCCAGCACGCCAAAGGTGCCCAGTAGCACCACCGGCACGGCGATCGCCGGGATCAGCGTGGCGCGCAGGTTCTGCAGAAAGACGAACATCACCAGCACCACCAGCACCATGGCCTCGGCCAGGGTGATGACCACCTCCTTGATGGAGGCGCGCACGAAGGGCGTGGAGTCGGAGCTGACGAAGTAGTCGATCTCGTTGGGGAAGAAGGGCTTGAGCTCGGCCAGCTTGGCCGCCACGGCGTCGGACACGGCCATGGCGTTGGCGCCGTCGGCCAGCACGATGCCCATGCCGGCGCCGGGCCGGCCGTTGAGCTTGGCCTTGATCGACAGGGTATCCGGGCCCAGCTCCACGCGTGCTACATCTTTGATAGTTACCACCGCACCATCCGTGGCGGTTTTGAGTACTATGGCTTCAAATTCAGGCACGGTCTGCAGCTTGGTGCGCGCGGTGATGGTGGCGTTGAGCTGCTGATCCGGCACGGCCGGCAGGGCGCCCAGCTGGCCGGCCGAGACCTGCGCGTTCTGCGCGTTCAGCGCGGCGATCAGGTCCGAGGGCATGAGCTGGTACTTCTCCATGCGCGCCGGATCCATCCAGATACGCATGGCGTAGAAGGTGCCGAACACGCGGATGTCGCCCACGCCGTCCAGGCGGCCGATCACGTCCACCAGGTTGGAGTTCAGGTAGTCGCCCACATCCACGGCCGTGACCTTGGGGTCGCCCGAGAAGAAGCTGTAGGTCACCAGGTAGTCCTGGCCGCCCTTGTTGACGAACACGCCGCGGCTCTTGACGGCCTCGGGCAGGCGGTTCATGGCCGACTGCAGCTTGTTCTGCACCTGCACCTGGGCCACGTCGATGTTGGTGCCTGGCGCAAAGGTGAGGGTGGTGGCCGATCGGCCCGACGCGTCCGACGTCGAGCTCATGTAGATCATGTTGTCTATGCCCTTGAGCTGCTGCTCGATGATCTGCGTCACCGAGTTTTCCACCGTCTCGGCCGATGCCCCCGTGTACTGCGCCGAGATGGTGACGCGCGGCGGCGCTATGTCGGGGTATTGCTCCAGCGGCAGCGTGAAGATCGCCAGGCCGCCGGCGAGCATGACGATGATGGACAGCACCCACGCGAAGATGGGGCGGTTGATGAAGAACTGGGCCATGTGCGCCTGCCGCTTATCGAGGGGCGCCGGCCTGCGGCGTGGCGATGTTCACGCCCTGGCCATTTCTGGGGCGCAAGCCGTCCTCGGGGGCCTGGGGCGGGCCGGCCTCGCCCTTGCTGGTCTTCAGGACCACCGGTTGGGGGCTGACCTTGTCGCCGGGCTTGACGCGTTGAAAGCCGTCCACCACCAGGCGCTCGCCGGCGACCAGGCCGCTGTCCAGCAGCCAGCGGCTGCCCAGGGCGCGCGCCAGCTCCACGGGGCGCTTTTCGACCACGTCGTCGGCGTTCACCACCAGCACATTGGCGCGGCCCGTCAGGTCGCGGTTCACGGCCTGCTGCGGTATCAACAGGGCGTCGCTCGCCAGGCCCGTGGGCAGCAGTGCCTGCACATACATGCCGGGCATCAGCACGCCCTCGGGGTTGGGCACCACGGCGCGCAGCGTCACCGTGCCCGTGCTGTCGTTGACGATCATGCCGGCGAATTGCAGCCGGCCCTCGTGCGCGTAGTCGCTGCCGTCGTCCAGGCGTATGCGCACGCGCGCCTGGTTGCCGTCCAGCTTCTGGTAGCGGCCCGCGTCCCAGTCGCGGCGCAGCTGCACGATCTCGTTGCTGGACTGGGTGAAGTCCACGTACATCGGATCCAGCTGCACTATGGTTGTCAGGGCGTTGGTCTGGTTGGCCGTGACCAGGGCGCCGGGCGTGACGCTGGACAGGCTGATGCGCCCGGCGATCGGCGCCTCGATGCGGCTGTAGCGCAGGTTGATGCGTGCCGTCTCCAGGTTGGCGCGGGCCACGCCCATGTCGGCGCGCGCCTGCGCGGCCGCGGCCTGGCTCTCGTCATGGGCCTGGTGGCTGATGGCGTCTATCTTCAACAGCTCGGCGTTGCGCCGTGCCGTGGCCTCCAGCGTGCGTGCGCTGGCCTCGGCCCTGGCCAGGGCGGCCTCGGCGCTGGCCTCGGCGGCGCGCAGCGCGCGGTCGTCGATCTGGTACAGCGCCTGGCCCTTGCGCACCAGGGCGCCTTCGGTGAACAGGCGCTGCTGCACGATGCCCGAGACCTGTGGCCGCACCTCGGCCGTGAGCGAGGCGCGGGTGCGCCCGGGCAGGGTGGCGTCAAGCTGCTGCTGCTGCGTCTGCAGCGTGATCACGCCGACCTGGGCCGGCCCCTGCTGGGCCACCGGGCTTGCCGCCTTGTCACCACAGGCCGCCAGGGCCAGGGCCAGGCTCAGTGATCCCAGCAGCCGTCCGCCGTGGCGGCGCAGCGGGTGCGGAAATACGAGGGCGGTGGGGCGGTGGTCGCGGGTCGCGGTAGTCATGGGGGCGCAGCGCAATAGTCCTGGCGAAGCCATCATTGTCTTCGTGGTGTGGCAAGCCTCGGTTGAATGTCACCGAAGGTAAACGTCGCACTGTCGCATATCGCCGCCGGGCCTGTTGCGCTGGCTGCGTTACTTCATTTTTCTTTACTCGCCCCTGCCGCGCGCAATTGTCAAACTTGGTTGCTTGGCCGGGCCTTGCCGCATGTCCGGTTTCGGGTAGCGCATACCATGCATGGTTGGGTCGCTGTCGCTGATCCCATTGACCTTGCATAGGAGCAACCTGTCATGAACACCCCCGCATCCACCCCCCTGTTGGCCCAAGAGTTGATGCAGCACCTGCAGGGCGCGCCCCTGCAGCAGATGGCCCAGCAACTGGGTTCGGACCAGGCACAGACGCAAAGCGCGGTGGAAATGGCCTTGCCGCTGTTGCTCGGCGCCCTGGGCCGCAACGCCCAGGACGAGCAGGGCGCGCAGTCGCTGTTCGGCGCCTTGCAGCGCGACCACATGGATGCGGCGTCGCAGCAGGCACTGGGCCTGGGCGGCATGGATCTGGGCGGCCTGCTTGGCTCCGTGCTCGGTGCCGACGCACCGTCCGGTGCTGCGATGGGCGGTGGTGCCGGCGCTGCCATCCTGGGGCATATTTTTGGCGGTGGACGCGAGCGTGCCGAATCCGGGCTGGGCCAGGCCAGCGGCCTGGGGGCAAACGCCGGCCAGCTGATGCAAATGCTGGCGCCCATCGTCATGTCCTTTCTGGCCCAGCGCGTGAGCTCGGGCGGCATGGACGCCGGCGGCCTGGGGCAGATGCTCGGTCAGGAGCGTGCCAGCGCCCAGCGCCAGGGCGCGCCCGGTGGCGACCTGCTGAGCAGCCTGCTCGATCAGGACGGCGACGGCCAGCTGGGATTGGGTGACTTGCTCAAACTTGGTGGTAGTCTGTTGGGCGGGCGGCGCTGATACACGCTGACAGGTACCGGGTTGCATTCAGGCCCCGGTTCGGCGGAAACTCAGGCCCTCGTTTCACTTGACAGCCTGGGAGGCCGCTTTGACAACTGTTGCAGAAATCATCAAGTCCAAACCCGACGGCAAGGTGCATTCGGTCAAGCCGACGGACACCGTGCTCTCCGCCTTGAAGCTCATGGCCGACATGCACATCGGTGCGCTGCTGGTGATGGAGGGCGACAAGATCGCCGGCATCTTCACCGAGCGCGACTATGCGCGCAAGGTGGTGCTGCTGGGGCGGGCCTCCATCGACACCCCGATCAGCGAGGTCATGACGCGCGCCGTGCGCTTCGTGCACCCGACCAACAGCGCCGAGGAATGCATGGCGCTGATGACCGAAAACCGCCTGCGCCACCTGCCGGTGATGGACGGCGAGCAGGTGGTGGGCCTGGTGTCCATCGGCGACCTGGTCAAGAGCGTGATCTCCGAGCAGCAGTTCATCATCACGCAGATGGAGCAATACATCACCCGCGTCTGGTGATGCCGCGATAGCCCCCGCGGCCGCGGCGCCGCGGGGCGCCACTACACTCCCGGGCATGAGTCAGCTGATCCTGGGCATCGAATCTTCCTGTGACGAAACCGGCGTGGCCCTGGTGCGTGCCGAGGGCGGCGGCGTGCCGCGGCTGCTGGCCCATGCCCTGCACAGCCAGATCGACATGCACCAGGCCTATGGCGGCGTGGTGCCGGAGCTTGCCAGCCGCGACCATATCCGCCGCGTGCTGCCGCTGACGCAAACCGTGTTGCACGAAGCCGGTGAACATCTGGACGCCGTGGATGTGGTGGCCTACACGCGCGGCCCCGGCCTGGCGGGCGCGCTGCTGGTCGGCGCCGGCGTGGCCTGTGCGCTGGGCGCGGCGCTGGACATTCCGGTGCTGGGGGTGCATCACCTGGAAGGCCATCTGCTGTCGCCGTTTTTGAGCAGCGACCCGCCCGAGTTTCCCTTCATCGCCCTGCTGGTCTCCGGCGGCCACACGCAGCTGATGCGCGTGGACGGCGTCGGCCGCTACGAAATTCTGGGCGAGACCATAGACGACGCGGCCGGCGAGGCCTTCGACAAATCCGCCAAGCTCATGGGCCTGGGCTACCCCGGTGGTCCCGCCCTGTCGCGCCTGGCCGAGCAGGGCGACGCCAAGGCCTTCAAGCTGCCGCGCCCGCTGCTGCACAGCGGCGACCTGGACTTTTCCTTTGCCGGCCTGAAGACGGCGGTGCTGACCCAGGCCAAAAAGCTGGGCGACGAGCTGGTGACGCGCAAGGCCGACCTGGCCGCCAGCACCCAGGCCGCCATCGTCGAGGTGCTGGTCAAGAAGACCCTGGCGGCCCTGGACCAGAGCGGCATGCGCCGCGTGGTGGTGGCCGGCGGCGTGGGCGCCAACCGGCTGCTGCGCGCGCAGCTGGACGCCGCCTGCGCGGCACGCGGCGTGCGCGTGCATTACCCCGAGCTGGAACTGTGCACCGACAACGGCGCCATGATCGCGATGGCCGCCGCCATGCGCCTGCAGGCTGGCCGTCAGCAGGCCAACCGTGACTACGCCTTTGACGTCAAGCCGCGCTGGCCGCTGGATGCCATAGCTACCTGAAGGTTGCGCTGCGTCTTTACAAAAGTTCATGCGCCGCTGGCGGGCGCTACAAATGGCGCGGTAACAATGCCGGCATGTTTGTTACGCCGCAATCTCCCCTCCCGGCAGCCCGGCCGCGAGCGTTGGCTCTGGCGCCGCTGCTGGCCTTGGCGCTGGCCGGCTGCGCCGCTACGGGTCCATCCGAGCCGCTGGGCAGCCCTGTGGTCGTACCCACAGCCTGGGCGAATCGGCCAGCCACGCAGGCTGCGCCCGGGCCAGACAACCTGGCCCAGTGGTGGCAGCAGCTGGGCGACGCCCAGCTCACCGGCCTGATCGACGAGGCGCTGCAGGCCCACACCAGCATGCGCAGCGCGCGCGCCGCCGTGGAGCAGGCGCGCGCCCAGCGCGACATGCAGGCCGCGGGCCTGCTGCCGTCGGTGGATGGGTCCGCTTCGGCCCAGCGCAGCCGCAGCAGCGGCAATACAGCCAACAGCTTCCAGGCGGGGCTGGACGCGAGCTGGGAGCCCGACCTGTTTGGCCGCATTGGCAGTGGCGTACGCGCTGGCGACGCCGACCTGCTGGCCGCCGAGGCCGGCCTGGCCGCGGCCCGGGTGGCGCTGGCGGCCGAGGTGGCGGTGAACTACATCGACCTGCGCGGCCAGCAGCAGCGCCTGGCGATTGCCGAGCGCAACCTGGCCGCGCAGCGCGAGACGGCGCAGATCACCCAATGGCGCGTGCAGGCGGGCCTGGCGAATTCGCTGGCCGAGCAGCAGGCGCGCACCATCGTCGAGCAGACGGCCGCCCAGCTGCCCGCGCTGCGCTCGGCCATGGCCCAGTCGCGCCATGCGCTGGCCGTGCTCACCGGTCGCCCGCCCGCGGCGCTGGACCAGGCTCTGGCGGCCAGCGCCGCCGTGCCGCTGCCGCCGGCCGACCTGGCGCTGGCCTTTCCCGCCGATACCCTGCGCCAGCGCCCCGATGTGCGCCAGGCCGAACACCGCGTGCGCGCCGCCTGGGAGCGCGTGGCCCAGGCCGAGGCCCAGCGCCTGCCCAGCCTGCGCATTGGTGGCACGCTGGGCCTGCGCGCGCTGACCCTGGGGGCGCTCACGGGCGGCGGCGCCACGGCGGCATCGCTGCTGGCCAGCGTGTCGTTGCCGGTGTTTGATGGTGGCGCGCTGCGCGCCCAGGTGCGCGCGCAGCAGGCCGCGCTGGAGCAAAGCCGCGCGGGCTATGAAGAGGCGGTGCTGGGCGCGCTCAAGGATGTGGAGGACGCGCTGGTGGCGCTGCAGGGCGAGCGCGAGCGGCTGACGCGCCTGAACGCCGCGGCCGATGCCGCGGGCAACGCGGCCCTGCTGGCGCAGCAGCAGTACGCCAGCGGTCTGGTGGACTTTCAGACCGTGCTGGACACGCAGCGCCAGCTGCTCTCGGCCCAGGACGGCGTGGCCAGCACCACCGCCAGCATAGGCACGGGCCATGTGCGCCTGTACAAGGCATTGGGCGGCGGCTGGCAAAGCAATTGACAGGGACAGGAATGAACAAGCAAACACAAGCAGCGGCGCAGGCCGCCTCGTCCACCGATCTGCAGACCCTGCTGGGCGACGGCCTGGCCCGGCGCTGGTGGCAGAGCATTACGCTGTGGCTGGGCCTGCTGGCCGTGGCCGCCGTGGCCGGTGGCTGGTGGTACTGGCAGTCCCGCCAACAGGCCCAGGCCGCGCCGCGCTATGTGACGCAGGAGGTGCAGCGCGGCCAGGTCAAACTGACCGTGGCGGCCAACGGCACGCTGCAGCCCACGCGCTCGGTGACCATTGGCAGCGAGCTGTCGGGCACGGTGCGCCGCGTGCTGGTGGATGTGAACGACCAGGTGAAGAAGGGCCAGGTGCTGGTGGAGCTGGATACCACCAAGCTTGACTCCCAGGTGCTGCGCTCGCGTGCCTCGGTGGCCTCGGCCCAGGCCAGGCTGGCGCAGGCTACGGCCACCACCAAGGAGGCGCGCGCCAGCCTGGCGCGGCTGGAAGAGGTGGCGCGCCTGTCTGGCGGCAAGGTGCCCTCGGCCGCCGAGCTGGACGCCGGCCGCGCCGCCTACGAGCGCGCCCAGGCCGACGAGGCCGCCGCCCGCGCCAGCGTGCAGGACGCCAGGGCGGCGCTGGCCACCGATGAGACCAACGTCACCAAGGCCTCGATCCGCTCGCCCATCGACGGCGTGGTGCTGTCGCGCGTGGTCGAGCCGGGCAATGCCGTGGCCGCCTCGCTGCAGGCCGTGACCCTGCTCACGCTGGCCGAAGACCTGGGCCGGCTGCGCCTGGAGGTGAACGTGGACGAGGCCGACGTGGGCTCGGTGCAGCCGGGCCAGCAGGCCAGCTTCACCGTCAGCGCCTACCCCTCGCGCCCTTACCCGGCGCGCACCACGCGCGTGGCCTTCGGCTCCACCAAGACCGACAACGTGGTCACCTACATCACCTACCTGGAGGTGGACAACGCCGACCTGAGCCTGCGACCGGGCATGACGGCGGCGGCCACCATCACCTCCACCGAGCGCAATGACGTGCTCACCGTGCCCAACACGGCGCTGCGCTTCACGCCCATGGGCGCGGCCGGCGACGGCGCCGCCCAGGGCTCCAAGCCGGCCGCCGGCGGCGACAAGGCGGGCGGCGGCAGCGGCATCATGGGCCAGCTGATGCCGCGCATGCCGCGCCCCACGGGCCAGCGCCGCAGCTCCGCCGACGGCAATGGCAAGGCGGGCGCCGGGCAGCGCCAGATCTGGGTGCTGGAGGCAGGCAGCCCGAAGGCCGTGCGCGTGCAGACCGGCATCAGCGACGGCCGTGTGACCGAGGTACACAGCGACGCGCTGCAGCCTGGCATGCAGGTCATCACCGACCAGCTGGCGGCGGGGGCCAAGCCATGAGCGCCCAGGCGCAGCCGTCGCAAGACAGCCAGCCGCTGATCCGCCTGCGCGGCATCACCAAGGTCTATGGCGAGGGCGCGCTGGCCTTTCAGGCGCTCAAGGGCGTGGATCTGGACATAGCGGCCGGCGAGTTCCTGGCCATCATGGGCCCCAGCGGCTCGGGCAAGTCCACGGCCATGAACGTCATCGGCTGCCTGGACCGGCCCAGCGCCGGCGACTACCTGTTTCGCGGCGTGCCGGTGCAGGCCCTGTCGCGCGACGACCGGGCCAGGCTGCGCCGGCGCTTCATGGGCTTTGTGTTCCAGGGCTTCAACCTGCTGGCGCGCACCTCGGCGCAGGAGAACGTGGAGCTGCCGCTGCTCTACCGCGGCGAGAGCGCGGCCGCGCGCCACGCGGCCGCGGCCCGGGCGCGTCAGGCTGTGGGCCTCAAGGGCTGGGAGCACCATACGCCGGCCGAGCTCTCGGGCGGCCAGCAGCAGCGGGTGGCGATTGCACGCGCCATGGTCAGCCAGCCGGCGGTGCTGCTGGCCGACGAGCCCACGGGCAACCTCGACACCCAGCGCAGCCGCGAGATCATGGAGCTGCTCTGGCGCCTGAACGTCGATCAGGGCATCACCGTGCTGATGGTCACGCACGAGATGGAGATGGCGCAGTACGCGCGGCGCATCGTGCGCTTTGTCGATGGCCGCATCGACAGCGACCGGGCCAACCCCGAGCCCTACGCGCTGGCGCGCGCGGCGGCGGCGCAGCCGGCGGAGGTGGCGCCATGATGCTGCTCAACTCGCTGCTGCTGGCGCTGCGCTCGATACGGCGCAACCTGATGCGCTCGTTTCTCACCGTGCTGGGCATCGTCATCGGCGTCAGCGCGGTGATCACCATGGTCACGCTGGGCAACGGCGCCACGCTGTCGGTGCAGGCGCAGATTGCCAGCCTGGGCACCAATTTGCTGCAGGTGCGCCCGGGCCAGCGCATGGGGCCGGGCGGCGCCAGCGGCGCGCCGGCCTTCAAGGACGTGGACGCCGACGCCATCGCCCAGCAGATCGGCGGCATTCTGGCCGTCGCGCCCGAGGCGCGCACCAGCGCCACCGCCGTCGCCGGCGGGCGCAACTGGACCACCAGCGTGCTGGGCAGCACCAATGACTGGCTGCAGACCGGCAGCTGGACGCTGGCGCGCGGCCGCGAGTTCACGCCCGACGAGCAGCGCGTGGGCGCGGCCGTGTGCCTGATCGGCCAGACCGTGCAGCGCGAGCTGTTCGGCGCCAGCACCGACCCGCTGGGCGAGCGCGTGCGCGTGCGCCAGTTCTCCTGCGAGGTGGTGGGCGTGCTGGCCTCCAAGGGGCAGGGGGCGTTTGGCAACGACCAGGACGATGTGGTGCTGCTGCCGCTCAAGACCCTGCAGCGGCGCGTGATCGGCAGCACGCGCGTGCCCACGCTGCTGGTGTCGATGAAGGACGGCAGCGACGCCGAGCGCGTCAAGGCCAGCCTGACCGAGCTGCTGCGCGAGCGGCGCAAGCTCTCGGACAGCGACGACGACAACTTCAACGTGCTCGACACCAAGCAGCTGGCCGACACCTTCTCGGGCACAACGCGCGTCATGACGACGCTCTTGGGCGCGGTGGCCGCGGTGAGCCTGCTGGTGGGCGGCATAGGCATCATGAACATCATGCTGGTGAGCGTCACCGAGCGCACGCGCGAGATCGGCCTGCGCCTGGCGATCGGCGCGCTCGAGCGCGAGGTGCTGATGCAGTTTTTGATAGAGGCCGTGGTGCTGGCGGCGCTGGGCGGGCTGATAGGCATCGTGCTGGCCACGGGCGCCTCGATGCTGCTGGCCGGGGCCATGGGCATTCCCTACATCTTCCATCCGGGGGTGAATGTGCTGGCGTTCGTGTTCTCGGCCGTGATCGGCGTGGTGTTCGGCTTCTTTCCCGCGCGGCGCGCGGCCCGGCTCGATCCCATCGAGGCGCTGCGGCATGAGTGAGGGTTGAAGGAAAATTGGCCGTTTACGCTTTATGGATAAGCGCAAATAGCTATTTTAATTATAGCAAAATCGATGCTACCAAGGGCCTTCGGCGGGCCACGGCCCCGGCCGGCCTGCACAATGCGGGTTGCACTGCCGACTGTTTCGCCGTGATTGCTTCCCTGATTTCATCCCCACGCCTGTTCCTTGCCGTTTGCACCGGCCTGCTGGCCAGCGCCCTGGCGGGCTGCGCGCGCCTGCCCGAGGCCATGCCCGGGCTGGAGCAGCGCCACCTGCAGTTCACCCCGAACGATTTCGATGCCGCCAGCATGCACACGCGCCATGTGCTCGATTCGCAGGCCAACACCTGCGAGGCCGCGCGCCGCGCGCTGCTCAGCCAGGGTTACCTGGTGAACACCGCCAGCGCCGACACGGTGGCCGGGCGCAAGTACTACCAGCCGCACCAGGACGTGCACTACGAGGTGCAGATGCGCGTGGTCTGCGCGCCCGAGGGGCAGGGCGATGCGCGCACCTCGGCCTTCGCCAGTGCGCTGCAGGACCGCTACGTGATCAAGAAGGTGAACAACTCTGCCTCGCTGGGCGTGGGCGGGCTGGGCTCGGTGTCGCTGCCGGTGTCGGCCACCGACGACACCCTGGTCAAGGTCGGCAGCGAGACGATCACCGACGCGCAGTTCTACGCCCGCTTCTTCCAGCTGTTCGAGCGCTATGTGCGCCTGGCACCGCCGGGCACCGAGCCGGCGCTGATGCACCCGGCCAGCACCCCGGCGCAGGCGCCGGTGCTGGCGCCAGCCCCGGCCACCACCGCCGGTGTGGTGCAACCGGCAGCCAGTTCCCAGCCGCTGCCGCTGCAAGAGCCCGAGGCCGAGCAGCGTGCCGCAGCCACGGCGTTGCCGCCGGATGCGGCCATGCCGCCCGCTGCGCCCGTCGGGCAGCAGTAATTTTTCTCAGGTTCTTCCATGCCCTCCCTATCCCGTCGCCAGGCCGTGCGCGCCTGTTCACTGGCGCTGCTGCCGCTGTCTGCCACCACCACCAGCGCCCAGGGCGCGCCCATCAAGCTGGCGCTGATCGAAAGCCTCTCGGGCAGCTTTGCCAACACCGGCGAGGCGGTGTTCCGCAACCTGCTCTGGGCCACCGAGCGCGTGAACGCGCGCGGCGGCGTCAAGCTGCCCGGCGGCGCCAGGCCGCTGCAACTGCTGCGCTACGACAGCAAGGGCAGCAACGAGGAGGCGCTATCCGCCCTGCGCGCGGCCATCGACGATGGCGTGCACTTCGTGCTGCAGGGCAACAGCTCGGCCACGGCGGCGGCGCTGATCGAGGCTATCAGCAAACACAACCAGCGCGAACCGGGCCGGCGCGTGGTGTTCCTGAACTACTCGGCCGTCGATCCGCTGCTGACCAACGAACGCTGCAACTTCTGGCATTTCCGCTTCGACGCCCATGCCGACATGCGCATGGCCGCGCTGATGGAGGTGCTGCGCGAGGACAAGGCACTCAAAAGCGCCTACCTGATAGGCCAGGACTACAGCTTCGGCCAGGCCGTGCTGCGCGAGGCGCGGCGCCAGCTCTCCGCGCAGCGGCCGGACGTCACCATCGTCGGCGACGAGCTGCACCCCGTCGGCCGGGTGAAGGATTTCGCCCCCTACGCCGTGAAGATCAAGGCCAGCGGCGCCCAGGCCGTCATCACCGGCAACTGGGGCAACGACCTGACGCTGCTGGTCAAGGCCGCGCGCGAGGTGGGCTACGACGGCATGTTCTACACCTTCTACGGCAACGCCCTGGGCGCGCCCGCCGCCCTGGGCGAGGCCGGCGTGGGCAAGGTGGTGGCCGTGGCCGACTGGTTGCCGAACCTGCCCACCGAGGGCAGTGCCGCCTTCTACCGCGCGTTTCGCGAGCGCTTCCCCAAGCCGCAGGACGACTACGTGCACATGCGCATGCAGCTCATGATCGAGGCCCTGGCCCAGGCCATGGAAAAGGCCGCCAGCACCGACGCGCTGCCCGTGGCGCGCGCGCTGGAGGGCGCCAGCGTCAGCCTGTACGGCCAGGCGGGCGCCATGCGCGCGGCGGATCACCAGTTCCAGCAGTCGCTGGTGGTCGGCGTGATGGATCGCCTCGGCGCCCCGGGCGTCAGGTTCGACGTCGAAGGCTCGGGCTACGGCTTTCGCGTGGTGCGCCAGATCACGGCGGAGAAGGCGGCACAGCCCACGACCTGCCAGATGCAGCGGCCTTGAGCCTGTGAATTAATTGTGAATTAATTGGAATTAATTGGGGTCAGATCACAATTAATTTTGGCATTCAGCGCTTGCTGGTAGGGCGTTGGCAGCTCTTCTTTTTGATGTGGCTGGCCGGGACTCGCCCCGGCGGGCGACCTCCTTTCTTGCTCGTGCAAGAAAGGAGGCAAAGAACACGCCCCCAAGTCTGCGACCCCAACGCTTGAGCTACGGGGCAAACCTGGGTCGGGGCGCTTGCGGGGTGTGCCGCGAAACTCACTGCGCGCCTTTGGCGCTCCGTTCAGACAACTGCGGCAAAAGCATGGGCGCTAGGGCGCCCATGCACACCCCATGCACTGCGCTCCTCGGCACGGCCAGAAGGGCACCCGCGACACGGGCCATCGCTGCGCTCGGCCTCGATGGGCGCAGGCG
>RRZT011336249.1_pt1 | contig 13074 bp, 8 predicted proteins | sample 2165551 | NCBI WGS metagenome assembly RRZT01 (sample SAMN10456910, study PRJNA506462) | wastewater metagenome | biome: wastewater; feature: sludge; material: wastewater sludge; isolation source: wastewater sludge with Escherichia coli K12::gfp cells carrying plasmid... | place: USA: Moscow, Idaho ... | reverse complement strand
GGCGATCTGAACGACGTGCCGGGCTCCAAGACGCTCAAGCTGCTCAAGGGCGAGCGGTTGCACAATTTGCTGGAAGATCAACCGCGCGGGCAAGGCTACACCCGGCGGCACGGCGGCCAACCGCAAGCTCTGGATCACATTTTGATCAGTCCGGCGCTGCGGCCCGGAGCGACGGCGCGCATCCCGCACGTCAACAGCGACGCCACTCCCGGCAAACCGGAACCGGCGAGCGATCACGATCCGGTATTGGCGCTGCTGCCCGCGATTCCGGCCAAGCGCTGATCGGCAGCGCCGGCGAAAACGCGCGTTCAATTCACCTCTTTTTTCCCCTCCGAACCGCTCAGATTTGCGCCTCCATCCCCGCCGCCGCCTTGGCGCTGATCGGGAAACGGGTTATACCCCAATGCCTCCGTCAGCACGGGAATCGGTATCAGGCAGGTCGGCTCCATACCGTCCACCAGGATTTTCGACAGGTAGGGACCATCCTGCTGTCCGGATGATTGTTCGGTTTGGTTGCCGATCTTGGCGACCAAACCGTTCGCTTGGCCGGTCATCGGCATCCACCCCGGCGCTTGGCCGATGCCCTTGGCGCTGGAATACGTGTTCTGATTGAACGACTCTCCGTTCTTGGAAACATAAATGCATTCATCCGGCACATGACCCACGACTGAGAACATCCCTTGTTTGGCGGTTTTTTCCCGATTGAGCTTATCGAACAAATCGCTGTTATCCTTGCGCACAGCTCCACAAAACAAGGCTTGAGCTTCGCGCTTTTTTTTGGTGGATTTAATTTTTACTTTTTTTCCTCTCTGTTTTTCTATATAGCGGTTAATCAAATATGCGTAATTATAAACCTCGTGCGTGCTACGGTCAGCCATTCTACCTGTGTTTATATGGCAGATTCTCGTGCCGTCCAGAGTGAGCGAGGGTTCGGCGTTAAAGTCCCTCGTATCTTTCACTTTTTTTAGAGCGATTTTCTCCTTATCAGAGAGCTTGGTTTTTGAGGGATTGGCCGCGCCGCCGATGGCATGTATGCCAATAGGGCTGGCGGGCTTGGGCGGCGCGGGCGTCCGGGATCGGGTTCGTGTGGCGATATTTTCTTCACTCTTGGGCATTTGCGGTACTCCAATCGCACGCGGTCGCGATACCCGGTGCAAATTTTCAAAGGCATCAAACAATTGCGCCGAGCGAAACCGACAAGGCTGCGGTTCTTTCCTCGCGAAGCGCGTTTCTTGTCGCCTCTCATGGCAGAGAGCGTGCCATGGTCACCCAACTGAACTATTTGCTTTTCTATCAAATACCTGTCAATTATTCCACCCGTTTTTCGGACAATCCGATGCGACAATAGGCGACAGACAACCGCACAGAACACAATCAAGCAACTGATAAATATAAAACATTTAAGTGTTAACACGATCCGCCACTTTTGTCGCAGCCTACTGGTGTTGATCGCAGATCGCGCAAATAATTCACAAACTCATCGGGCAATAGCGATTCGTTTCAAAATGGCCCGGCCAAATTGACCTATCACCGATATTGTCAATATCACCTGACACAGCCACTGGCTGCTCGGCGGTGTCAGGCAAGTCGCGCATCGGTCGATCAGCGCGCGGTTGACGCAAAGAATATCCGTTCAGGAATCTTTCAGCGAAGCTATCGTAGAAATGTGTTCAAGACGGCAATCAATGCCCGTTCAGGCATTGAACGTCGATTCCACAACAGGAAGATTGCGAGGGTTTTTCTATGAATAAGACGTTGATGTTTTGCGCGTCCACTCTGCTTTGCTCGCTGTTGGCAGCGCCGGCCGCTTTCGCCCATCGCTACGATGATGGGAGCTTCTATCAAAGCGGAGGACGGCATCACGGCCATCATCACGACTTCAAAAAAATTGAATATCTACGAGCGCGACTGGAACGAAATCAAGCAGAACGGCGACGGGTGGAATGGGCCTACAATCAGGCTCGACGGGTGGGGGGTTGGCCCACGGCGCGATACGAGCAGGCCCGGTTGGATCGCCTGGATCGCGAAATCCGGCACGACCAATACGAGCTGCATCGCGCCTACGAGCAAGCGCGGTGGGATCGCCACGACGACGCTTGGCGCGGCGAATACGGCCGAAATTGATGGGCCAGGGCGCATCTGGCTGGGTAAGGCCGGGGAGCAAGTGGCCTGCGGCAACCGCGCCGTCAAAGAGAAAGGGCCTGGATTTTCATCCAAGCCCTTGATCGATCTGGTGGCCAGGGACGGAATCGAACCATCGACACGCGGATTTTCAGTCCGCTGCTCTACCAACTGAGCTACCTGGCCAAGTCGCGCGCTCGCGAGAGTTGCGCATTTAAGCAACTCGCGCGGCTCGCGTCAAGCGCGCTCACGCCTCGGGCGGAACGTAACCCTCCGGCGGCGACGCGCCCGCGCCGAAAAAGAACTGCGTCATTTGCTCTTCCAGGAACTGGCGGGCCTTGGGCTCGAACGGCGTCAGCCGGTATTCGTTGATCAGCATCGTCTGCTGCCGCAGCCATTGCTGCCATGCGCCCTTGGACACATTTTCAAAAATTCGCTTGCCCAGCTCACCCGGGTAAGGCGGCCGGTCCAACCCCTCGGCCTCGACGCCGAGCTTGATGCATTTCACCGTTCGAGCCATCGCGGATTCCTAGTCGTTCGACAGTTTGCTTGCCATCGCCGCCAGCAGCAACCGCACCGGGGCGGGTATTCCCAAATTTTCGAGTCGGCCGATGTTATACCAGACAAACCGCCCCCCATCCATGACCACTCCTCCCGCCTCGGTCACCGTGGCCGGTATCGGACTGATATCGAGCCGAAAATGGCTGAAGCCGTGGCGCAACACTTGCCAGGGCGCCTCGACCGACACCGTCAATTCCCACCGCTCCCGACACCAGTCCGCGATGTCCGCATCCGGCGGGCATTCGGGCAAGCTCCACAGCCCGCCCCAAACGCCCGTCGGCGGCCGGCGCTCCAGCAGCACTTCGCCATTGGCGGAACGCAGCAGCAGCATCCGCGTGGCGCGCACCGGCAATGCCCGGCTCGGTTTCGATCCCGGAAAATCCGCCTCCCGCCCGCCGGCGTGCGCGAAGCAACCCTCGGCCAGCGGACAGGCGTTACAGCGCGGCCGGCGGGGCGCGCAGATCAGCGCGCCGAGATCCATCATCGCCTGGGTATAGTCCGCCACCCGCTCGGTCGGGGTATAGCGTTCCGCCAAGCCCCACAGCACGGCCTGCACGCTCGCTTGACCCGGCCAGCCCTCCACCGCCGCGAACCGCGCCAGCAGGCGCTTGACGTTGCCGTCCAGAATCGGATGCCGCTGCCCGGCGGCGAGCGCCAGAATCGCCCCCGCCGTGGACCGGCCGATACCGGGCAGCTCCTGTAGCGCCGAGATGTCCAGCGGCATCTCCCCGCCCCACCGATCGCGCAAAATCCGCGCGGCCCGGTGCAAGTGACGGGCGCGGGCGTAGTAACCGAGTCCCGCCCACAGGCTCAAGACCGCATCCGGCGAGGCGTCGGCCAGCGCGCGAATATCGGGAAATCGCTCCACAAACCGCCGATAATAGGGAATCACCGTCGCGACCTGGGTCTGCTGGAGCATGATCTCCGACACCCAGACTCGATAAGGCGTAGGGTTCTCTTTCCAAGGCAACTGCTTGCGGCCGTGCGCGTCGAACCATTCCAGCACGCGCCGGCCGAATTCCACGGGATTCATCGTTCACCTTCGGTCGTTCCAGCACAGCGATCCGACTCGACGAGGGCTTTGACCATGGCACGCATTCTGATCGCCGGCTGCGGCGATGTCGGCACCGCTCTGGGCCGGAATCTGCACGCGGCCGGACACGAGGTTTGGGGGCTGAAACGCCGACCCGCCGACCTGCCGCCGTCCATCCGACCGCTGGCGGCCGATCTCGGCGACCCCGCCACCCTGACCCGGCTCCCGGCGGCTCTGGATGTCGTCGTCTACAGCGCCGCCGCCGCCGGCTTCAGCGAAGCCCAGTATCAGGCCGCCTACGCCAGCGGGGTCCGCAATCTGGTGCGCGCCCTGCGCGACGCCGGCCAACGGCCCCGACGGCTGTTGTTCACCTCCAGCACCTCGGTCTACGCTCAGCACCAAGGCGAGTGGGTGGACGAAGACTCGCCCGCCGAGGCCGACGGCTTCAGCGGTCGTTGCATCCGCGTCGGCGAGCAACTGCTGTGGGAGAGCGGCTGGCCGGCGGTCGCGGTCCGCTTCGGCGGGATTTACGGTCCGGGCCGCACCCGGCTGATCGACAGCGTGCGCGAGGGCAGCGCCACCCGGCCGGCCGGCGCTCCGATCTTCACCAACCGCATCCATCGCGACGACTGCGCGCGGGTGCTGGAACACCTGATCGCGCTGCCGAAACCGGAGCGACTTTACATCGCCGTAGACGACGAGCCGGCGCCGTTGGACGAGGTCTTGTGCTGGCTGGCGACCCGACTCGGCGTGCCGGAACCGCCGGTGGCCCCGCGATCCCCGCTCAAGCCGGGCGCCGAGGCGGGCGGCAACGCCGCCATGCGGCTTCGGGCCAGCAAGCGCTGTCGCAACGCCCGGTTGCGGGCCAGCGGTTTTCAATTCCTCTACCCCAGCTACCGGGAAGGTTACGCGGCACTGCTGGGCGACGCGGGTTGACGGCGGACTTCGCCTAGAAAGCCGCGCTGGCGAAATCGTAGCTCATTTCGCTGTAGGGGCGCTGCAAGAAGAAGCCCTGGATCAAATCGACTCCCAGCGACCACAAAATCGGCATGGTCTTGACATCTTCCACCCCACCGACGATGGTGGCCGCGCCCAGCGCCTCCAGATTCTCCACCAATTCCTTGAGCTGGGCCTGCTTGTGGCTGTCCCTGGCCAAGCCGTTGACGAAATACATATCCAGCTTGACGTAATCGGCGCCCAGGTTCTTGAGCAGCCCCAGGGAATCGGACCCTCGGCCGAAACGGTCCAGACAGAAGCCGCAGCCCAGCAGCTTGATGCCGCCGAGGAAACCGAACATGTCGCGCAGGCTGCGCTCGGCGGTCGATTCGGCCACCTCGAACACGATGTGCTCGGCCTCAACGCCGGACGCTTCCAGCCGCTCGCGCAACCAGCCGCTCAGAGATCGGTCCTGCAAGGTCACCGGCAAGACTTTGATGAACACCGTGATCGGCGACCGCCGCTGCCGCAGCATTTGCAGGGCGTGTTCGATGACCCAGCGATCCAGCCTCAGGCCCAGTTGATGGTTGTGAACCACGCCGAACACGCTGCCCGGCACGATTTCCTGGCCTTGGCTGTCGCGCAGTCGGAGCAACACTTCGTAGCGGTCGACCGCTTCGCCGCGCATGCTGGCGATGGGCTGAAAAACCAGCCACAGCCGCTCGTGCTCGAAAATCTCTTGCACCTGCTCCAGCATCCGGGTCCGGGAGGACGCTTCCTGATCGCGCTTGATGGTCATCGTGTTTTGATGCACGAATATCCGCTCGCTCTTCGCCTCCCGCGCCATCCCGCAGGCGGAGTCGGCGCGCTGGATCAGCATCAGGTGGTCCTGGCTACGGTCGGTGGCGACCGCGATCCCCAGATTGGTCCGCAGCAACAAGGCTTGCTCGCCCACTTTGTAAAACCCGGTTTCGAGCACGTCCCGGATGCGGCGAGCCAGCTTGATCAGCGGCTCGTTGATCAAGTTCGGGACCATGACCGTGAAAATGGCATCGCTGAACCGGGATGCCGGCTGTTCGTGGCTCAACACTTGGCGCAGCCGGCCGGCGGCCTGTCCGATCACTTCGTCGGCCGTCGCCACCCCGGCGGTATCGCGGATCGAGCGCAGGTTATCCAGCATGACGAACACCACCGCCAGCGACTGGGCGCGCAAGCCGAGAGTGTCGAGCGCCTGCTCCAGCAACATCAGGAAGCGGCGGCGGTTGAAGAAACCGCTGACCGCATCGTTGTCGGTCAGCATGCCGAGCTTGACCCGCATGGAGCGCGACCGGCGCAGCCGCTGCTTCACTTCCCAGCACAAGTAGCTGATCGGCACCGGCTTGATCATCAAGGTGGCGCCGGCCACGTCCAAGTGGGTCAGGTAATGGGCCAAATCCGCCTGAAAGCACAAGAGAACCATCGGCAGGATGTCGCACTCCCGATGCTGGGCGATGACCTGAGCCAGATCCGACCCGCCGATTTCCTTGATGTCCAGATCGATCAGCAACAAATCGGGCCGAAAGCGGTGGATGTCCTGGAGCACTTGCAGGGGCTGAATGACGACCAGGGGAGTGATGCCCTGCTCCTCCAGCGCCCCGGCGATCTCCCAGGCTTCGGTCGGGCGATCGTTGACGATCAGGACCCGGTGATAGTCTTGGGCGGTTTGGGGCAACAGGAGATCCGCCAGCACGCTCAGCAGGTCGTCGCCGTCGAGCGGCTTGTTGAAATACGCCGCGCCGCCCGCCCGCACCGCGTCCAGCCGCGCCGTCATGTCGTTGCGCTCGGCGAGGACCAGCACCGGGGCGCGCAAGTTGATTTCTGCGCGCAGCTTGGCGATCATGGCCAGCGCCTGTTCTGGCCCCCCGGGGAAATCGGCGTCCAGCAGGATGGCTCCCGGCATCCGCTCCTGCAATCGCTGCTCGGCTTCGACCAGATCGGCCAAGTGCCGGACCCGGTAACCCGAATCCTCGAGCTTGGCCAGCAAAGGCGATTTTTCTTCGGGGGTGATCAGGAAAATTTCCGGCAAGGGCGCCAAGCGGGGCCGAGTCAGCGGCTCGTCGAGCATGCCCCGGCTTTTTTCGGTCGCCAACTCATGGTGCAGGGCTTCGATGAGGGCCGTCAGCCGTTGCCGATCCGATTCCTGCGGCACCCCGCCCGCCGCCAGGCAGCCCTTGACATGATGTTCGAGTTGCGCGACCAGTTTGAGCAGTTGCTCATCGTCGCGGGCCTGCGCGAACTGGACCATGTCCTGCGCCAGCCGGGCCAGCATCGCGAAGGACTTGATATTCCATTTGACGTAGAACAGCTTCTGCCACAAATCATCAATCAGCTTGAGATGGTTGGCCAGCATGAGGTGCTGGCTATTCTGACTGTCCGCCTGACTCATGGCTTCTCCTTGGAATTGTGATGTCGCCGAACCCAAACGAAACCCGCCCGCAAGCTCACCGCGCCTCGCGCGCCCGGCACGTCGATCCCTGAAGGGGCGCGCGACCGGGGCCACTGGCGGGGCGGATTAACGCTCGACCTGCTTCACGTCGCGGACCGCGCCCCGAGCCGCGCTGGTCGTCATGGCGGCATAGGCCCGCAACGCCGCCGACACCGGCCGCCGCCGGTTCGCTGGCCGCCAATTTTGAGCGCCCCGCGCCCCCCGCCGCCGCTGCAACTCGGCGTCGGTGACCGCCAACTGGATGCGACGGTTGGGGATGTCGATTTGGATGCGGTCGCCCTCTTCCACCAGGGCGATGACGCCGCCCTCGGCGGCCTCCGGGGAAACGTGGCCGATGGACAACCCGGAGGTGCCGCCGGAAAATCGGCCGTCGGTGACCAGGGCGCAGACCTTGCCCAGCCCCTTGGACTTCAGGTAACTGGTGGGATACAGCATCTCCTGCATTCCCGGTCCGCCCTTTGGCCCCTCGTAGCGGATCAAGACCACATCGCCGGGCTGGATGCGACCGCTCAGGATCGCATCGACCGCCTCTTCCTGGCTTTCCACGATTCGCGCCGGCCCTTCGAACACCAGGATACTCTCATCCACCCCGGCGGTCTTGACGATGCAACCGTCCTCGGCCAAGTTGCCGTACAGCACCGCCAAACCGCCGTCCTGGGAATAAGCGTGCGCCCGGTCGCGGATGCAGCCGCCGGCCCGATCCAGATCCAGGCTGGGCCAACGGGTGTTCTGGCTGAACGCCTGTTGGGTGGGAACGCCGGCCGGACCGGCGGAAAAGCACAGACGGGCTTCGTCCCCGGCACTGGCGCGGGCGATGTCCCAACGATCCAGCGCCTCGGCCAAGGTCTCGGCGTGCACCGTGCGCACCTGGCGATGCAGCAAGCCGGCCCGGTCCAGTTCGCCGAGGATCGCGACCACCCCACCGGCCCGGTGCACATCCTCCATGTGGTATTTTTGGGTGGCGGGGGCAACTTTGCACAGGTTCGGCACCCGGCGCGACAGCCGGTCGATGTCGCTCATGGTGAACTCCACGCCACCCTCCCGCGCCGCCGCCAGCAGATGCAGCACGGTGTTGGTGGAGCCGCCCATGGCGATGTCGAGGCTCATGGCGTTCTCGAAGGCTTCGAAGCTGGCGATGGCGCGCGGCAGCACCGAGGCGTCGCCCCGCTCGTAATAGCGCTTGGCTAGATCGACGATGCGCCGACCGGCTTCCAGAAACAGTTCCCGGCGGTCGGCGTGGGTGGCCAGCAGCGAGCCGTTGCCCGGCAGGCTCAAGCCCAGCGCCTCGGTCAAGCAGTTCATGGAATTGGCGGTGAACATGCCCGAGCAGGAGCCGCAGGTCGGGCAAGCCGAGCGCTCGATCTGGGCCACCTCCTCATCGCTGGCCTTGTCGTCGGCGGCGGTCACCATGGCATCCACCAGATCCAGCTTCACCTCCCGGCCAGCCAGCCGGGTCTTGCCGGCTTCCATCGGCCCGCCGGACACGAAAATGGCCGGGATGTCGAGCCGCAGCGCCGCCATCAGCATTCCCGGCGTGATCTTGTCGCAGTTGGAGATGCAGACCAGCGCGTCGGCGCAGTGGGCGTTGACCATGTATTCGACCGAATCGGCGATCAGCTCGCGCGAGGGTAGGGAGTACAACATGCCGCCGTGGCCCATGGCGATGCCGTCGTCCACGGCGATGGTGTTGAATTCCTTGGCGATGCCCCCGGCTTTTTCGATTTCGCCCGCCACCAGTTGGCCCAAATCCTTGAGGTGGACGTGGCCGGGCACGAACTGGGTGAAGGAATTGGCGATGGCGATGATCGGCTTGCCGAAGTCGCCGTCCTTGACGCCGGTGGCCCGCCAGAGCGCGCGGGCTCCCGCCATGTTGCGGCCGTGGGTGGTGGTGCGGGAACGATAATCGGGCATGTCGGGCTCCAAAAAGGCGGGAGAAGAGATCGGGACGATAAAAAAGACCGCCGGGTCCGTTCAAAATTCTAAGGCAATTTGCGTCGATGGAGAGACCTCGCGCGCCCTGGCTTGTAAAAAAGCGGCGATGGCTTAATCTTAATCACCGAACACTCGAACGCATCCATAACGCACCTTGGCAACACACTCTCCACCACCAGCGAGGCTTCCATGTTTCGATTCGCACAACGGCAGTTCGTGATCCTGGTCATGTGCGGCGCCTTGGCCGGGACCGCTCAAGCCGCCGGCGATCCGGCCGCAGGCAAAGCCAGGTTCGAGACCTGCGCGGGCTGTCATGCCATTCCCGGCTACACCAACGCCTATCCGACCTATCACGTACCGCGACTGGGTGGCCAGCATCCCGATTACGTGGTGACCGCGATCAAAGCTTATCAGAGCGGCGAGCGCTCGCACCCGACCATGCACGCGAACGCCGGGGGGTTAACCGAACAGGACATGCAAGATATCGCCGCCTACGTGTCCCGCTTCAAAACCTCCTCGGAATCCAATCCGATTCGGGGCAACCCGATCGCCGGCAAGGCCAAAACCACGACGTGCGCGGCCTGTCACGGCCTGGACGGTAACGGCAACATTCCGCTTTATCCGCGCTTGGCCGGCCAGCACGAAGACTATCTGTTGAAAGCCCTGCACGATTACAAGTCGGGCGCGCGCAAGAACGTGGTGATGAAAGGCATCGCCGCCCCGCTGTCGGAGCAGGACATGGCCGATTTGGCCGCCTATTTCGCCAGCCAGCCCAAGGGTTTGGTGGTGGTCGGGAAGGACTGAAGCCGCTCCGGGAACCAAGGCGAACTCACGGTTTCCGCACCAGCCGGAATCCCAGATCGTCGCTGAGCGGGTCCGCCCCCGCCCGCCAGGAACCGCCTCGAATCGCCACCGCTTGCGGCGGGCGATCCGCGCAGCGCTGTTCCTGTCCCTGGTAGGTCTGCCGATATTCGGAGCAGGTCCACTCCCGCTCCTGACCGCCGGCGTACCGCAAGCCGCCACCGGCTCGCGAGGCGTGTTCCCACTCGGACTCGGTCGGCAACCGGTACGGGCGGCCGGTCCGCGCCGACAACCACGCGGCGTAATCCACCGCGTCCTTCCAGGTCGCCATCGCCGGTCCGCTCTCGCCCGGCGCGGGTGGCGGAACAGGCCGGCCGGTCGCTTCCGCAAACTGGCGGAAGGCTTCGGGGCCGACAGGATCGCGGCTGATGGCAAACCCCGCAGTCGCCATTTCGATCAGAAGGGGCTCCAAAGCGGTGGCGCCGGGCGTCGGTCCGGCGGGCGAAGGCCGGGCGGATCCCGGATCGACGGCGTCCGGCCGCGCCTCTCCCGGTTGTCCCTCGCCGGGCACCCTGGAGGTCGGGTCTTGGGGACCCGGCGCGGCGTTCGGCCCAACCGGATGCGCCGGCGACGCGGAGGACCCCGGAACGGTCCCCGCCGCGCTGAAGTAAAACTCGCCCCGCAGCGAGGACGCCACCCAGGGAATCTGGGCGCCGCCGGTTTCCTGCTCCACCGCCACCAGCACCCGCTTGAAAATCTGCTCCAGGCTGAGACCGGGCACGCCCATGGCGGCCAGCAGATAGCGCGTGTAGGGACTGTTGCGGCCGTCGCGACCGTCCTGCGATATCGCGCCCGGCGCGGTGGCGTAGGCGATAAACGTCCCGGCCGGGCCGTCCATGCGGGCCAAGCCCCGACCCGCCGACCCGAAGCCGCGCGTGAAGGGATTGTTGCGGCAGGCGTCCAGAATCACGATGTTGAGTTCGTTGCCCGCCGACTCCATCGCCCGCAGCACCGCTTCCGCGTCCACCGCCTCGTCCGGCACCTCGAATTCCTGATGGATATCGACCCCGACGGGAATCAGGTAGTTTTGCCCCTTGAGCTGGACCCCGTGACCGGCGTAATAGAACAGTCCGACGCCGCGCTGTTGGCGCAAGCGCTGCTCGAACTCCCGCAACCCCTGGCGCATGCTCGGCCGATCGGCGTCGAGGCGCTCGATGACTTGAAAACCGAGTTCCCGCAACTTGGCGGCCATGTCTCTGGCATCGTTGACGGGGTTTTTCAGGGGTGCGTCCCGGTAGGCGCCATTGCCGATCACCAGGGCGGTGCGGGGTTCAGCCCAAACCGTGGCGGCGGCCAACAGCACGGCGAACCCGAGGGCCAAGCGACACCCGATCTGTCCACCCTGCCCGGACAGACGGAAAAATCGATGCATCGTGGATTTCATGCGCGAGTAGGGGCCATCATTTTGGGGATTGCGGTATATGGAGAAGATTTCGCAATACACGGTGAACGCTCGCTTAACGGAAAGTTCGCCGCTGGAAAGCATCGCTTTTCATCCTCGCGACCGTCATACCGTCAGTCGGCGGCTTCGGGCAACCAGCGGCGGATGACGGCGGCGAGCGCATCCATTTCGTAGGGTTTAGCGAGATAATCGTCCATTCCGCTGGCGATGCAGCGCTCGCGATCCTCGGCCATCGCGTTGGCGGTCATCGCGATGACCGGAACGCGCCGGCTTTCCCGCTGCCGTTCGCGCAGCCGGATTTCTCGGGTCGCGGCATGGCCGTCCATCTGCGGCATCTCCACGTCCATCAGCACGAGATCGTAAGTTCCCTGTTCCAATTTCTCCAGCGCCTCCAAGCCGTTGCCGGCGATCTCGCAGCTCGCGCCCAGCGCGGCCAACATGCTGGAAGCCACCAGTTGGTTGACCGGATTGTCTTCGACCAGCAGCACATGCCTCTGTAGAGCCGGGCTCGGGATGGGCCGGCCTGCGGCGACGCAGCCCTCGGCCCCCTCCGCCACCGCTGCGGACGTTTCGGCCGCTGCCGAGGATCCGGGCGCATCATCGACCCGCTCCAACGGCAAGGAAAACCAAAAGCGGCTACCTTGGCCGGGGTGGCTTTCCACTTGCAGGGTTCCGCCCATGGCTTCGACCAAATCCTTGCAAATCGCCAACCCCAGCCCGGTGCCGCCATACTTGCGCGTCGTGGATTCGTCCGCTTGGGTGAACGGCTGGAACAGCTTTTGGACCGCGCGCTCATCCATGCCGATCCCGGTATCCCAAACCCGAAACAACAGTTTGCCGCCCTCTCCCTCCGGCTCGACCCGAAGACCGACTTCGCCCCGCTCGGTGAATTTCACCGCGTTATCCAGCAAATTGATGAGAACCTGCCGCAACCGGGTCGGATCGCCCCTGACTCGGCCCGGCAGTTCCGGCGACAAAACAGCCGCGACCGCCAACCCCTTGGTTTGGGCGCGTTTCACCGCCACGGTAGCCACCTGATCCATCGTCCGCCGAAGATCGAACTCGATGTGTTCGAGCACCAGGCGACCCGCCTCGATCTTCGCCAGATCCAGCACTTCGCCGATCAAATCCAGCAGATGCTGGCCGGCCGCGTGAATCTGCCGGGAATAGTTCCGTTGCACCGAAGTCAGCGCCTCCCTGTCCAGCAATTGGGCAAAACCGAGAATGGCGTTCAGCGGCGTGCGCAGCTCGTGGCTCATCCGCGAAACAAAATCCGACTTGGCGCGGCTCGCCCGCTCCGCATCATCCCGGGCGAGCCGCATGTCGCTCCAGGCGCGGAACAGGTTTTCGTTCGCTTGCCGGAGTTGGCGCGCGAACAGGATGCCGATCAGCGTCACCGAGAAAATCACCAGCACGATCAAGGTCGTTTCGGTGGTTTTGTAGCGCTCGCGCTGCGCCGACAACTGGGTCTCCAAATTCCGCAATTGCTGGTGGCTGTCAAAAAGCAGCCGGCTGGCGTTTTCGTTGAACCGGAAAAAGAAAGAAGGGAGGCGCTTGGAATAGGCCAGAATGTCTCGGGAAATCGCGATCAGGCCTTCGCCGTCGCGCTGTTCGAAGTACTGATCGCGCTTTTCGAGCATGGCCCTCAACTCGCGCGCCTTGAGCTTGATCTGATCGAGATGGGGACCCAGCTCGATGATCTCCATCACGTAGCCGCTTTCCCGCGCAACCGGCTTGAAGGCG
>RRZT011862867.1_pt1 | contig 13075 bp, 8 predicted proteins | sample 2165551 | NCBI WGS metagenome assembly RRZT01 (sample SAMN10456910, study PRJNA506462) | wastewater metagenome | biome: wastewater; feature: sludge; material: wastewater sludge; isolation source: wastewater sludge with Escherichia coli K12::gfp cells carrying plasmid... | place: USA: Moscow, Idaho ... | reverse complement strand
GGCGTCGAGAAGGGCATCATCAGCACCGAACGCCTAGCCGATGCGAACCGCCGCGTCCTCGGCCTGAAGGCCAAGCTGCGACTGCATGAAAAGCAGGCCGCCGGCACGCTGCTCACCAAGCCCGCGGACCTCGAGGCCGTCGGCTGCGAGGAGCACCTGCGGATGCGCGACGAGGCGGCCGACCTCGGCATCACGCTGGTCAAGAACACCCTCGACCAGTTGCCGCTGAACCCGACCGACCACAAGCGGATCAGGATCTACCACCTGACCGGCGAGAAGGGCGGCATCGCCGGCGGCGGCGAGGCCCAGATGGTCAACCTCTATGTGGAGGAGCTGCGGCGGCGCGGCTACGAGCCTGCGGTCAACGACGGCACCACCAGGGTGAAAGGCCCTACCCTGAAGTACCGCGACGAGGTGGACGCGGCGCTGATCCTGGCCGAGATCATCGGCTACGGCGCGCAGAACAACTACCGCATCCAGTGGAAGACCGCCATGAGCAACGAATGCCCGTGGTACGTCTGGGAGGTGCCGACCTTCATGGTCAGCCACAACTTCACCACCCACCTGCATGACGCCACCATGGTGAAGTGTTACGTCAACGCCTACCATCCGAACGAAGCGAACGTGATCGCCACCCTCGACAAGCTGGAGGGCAAGTCGGAGTTCCAGGGCAAGCCGAACAGCTTGGTCTGGGCCGACAAGTGGCAGGCCAAGCTCTGATCGGTTGAGCTTCGACCCACAACGCAACAGGCCCGGCCCCCACTGAGGGCCGGGCCTGTTGCGTTTGCTCAGGCGATGGTCACTTCCGCTGGTCCATCGCAGCCTTAGCAGCCGCGAACCGGGCGATCGGCACCCGGAACGGCGAGCAGGACACGTAGTCCAGTCCGACGCTCTGGAAGAAGTCGACCGAGTCCGGGTCGCCGCCGTGCTCGCCGCAGACGCCGCACTTCAGCTTGGCGTTGGTGCTGCGGCCCTTCTCGACACCGATCTTCACCATCGCACCCACACCGTCGACGTCAACGCTCTCGAACGGGTTGCGTTCGATCACGCCGTCCATCACGTAGACGGTCAAGAAGCTGTTCTCGGCGTCATCGCGACTGATGCCCAAAGTGGTCTGGGTCAGGTCGTTGGTGCCGAAGCTGAAGAAGTCGGCGTGCTGGGCGATCTTGTCGGCGATCAGGGCCGCCCGCGGCAGCTCGATCATGGTGCCGACGGTGTAGGGAATCTCTTTGCCGGCCTTGGCGAACTCGTCCTGCACAGCCGCGTCCACGATCTCGCGCTGCCGCTTGATCTCGGACTCCAAGCTGACCAGCGGGATCATGATCTCGATCCCGGCGGTTTCGCCTTCACGCTCAAGCACGGCGAGTGCCGCGCGGATGATGGCCCGGGCCTGCATCTCGGGGATCTCCGGGTACATCATGGCGAGCCGACAGCCACGGGTGCCGAGCATCGGGTTGAGTTCGTGCAGCTTCTTCACCTGGGCCAGCAGCGCCCGCTCTTTGGCCAGCTCTGCCTGGTCGCCACCGGTGAGCTCCAGCCGCTGCACCTTCAGCGCCTGGTCGAGGTGGTTGGGCAGGAACTCGTGCAGCGGCGGGTCGAGCAGCCGGACGGTGACCGGAAGGCCCTTCATGGCAGTGAAGATGCCCTCGAAGTCCTTCTGCTGCATCGGCAGAATCTCCTCAAGGGCGCTGGCGCGCTCCTCGGAGTCCTCGGCCAAGATCATCTTCCGAACTGCCGGCAGCCGGTCGGCAGCCATGAACATGTGCTCGGTGCGGCACAAGCCGATGCCTTCGGCACCCAACTCGCGAGCCTTGCTGGCGTCGTCGAAATTGTCCGCATTGGCGCGCACACCCATCGTCCGCACGTCGTCGGCCCAGGCGACCACACGCTGGAAGTCCTCGTTGATGCGCGGCGGGATCAGCTTCAGGGCTTCACCGAAGACCTCGCCGGTGGTCCCGTTGAGGGTGATGATGTCGCCCTCGTTGAAAGCGTGGTCACCGATGGTGAGGGTCCGGGCGTCCATGTCGATGACGATCGCGGTGGCGCCGGCCACACAGGGCTTGCCGAAGCCACGGGCGACGACGGCTGCGTGGCTGGTCATGCCGCCGTGCGCGGTAAGAATGCCCTGGGCGACCAGCACGCCGTGGATGTCGTCCGGTGTGGTCTCGTAGCGGACCAACACGACCTTCTCGCCCTTCTCGCCGCGGGCGGCCGCGGTGTCGGCGTCGAAGACGACCTCACCGACGGCCGCGCCGGGCGAGGCGGGCAGACCCTTGGTGAGCGCCTGGGCGGTGTTGGACGGATCGATCGCCGGGTGCAGCAACTGGTCGAGCTGCGCCGGTTCGATGCGCTGCAACGCCTCGTCCTTGGTGATCAGGCCCTCGTCCACCATGTCGGACGCGATCTTCAGCGCGGCGGCCGCGGTGCGCTTACCGTTGCGGGTCTGCAACATGAACAGCTTGCCGTTCTCGATGGTGAACTCGAGATCCTGCATGTCCTTGTAGTGGACCTCGAGCCGCTTCATAGTGTCGAGCAGTTCGTTGTAGGCCTGGGGCAGGACGGCCTCCATCTCGGACAGGTGGTTCGGGGTCCGGATGCCGGCCACCACGTCCTCGCCCTGCGCATTCACCAGGAACTCGCCGTAAAGGCCGCGCTCGCCGGTGGACGGGTTGCGGGTGAAGCAGACGCCGGTGGCCGAGGTGTCGCCCCGGTTACCGAAGACCATCTGCATGATGTTGACGGCGGTGCCCAAGCTGGCAGAGATGTTGTTGGCCCTGCGGTAGACCTCGGCGCGGGGGTTGCCCCAGCTGCGGAAGACCGCGTTGACCGAACGGTAGAGCTGCTCCACCGGGTCGGTCGTCCAGTCGCCGCCGAGCGCCTCGTTGGAGATCTGCTTGAACTCGGCAACCAGTTCCTTCAGGTCTTCGGCGCTCAGGTCGGTGTCGCCCGCGACGCCCTTCTCGGCCTTCTTCGCGCTCAGCGCGTCCTCGTACAGGTGCTGCGGGACACCCTCGACAACCTCGCCGTACATCTGGATGAAGCGGCGGTAGCAGTCCCACGCGAAGCGTTCGTTGTTGGCCTCGGCGGCAACCGCCTCGACGGTCTCGTCAGAGATACCGAGGTTGAGGATGGTGTCCATCATGCCGGGCATCGAAACCACGGCACCCGAGCGGACTGAGACCAGCAGCGGCTTCTCTTTGCCACCGAGCTTGCGTCCGGTGCGCTCCTCGAAGCGCTTGAGGCCCTCGGCGATCTGTTCCTTCAGCCCCTCGGGCCATTCACCCTTGTTGTTGCTGGTTTCGATGCTGGCGGTGGTGGTGACGGTGAAGCCATCCGGTACCGGGACCCCGAGCCGCATCATTTCGGCGACGCCGGCGCCCTTGCCGCCGAGCAGCGACTTCATGCTGGCATCGCCCTCGGCGATGTCGTAGATGTATTTCTCAGTCAACGCTGGGTTCTCCTTTGACTTGCGGAATCGTGCACGAGGTCCGTGTCGTTTGCCTCCGGGCGCCGTCGGCGGAGCCCGCACGGCACCTATTGTGCCTCGTCCACAGCCGAAGACGTGAATCGACGACCAGCCGTCGGACGCGGCCCGAACCGCCGCCTGTCGTGGCGTAGTGCGTTCAGGGGGCGATCTTCGGGCTGCCCGCAAGCCGCCGAAGTTGCGTTCCCGCCTTGCGGGCCCGATCCTCAACGATGTCGGTCACCCGTGCAGCAGCCTCCTCGAGGGCTAATCCGGTGGTGTCAATGACTGGGCAGCCCAGCGAACGCTGGATCCGGCGGACATCTTCCAACTCGTCGTAGATCTTGACCAGGTCGGCATAACCGCCGTCCTTGGTGCCGTAGCCGCCCAACGTCTTGGCGCGGCGCGAACGGATCTGGAGCAGCCGCTCGGGGTCGATGGTCAGGCCCACGATTCGCCAGCGCTCGATCTGGAACAGTTCGTCGGGCGGCTTGATGCCGGGCACCAACGGCACATTCATGGTCTTGTAGCCGACATAGCCCAAGTAGAGTGACAGCGGTGTCTTGCCCGACCTGGACGCACCGATCAGGCAGATGTCACAATCGCGAAACGCGTCCGGTGCGACACCGTCGTCGGTCCGAACCGCGAACTCCATCGCGCTGATGCGGTCGAAGTAATCGGCCTCAACCGCGACGGGGCGCATCACCACCTCATCGGCCTCGTGCCCGGTGGCCTGCTCGATCGCCTTCAGGGCATCGCCGAGGATGTTGGCGAACGGAATCTGCTTGTCGACGCAGTAGCGTTCGACCATGCTGGCCATCTTCTCCCTGACCAGCGTGAACAGCACCACGACCCGCTGATCGGCGTGCTCGGCCCGCGCCTGGGTGATCTGGTCGAAGACACCGAGCAGTGCGTTGGTGTCCTTCACCCGGGGATAGCGCACGACCGTGAAGATCGCGTCGGGGAATTGGGCCTGCGCCGCGCGGGTGAGTCGTGCGGCGGTCTCACCAGAGCTGTCGGCGATGACGTGGATGTACAGTTGGCTGGCGGACATGGGCCGAGGCTACCAGTCGGGACGCGCCGGCTCGCCCCGCCTCTTGCTTGACCCGAGCCGGCGTGGGGCACCACCGGGGTACCGATCAGCGCGAAGACGGTGAGCAGCGTCCACAGCAAGCCGTGACGCCTCGCTGGCTCGGCCTCGTGACTCGGCGCTAGGGTGTTCTTGCCGGTCGTCGAACCCGGCGAAGCAACCATCGGCCACTTTGAAGGAGTTCACGTGTTCACGCCTTCGATTGATGACGTCCCGAAGGTCGAACGCGGCCAAGGCACCGGCCAGCGGATCGTGACCACGGCTGATGGCATGGGGTCGCGGTCGCACGACTTCGCGTCCTTCACGGCCACCGAATGACCTGAACCAGGAATCGAACGGGCGCGTCCTCCGCGGTGCAGCCGTTCGCCGTTCAGCCATGGATCCCGTCGACGCCATCATCGCGGCCGCCAGCCCGGGGCACGCGTCCCATCTGCTCATAGTGGATGCACCCGCCCTGGTCGGGCTGGCCCGCACGCACGGCATCCGGGTGAGTGTCTGGTGCGACGACATCCGCGACACTGCCTCGGCGTCTGCAGAGTTGCTGGTCGAGCGACTGGACGCCACGAGCCTGGCCGGGGTCGACCTGGTCTGGATGCGGCTTCCCAAGTCGTTGGGTGCGCTGCAGGAGTACGCCGAACTGGTTGCCGCCCACGCCCAACCGGACGTTCGGCTCGTGGCGGCCGCCCGCGAGAAGCACCTGAACCGGTCGATGAATGACGTGCTGGCCCGGCATTTCCGGGAGGTCTCCGCCTCGTTGGGCCAACGGAAGTCGCGCGCCCTGCTGGCGTCGGGGTCGATCCCCGGACCGCTCAGCTGGCCCCGCCATCGGCAGACCACCATCGCCGGCCACCTGATCGACCTGCATTGGCACGGCGCCACCTTCGCCGCCGGCCGCGTCGACGCCGGGACGCAACTGCTGATCGACCACCTCGGCTCGATCGCGGACGCGGACCGCTACCTTGATCTGGGCTGCGGCTCGGGGATCCTGGCCACCCTGCTGGCCCGCGAGCACCCGGACTCCGAGGTCTTCGCGGTGGACGCGTCCTGGGCGGCGGTGGACGCCACCCGGCGCACGGCTGCCGGCACGGCGGTGGTGACCCGTTGGGCGTCCGATCTGGGCGGCTTCGCCGACGCGAGCCTGGACGTGATCGTCTGCAATCCGCCCTTCCATCGCGGCACCGCCAAGGACTGCGACCCGGCAGTCGAGATGTTCACCGAAGCCGCCCGGGGGCTGAACGACGGCGGCGAGTTCTGGTGCGTCTTCAACTCGCACCTGCCCTGGCGGACGCGGCTCTCCCGGCTGATCGGCCCCACCAGCCAGGTCGCCCAGAACCGGCACTACACGCTGACCCGCAGCCTGCGGGTGCGGCGTCCACACTCGGACTGAGCGGGCAGCAGGGCCACCCGATGGGGATCGACTACGCAACCAGCCATGACGCTGTGCGAGCGGGCCGGCAGTTGCTGGACGCCGCCCGGGCCGCGCTCGCCCAGCTGAAGGAACTGCACGATCGGGTCCGCGAGCTGCACGCCGAACTGGTCGCCGACGCCGCGCAACGAAGCCTCGACGACCTCGACCTGGCGACCATGCGCGAGGTCACCTCGGCCACCCACCTGCACCTTGCGCCGCTGCGGGCCGCCGGCCTGCAAACCGTCGGGGACGTGCTGCGGGCTCCGGCGTCCCAACTGGATCGGCTACCCGGCCTCGGGCCGGCACGGGTGCGGGCGATCAGGTTGGCCGCCGAAGCACTGGCGACGGCCGCCACCGCCGCCCAGGTCGTCCGGCTCGATCCGCAGCACCCGACCCGGGCGGCCGACCTGTTGGTCACCGCGCTGGCCCAGGCCCTGCTGCTGGGCGAACCCGGCCGTGAACTCACGCAGTGGGAGGCCCTCACCGGGGTGCGACTCGCGTCCGCGCTCGACGACGCGTTGCCCGCCGCAAACCGGTTGCGCTGGACGCTCGCCGGCCGGCGCGGACGCGAGGTCGCCGGTGCAGCCGCAGCCCGGGTACTCGAGCTGGTCGATGCCTCCCCGCAGGCCGCGCAGGCCGCCGACCGTGTGCTGCGACGTGGCCCAGCCCTGAAGCCGCGGCAGGCCTGGCAGCAGTTCACCCAGTCCGGCGCCGACTACTACGCCGAACTGGAGCGCCTCACCGGCGCCGCCGCGCCGCGGTCACGCCAGCTGGGCGGGCTGGCGTCCGAGGTGGTCAACCGCGTCGAACGCCAGCAACTGGACGAGTCGCTGCTGGTCGGTTCGCTGCGCTCTTACCAGCATTTCGGGGCCCGGTTCATCCTCGCCCAGCAGCGCGTCATCGTCGGCGACGAGATGGGACTGGGCAAGACCTTCCAGGCGATCGCCGCGATGGCCCACCTGGCCGCCCACGGGCAGACCCACTTCGTGGTGATCTGCCCCGCGTCCGTGCTGGTCAACTGGGGACGCGAGGTCGCGGTCCGGTCACGGCTGGTCGCCCACCGCCTGCACGGCGACGACCGGGAGGAGGCGATGGCCCGCTGGCAGCGCACCGGCGGGGTCGCGGTGACCACCTTCGAGACCATGCAGGTTCTCGACTGGCCGACGTGGCCGGCCGCGTTGGTGATCGTGGACGAGGCGCACTATCCCAAGAACCCGCAGACCCGCCGCGCCCAGGCCTGCGCGCAGTTGCTCACGGCCAGCCCCCGGGCAGCGCTGCTGACCGGCACCCCGCTGGAGAACCGCGTCGAGGAGTTCACCAACCTGGTGCGCCTGGTGCAGCCGGAACTGGTGGACAGACTGGACGCGGCCGGCCTGCGGCTCGGCCCGGACGCGTTCCGGCGCACCGCAGCACCGGTCTACCTGCGGCGCAACCAGGACGACGTGCTGATGGAACTGCCCGAGCGGATCGAAACCGACGAATGGGTGGAGTTCGGACCCCCCGAACGGTTCGCCTACCGGAGGGCGGTGGCAGCGGGCAACTGGATGGCGATGCGGCAGGCGGGCTTCGCCGGCGACGCGTCCGAGAAGCTTGCCCGGCTGGTCGAATTGTGCGCGGAGGCCGCCGAGAACCAGCGCAAGGTGGTCGTCTTCTCCTACTTCCTCGACGTGCTCGACCAGGTTCGCCGGACGCTGGCCGGGCGAGGGTTGGGCCCGCTGACCGGGGCGCTGCCACCCGAACAGCGGCAGGAACTGATCGACGAGTTCGGTTCGGCACCCCCCGACCGGGTTCTGCTCGCCCAGGTGCTGGCCGGCGGTGTCGGCCTGAACATCCAGGCGGCCTCGGTGGTGATCTTGTGCGAACCACAACTCAAACCCAGCACCGAACAGCAGGCGATCGCCCGCGTCCACCGGATGGGCCAGGTGCGAACCGTGGACGTGCATCGGCTCTGCGCCGAGGACTCCGTCGACGAGCGGATCCTCGAGCTGCTGGCCGACAAGCAACAGGTCTTCGACGACTTCGCGGCCCGCAGCGCGGTGGCCGAGGCGTCCACCGAGGCGATTGATCCGGGCCGTCCGGCAGTCGCCGAGTTGGTCATCGCGACCGAACGGGCCCGGCTGCAGGTGGGGTGATCACGGTTTCGTGATCGGCCGGTGGTTCCGAGAATGGCGCCGCTAGCGTCTAATCAGCATCGACCAGTTCCACAACCCCACAGGAGGAATCCCTGGGCGTTCTCGCCGCTGAGCGATCGATTTGGGGCCTGGCCGGTTGGCCGGCCCCCCTTTTCGCGTCCCCGGCTGCCCAACCGGGCGGGAAACCCTGACTGGAGCGCAGCCACGCGTCCGGATCGCCCCCGAAAGCGGTTCACTGAGCCGTGGCTGTACTCAGTTCAGGGCGGGGACCCAATTTCACCGGCCATCGCCGGATTTACTAGGATCGGATGCCATGACGGCGAAGACCGCGACGACCAAGGCCAAGAGCGGCAAAGGCGCTGGTCAGGGCTGGGTTCCGCGGCAACACGGCGCGTGGGCGATGCTCATCGTGCCGTTCGCGCTCGGCGTGGTGTTGCGCGCCCGGGTCGCCGACTTGGCGGCCTGGCTGGTGCCGCTGGCCGCCACCGTCTTCGCCGCCTACTTCTGCTTCAACGCCCTCACGCTCTGGTTGCGGGCCGCGCCTGCCCGGCGTTCGTCCTACACCAGGCCGGTGCTGGTCCACGGGGCGATCGCGCTGGTCTTCGGCGTGCTGGCCCTGGTGATGGGTGGTTGGCCGATCATGTCCTGGCTGCCGATCGGCTTGCCGTTCGTGGTCCTGGCGGTCTGGCTGGCGTCCCACCGCAATGATCGCGCGGTCTTGAGCGGGTTCGCGACCGAGGCGCTGGCGGTGGGCATGGGGCTGGTGGTGAGGTTCATCACCCCGGCCGCGATGGTCGACGAATGGTCGACAGCCTATGGGGACGTCGCGATCATGGTCGCGCTGTTCGTCTACTTCTTCGGCACCGTGCTGCACGTCAAGGCTTTGATCCGTGAACGGGGGCGCCGGCCGGCCCGGGTGCGCGCAGTCACCTGGCATGCGGTCGCCACCTTGGTGGCGGTGGCTGCGGCACTGGCCGGCTGGGCCTCCCCGCTGTGGGTGGCCTTCTTCACGGTGACGACCCTGCGTACCTGGTACATGTCGCGTCCGAACCTGGTCGGACGCTTCAAGCCGCTACAGATCGGCGTGCTCGAGATCGTGCTCAGCGTCTTCGCTTTCGTGATCGGCCTGTTCTAGGGCAAGCCAAGCGACACGGGGCGCCCCTGCCGGCGTCGTGGCCGGTAGCGTAGGTTTCGTGCCACGCTTCGAACCGTTCAACGCGATCCGCTACGCCTCCGGGGTGAACTGGGACGAGGTCATCGCCCCGCCGTACGACGTGCTCTCCGAGGAAGACGTCCGTGAACTTGGGCAGACCAGCAAGTACAACATCACCTGGATAGATGTGCCCCGCGGGGACGACGACCGCTACAAGGTTGCCGCCTACCTGCTGCAGGAGTGGCTCGCCAAGGCCATCCTGGTGCGCGAAGCGGAACCCAGCTTCACCATCTACCGCATGAGCCACGTCGACGCGACTGGCACGGCTCGGACCATCTCGGGCGTCCTGGGTGGTCTCGAGGTGGTGGACGAAGGGGCCGGCGGCGTCCTGCCCCATGAGCGCACCACCAAGAAGGCGAGCACCGATCGGCTCGACCTGACGGTGGCGACTGCCGCGAACCTGTCACCGGTCTGGGGGCTGTCGCTGGCGTCCGGTCTAACCGCTGCCCTGGCCGAGCCCGGGCAGCCACTGGGCGAAATGGTCGCGGAAGGGGTCACCCACCGTGCCGAGCGAGTGACCGACCCGCACCGAATCGCAAGAATCAGTCGGATCATCGGCCGAGACGACGTCCTGATCGCCGACGGCCACCACCGCTACTCGGTCTCGCGCACCTACCGCGACATGGTTCGCAAAGCGACCAAGCGCACCGACACCGCAGCCGAGCTGACGCTCACCTTCGTCAACGAGTTGGTGGACGACCAGTTGTCGATCGAGGCGATCCATCGCCTCTACGACGGCCTGTCGCTGGACGAACTGAAGGACGACCTGTCCGGCAGCTTCACCTTCGAACCGATGGCCGGCCAACCAGGCCCGCAGACGCTGGCCAAGATGGTCAATGACCGACGCCTGGTTCTGCTATCTCGTGACGGCAAGGGCGAATGGCTGGTGCCCCGGCCGGGTGCGTTCGATGGCGTCCGCGCCCTGGACGGTGCCTGGCTGGAGCACGCGCTGGCCGGTAGCCGAGCCAAGGTGCGCTACCAGCACGGGGTAGACGAGGTGCTGAAGGAGTTGGCGGGCGGCAGGCCCTTCGGCAAACCCACGGCCGCAATCCTGATTCGCCCGACATCGCTGGCAGAGATCAAGCGGACCGCCCGCGAAGGCCTGCTGATGCCTCCCAAGTCGACCTTCTTCACCCCGAAGCTTCGGACCGGACTGGCCATCCGGCCCACCGCCAAGCTGCCCCGCTGACCCGCATACACCCCGGCGCCGGGGCCACCGGCGGCGGACATCAACCAACGTCACAAAGACGAAAAGGAGGAAAAATGGCAGGCCGCATCGCGCACCAGTCATTCGCGAACAAGGTCATGAGCGCCGCCGAGGCCGCCGCTCTCGTACATCCCGGGGCTTCGATCGGCTTCTCCGGATTCACCGGCGCCGGGTATCCCAAGGAGTTCCCGGTCGCCTTGGCCCAGCGGATCACCGAGGCACGCGGACGCGGCGAGGACTTCACCATCCGGATGTTCACCGGCGCTTCGACCGCACCCGAACTCGACGGCGCCCTGGCCGAGACCGGCGGAGTGAGCTTCCGCGCTCCGTACCAGTCCGACCCGATCATGCGTGCCATGATCAACAAGGGCGTCACCGAGTACGCCGACGTACACCTGTCGCACTCGGCGAAGCTGATGAACATGGGCTTCTTCGGCAAGCTCGACTTCGCAGTCGTCGAGGCCACGGCAATCACCTCCGACGGCGAACTGGTGCCGAGCTCGTCGGTGGGCGCCAACCGCACCTACCTCGACAACGCCGAGAAGATCATCGTCGAGGTCAACTCCTGGCAGACCGAAGACCTCTACGGAATGCACGACATCTACTACGGCATGCAGATCATTCCGCGGCGTGGCCCGATTCCGATCAACCACCCCGGCGACATCGTCGGCCAGAAGACCCTTCGCGTCGATCCCGAGAAGGTGGTTGCGGTCATCGAGACCGACGCCCCCGACCGGAACACCCCGTTCAAGCCGTTGGACAGCGACTCCCGCGCCATCGCGGCGCACCTGCTGGACTTCTTCGACCTGGAGGTCAAGGCCGGACGCATGCCCCAGAGCCTGTGGCCCCTCCAGTCGGGTGTCGGCAACATCGCCAATGCCGTCCTAGCCGGGCTCATGGACTCACGCTTCGAGCACATGACCAGCTACACCGAGGTCATCCAGGACGGCATGATCGACCTGATCGACGCCGGCAAGATCGACGTCGCCTCGGCCACCGCCTTCTCGCTGTCACCCGACGCGGCACACAAGATGAACGAAACCGCCAAGAACTACCACGGCAAGATCATCCTGCGCCCGCAGGACGTGTCGAACCATCCCGAGGTGATCAGACGCCAGTTCGTGATCGCCTGCAACGGCATGATCGAGGCCGACATCTACGGCAACGTCAACTCGACCCACGTCATGGGCACCAGGATGATGAACGGCATCGGTGGTTCGGGTGACTTCTCGCGCAACGCGGGCTACTCGATCTTCGTCAGCCCGTCGGTCGCAAAGGGCGGCAACATCTCGGCGATCGTCCCGATGGTCAGCCACCACGACCACACCGAGCACGACGTGATGGTCATCATCACCGAGCAGGGCCTGGCCGACCTGCGCGGCCTTGCGCCACGCAAGCGCGTCAAGCTGATCATCGAGAACTGCGCACACCCCAGCTACCGTGAGGCGCTGTGGGACTACTACAACGAGGGCCTGCGGGTCAGCAACGGGATCCACACCCCGCACGTCCTGCCCAAGGCCTTGAGTTGGCACCAACGGTTCCTGGAGGGCGGCTCGATGCGTCCGCCCAAGCCCAAGGCCGCCGAGCCCGTGGCCGAGAAGGCCGAGCCCGTGGCCGAGCAATCCTGACACGAAGCTGAAGCAGGGCCCTCACGAATCGGTGAGGGCCCTGCTTCGCGTCCCGACTCAGCCCAGCAGCAGGGCCCGGAGCTCTGGCACCGTGTCGACGACTGCAACACTGCGCTGGGCCCGCAGTTCGGCCGGGTCACCCGCCCCCCAGGTGACCCCGACACCGTCCATGCCAGCGGCCTGCGCCGCCATCAGGTCGTAGACGGCGTCTCCGACGTAGACGCTGCCGGCCACCTGCGCACCCAGGACCTCCAGTCCCTTCAGCAGTGGCGCCGGGTCGGGCTTGTGCCGGTCGGTGTCGTCCTTGGCGCAAGCGAGGATGGTTTGCTCGGGCAGTCCCGCGACGCGCATGGCCGGAACCGCGGTGCGTCGGCGCTTCGCGGTGACCACGGCGGTCTCCACCCCAGCGTCCACCAGGTCATGCAACAGTTGCGGGATGCCCTGGTAGCCGATGACGTTGGTGTCCAGATGCGCGAAGTTGTGGTCCATGTAGACCCGTTCGAGTTCGGCTGCCCGATCGGGTGCCTGCTCGGTGAAGACGTCGGTGAGCGTCCGCCCGATCCACGGCAGGATCTCGGCGCGGGTGACGCGGCGCCCCGTGACCGCGTCCCACGCATAGGTGTAACTGGCGACGATCCCGTCGATCGTGTTAGCCAGAGTGCCATCGAAGTCGAACAGGACGACCGGCCAACGCGGGGTGTGATTCATGACTCAACTTTACCGGCTCTCAGCTGGAGGGACCCGACCGCCCAGTGCGCCCCGGCCTGCGGAGGTCTCCGTCTGGTTCGGGCTACTCTGGACTGTGGCAGATTGATCGGTTCTGGAGGCAGGAGGCGCCGGATGGGCCAGCCGCACGGCTTCCCGAGTTCTGACGATCCGCGTTTGCCGGGCCCCCCCGAGTCACCTTCCGAGCCACCCGACGTGGTCGCCCAGC
>RRZT011459438.1_pt1 | contig 13076 bp, 16 predicted proteins | sample 2165551 | NCBI WGS metagenome assembly RRZT01 (sample SAMN10456910, study PRJNA506462) | wastewater metagenome | biome: wastewater; feature: sludge; material: wastewater sludge; isolation source: wastewater sludge with Escherichia coli K12::gfp cells carrying plasmid... | place: USA: Moscow, Idaho... | reverse complement strand
TACATCGCGCGCAAGGGCTCGATCACCGTCAACGGCGTCAGCCTGACGACCAACACCGTCGATGGCGCCGACTTCTCGATCAACCTGATTCCGCACACGCTCGCGGCGACGACGCTCGGCGCCCTGCAACCCGGGCATCGCGTCAATCTGGAGATTGACCTGATCGCCCGCTACGTCGAACGCATGCTCTCGGCCGACCAGGCCCAAACCGAAGCTTCCGAAGCCCACGAGGCCCCCTGACATGGCACCCAACCCCCGCTCTTCCGACATCGCCTCGATCGAGGAAATCATCATCGAAATGCGCGCCGGGCGCATGGTCATCCTGGTCGACGAAGAAGACCGCGAAAATGAGGGCGACCTCGTCCTGCCGGCCGAACACGTCACGTCCGAGGCGATCAACTTCATGGTCACCCACGCGCGCGGCCTGGTCTGCCTGACCATCACCGAAGCGCGGGCCAAGCAGATCGGCCTCACCCCGATGGCGCGCGCCAACAACAGCCCCTACAGCACCGCCTTCACGGTCTCGATCGAAGCTGCCGAAGGTGTCACCACCGGCATCTCGGCACAGGACCGGGCGCGTACGATCGAAGTTGCCGTGTCGCGCGAAGCGCGCCCCGAAGACATCGTCCAACCCGGCCACATCTTCCCCATCGTCGCCCGTCCGGGCGGCGTGCTGGTCCGCGCCGGCCACACCGAAGCCGGTTGCGACCTCGCCCAGATGGCCGGCCTTGAGCCTTCATCGGTGATCTGCGAGATCCTCAAGGAAGACGGGACGATGGCCCGCCTGCCCGACCTGATCGAATTCGCCAAGAAGCACGGCCTCAAGATCGGCACCATCGCCGACCTGATCCACTACCGCAGCCGCCACGAATCGCTCGTCGAACGCACGCTGGCCAAGCCGGTGACCACCGCGCACGGCGAATTCACCCTGCACGCCTACACCGACCGCAGCACCGGCGATGTGCACCTCGCGCTGACGCGCGGCGAAATCACCCCGGACACGGAAACGCTGGTGCGCGTGCATGAACCGGTCTCGCTGATCGACTTCCTCGACCGCCAGAGCGCCCGTCACACTTTCTCGCTCGACCAGGCGCAAGCGGCGATCGCCCAAGCCGGCAAAGGCGTCATCGTCATGCTGCGCAGCCACGGCGGTTGCGACGACGTGCTCGCCGCGCTGCGCACCGACCCGCCGGCCCAGCGTCCGGCGGCCAAGTGGGACCCTCGCCTGTACGGCATCGGCGCTCAGATCCTGCGCGACCTCGGCGTGCGCAAGATGAAACTGCTCGCCAGCCCGCGCCGCATGCCCAGCGTCGCCGGCTTCGACCTCGAAGTCACCGGCCACATCGCCTCCCCGGCCGATCTCGCCTGATCCACTTTTTCACGAGCGCCCTCATGCCCCGTTTCGACCCCATCCACGAATACCCCCGCGACCTCGACGGCGAAGCCCTCAGCGTCGGCATCGTCATGAGCCGCTTCAACCCTGACATCTGCGAAGGCCTGCTTGCCGCCTGCGTGGCCGAACTGCAACGCCTGGGCGTGGCCCCCGCGGACATCGAGATCGCCACCGTCCCCGGTGCGCTCGAAATCCCCCTCGCCCTGCAGACGATGGCCCAGAGCGACCGCTTCGACGCCCTGGTCGCCCTCGGCGCAGTGATCCGCGGCGAGACCTATCATTTCGAAGTCGTTTCCAACGATTCCTGCCGCGCGGTGATGGAAGTCCAGCTCGACACCGGCGTCCCGATCGCCAACGGCATCCTCACCTGCGAAGACGACGATCAAGCCCTCGCCCGCATGCGCCAGAAAGGCGAAGACTGCGCCCAGGCCGCGGTCGAGATGGCCAACCTGCTGCGCGCGCTCGGAGAACAATCCGCATGAACACCAAAAGCCCCAACCAAACCGAAGACGCGGCGCCGCCCGCACCGCCCAAGTCCCCTCGCCGCCGGGCGCGTGAATTCGCCCTGCAGGGCCTTTACCAGCGTCGCCTCGGCGGCCACGACGAAGCCGCGATCGAAGCGCACCTGCAAAGCAGTCCGGGCTTCGACAAGGCCGACCGCAACTTCTTCTGCGAACTGTTGCGCGGCGTGCTGCGCGACCACGACGCACTGCGCGACCGCCTGCAGCCCTACCTTGACCGGCCGTTCGCTGAACTCTCGCCGATCGAAGCCTGCATCCTGCTCGCTGGCGCCTTCGAGCTCGTCAACCACCCGCAGACGCCGTACCGCGTGGTGATCAACGAAGCCATCGAGCTGACCAAGGGCTTCGGTGGCACCGACGGACACAAATACGTCAATGGAGTCCTCGACAAGCTGGCCGCCGAGCTGCGCCCGGTCGAAGTCGAAGCCAAGCGCGCGGCCCGCAAGGGGCACTGAGCCCTCCGCCCTGAGCCTGGAAGACGTTGCCACACGGTCACTGACACTCAAGCACGCCATTTCCGCCCAGGATTCCGTCGCCTCGCCTGCCGTGGTCGAACCCGCCTCATGCCCTCAGAATTCGAGCTGATCGCGCGCCATTTCGCACGCCCGACCCCGCAAGCCGTACTCGGGCCAGGCGACGACTGCGCCCTGCTTGCCCCCTCGCCGGGCATGGAACTGGCGATCACCACCGACATGCTGGTCGACGGCACACACTTCCTGCCCGACACCGACCCGGAACGCCTCGGCTGGAAAACCCTGGCGGTTAACCTTTCTGACCTCGCGGCGATGGGTGCCCGACCGCGCTGGGTGCTGCTCGCCGGCAGCCTGCCCACGGCCGACGAGGCCTGGATCGCCGCCTTTGCCGACGGCCTCTTCGCCTGCGCCCGGCGCTTTGGCGTCGACCTCGTCGGCGGCGACACCACGCGCGGGCCGCGCAATTTCTGCGTCACGGCCCTCGGCGAAGTGCCCGTGGGCACTGCTTTACGGCGCGACCGCGCCCGAGCCGGCGATGACCTCTGGGTGTCCGGCCAACCCGGCCTTGCCGCGCTGGGCCTCGCCGCTCTACAAGGCGAATGTACGCTCCCCGAAGCGCTCGCCGCGCGCTGCCGGACGGCGCTCGAACGGCCGCTGCCGCGCGTCGAACTGGGCCTCGCCCTGCGCGAGGAAGGCTTGGCCCACGCCGCGATCGACGTCTCCGACGGCCTGCTCGCCGACCTCGGCCACATCGCCGAGCGCTCTCGCCTGCGCCTGGAAATCAACGCTCTGCAGTTGCCTCACCTGCCCCCCGGCGTCGATCCGCTGCGCGCCCAACGCTGCCAGCTCGCCGGCGGCGACGATTACGAGCTCGCCTTCACCGCCGCGCCTGAAAAACGCCCAGCGCTCGCCGCCCTCGCCGCACGCCTGGACCTGCCGCTCTGGCGCATCGGTTGGACACGCGCCCTGCATGACACGCCGCCCGGCGTGACCGTGCTCGATGCAGACGGCCAGCCGCTCTCCCTCAACCACACCGGATTCGACCATTTTGCTCAAAAAACATAGCCCCCCGCCGCCCTTCTCCTTCGTCTTCTCGCACCCGGCCCATCTCGTCTCCTGCGGTTTCGGCACCGGGCTGGCCAGCAGCGCCCCGGGCACCTGGGCGACCCTGCTCGCCTGGCTGACTTTCCCAGCCATGCGCATGTGGCTGAGCGAATTGGAGCTCGCGCTGTTTCTGATCGTCTGCCTGGTCGGCGGCATCTACGCCATCCAGATCACCGGCAAGGCGCTCGGCGAAGCCGATCACGGCAGCATCGTCTGGGACGAGATCGTGCCTTTCTGGCTGGTCCTCGCGCTCTGCCCTGACGGCTTCAAGTGGCAGGCGGCCGCCTTCCTCCTCTTCCGCGCCTTCGACATCGTCAAACCACCGCCGGCCCGCTATTTCGACCGGCACGTCAAGAACGGCTTCGGGGTGATGGCTGATGACTTGTTCGCCGCCCTCTACACCCTAATCACGCTCTACGCGGTGCAGCACCTCTGGGGATGAACACCACCGACCAAGCCACGCTCGAAGCGCTCGCAGAACGCCTCGGCGTTCTGCTACGCAGCGCCGGGCAGACGGTGGCGACGGCGGAATCGTGCACCGGCGGCTGGGTCGGCCAATGCCTGACCGCCATCCCCGGCAGCTCGGCCTGGTACGACCGCGGCTTCGTCACTTACAGCTACGCGTCCAAAAGCGATTTACTGGGCGTTCCTGCCCAGTTGATCGCCACGCGCGGCGCGGTCAGCGAAGCAGTTGCGCTGTCCATGGCCGAGGGTGTTCTGGCGCACAGCGTGGCCGACTGGAGCGTGGCCATCACCGGCATTGCCGGACCCGACGGCGGCACCCCGGACAAACCCGTGGGCACGGTCTGCTTTGCCTGGGCCGGGCGCGACGGCACGCGCGCGACCCGCACCTGCCGCTTCGTCGGCCACCGCGCCGAGGTCCGCGCCCAGGCCGTGGCCACGGCCCTCACCGGACTCATCGAACACGCCGGACGACTTCTCGCCTAAAGTTACGCCTGCCCCTCGCCTTTTTTTGCCTACTGTATATAATCACAGTACTCGAACCGGGCGCACCGAACCGCTTGCGCGACGTCGAACATGAGATAATCCCGTCATAGAGAGAGCAAAGGAATCCGCAATGGACGACAACAAGGCCAAAGCCCTCGCCGCCGCCCTGGCGCAGATCGAGAAACAGTTCGGCAAGGGTTCGATCATGAAGATGGGCGACCAGTCGGTCGCCAACGACATCCAGGCAGTGTCGACCGGTTCGCTCGGCCTCGACATCGCGCTCGGTCTCGGCGGCCTGCCGCGCGGCCGGGTGGTCGAAATCTACGGTCCTGAATCGTCGGGTAAGACGACCCTGACCCTGCAGGTCGTCGCCGAAATGCAAAAGCTCGGGGGCACCGCCGCCTTCATCGATGCCGAACACGCGCTCGACCCGACCTACGCCCAGAAGCTCGGGGTCAAGCTCGACGAACTGCTCATCTCGCAACCGGACACCGGCGAACAGGCACTCGAGATCGCCGACATGCTGGTCCGTTCGGGCAGCGTCGACGTGGTGGTCATCGACTCGGTCGCCGCGCTGGTGCCCAAGGCCGAAATCGAAGGCGAAATGGGCGATTCGCTGCCCGGCCTGCACGCCCGCCTGATGAGCCAGGCGCTGCGCAAGCTCACTGGCAACATCAGCCGCACCAACACCCTGGTCATCTTCATCAACCAGATCCGGATGAAGATCGGCGTCATGTTCGGCAGCCCGGAAACCACCACCGGCGGCAACGCGCTCAAGTTCTACGCCTCGGTGCGCCTCGACATCCGCCGCATCGGCGGCATCAAGAAAGGCGACGAAGTCGTCGGCAACGAAACCCGGGTCAAGATCGTCAAGAACAAGGTTTCGCCGCCGTTCCGCGAAGCCGTCTTCGACATCCTCTACGGCGAGGGCATCTCGCGCGAGGGTGAGATCATCGAACTGGGCGTGAACCACAAGCTGATCGAGAAATCGGGCTCCTGGTATTCCTACAACGGCGACAAGATCGGCCAGGGCAAGGACAACGCGCGCGAATTTCTCAAGGCCAACCCGGCCATCGCCCAGGAAATCGAGGCGCGCATCCGCGCCGCGGTCAACGTCCCGTCGCCGCACGCGGCGGCACCGGACGCCTGAGGTCGCCCGCAGGGAAGGCCGCATGAGCGACACCTTGCGCGTCCGCGCCCTGCAACTTCTGGCCCGGCGTGAGCACGCCCGCGCCGAGCTCGCGCGCAAGCTCGCCCCCCACGCCGAATCGGAAGAGGCGCTCTCTGCACTGCTCGACAGGCTTCAAAGTGAGCGCCTACTCTCCGATGCGCGCTATGCCGAAGCCCGGGTGCACACCCGTGGCGCCCGTTACGGCAACGCACGACTGGCGCAGGAATTGCGCATTCAGGGCGTCGGCGACGCGGACGTGGACGCCGCCCTGGATGGACTCGACGACGAGTTAACACGCGCGCGCCAGGTCTGGGAGCGTAAATTCGGCGCCACAGGCCTGCCGAACGACGCCACCGAACGAGCCCGTCAAACCCGTTTTTTGCTTGGCCGGGGCTTTTCCGGCACCATCATCCGGCGCATACTGCGCGGAAATTTTGAAGACGAATGAACGATGTCCGCCGTCCAAACCTCTAGCCCCGCGCACAGCACCCTGTCGACGCAAAACCTGCGCAAGCGTTACAAGAAGCGCACCGTCGTCCACGATGTCTCCCTCGAGGTCGGCAGCGGCGAGGTCGTCGGTCTGCTCGGCCCCAACGGCGCGGGCAAGACCACCTGCTTCTACATGGTCGTCGGGCTCGTCGCCTGCGATGGCGGCGATGTGCATCTCGACGGCCGCCCGATCACCCACCTGCCCATCCACCAGCGTGCCAAGCTCGGCGTCTCCTATCTGCCGCAGGAGGCCTCGGTCTTCCGCAAGCTCACGGTCACCGAGAACATCAAGTCGGTGCTCGAATTGCAGGGACTCGCGAACAACGAGGTCAATGCCCGCGCCGAGCAGTTGCTTGAAGAACTGCACATCACCCACATCCGCAACAGCCAGGCCGCTTCCCTGTCCGGCGGCGAACGCCGGCGCGTGGAAATCGCCCGGGCGTTGTCGACTGACCCGCGCTTCATTCTTCTCGATGAACCCTTCGCCGGCGTCGACCCGATCGCCGTCCTCGACATCCAGAAGATCATCCGCTTCCTCAAGGAACGCAACATCGGGGTGTTGATCACCGATCACAACGTGCGCGAAACGCTGGGCATCTGCGACCACGCCTACATCATGAACGAGGGCAGTGTCCTCGCGGCTGGCCGCCCGGATGAAATCATTTATAATGAAAACGTCCGTAAGGTCTATCTGGGCGAGAACTTCCGCCTCTGACGCGACCGCCCCAACTCGCATCTTGCGAAGACCCTCGCGTTCTTCCTGCCTTATAGGCGGCCGACCCGCTTCCGCATGAAGCCTACACTCCAGCTCAAGCTCTCCCAGCACCTGGCGTTGACCCCACAGCTGCAGCAGTCGATCCGGCTCCTGCAACTGTCGACGCTCGAACTGGAACAAGAACTCGAGCAAATGCTGCGCGACAACCCACTGCTTGAGCGGGCCGAAGAAACGCTGTACGCGGCGCCCTCAGATTCGGGCGTCGAAAGCGCAACGCCCAGCGCCGACGCGCCGGCAGAAGAGCCCGCCCCGGGACGCGAAGAGGACAGCTGGCTCGGCGACACGGACAACGCCAGCTACGGCAGCACCTCAGGCTCGTTCGACGACGACGACGGTGACCGCCACGACGTCCAGGCGGCAACCACTTCGCTGCGCGAGCACCTCACCTGGCAACTGGGCCTGCTCAATCTGCCGGCGCAAGACCGTTCGCTCGTCCAATGCCTGATCGATGCACTCGACGACGACGGCTACCTGGCTGTTCCTCTCGAGGAGCTGGCCGAGGCCCTGACAACCGACCTGGGCATCGAGCCCGAAGAACTGCAGATCGCCCTGCGCTATCTGCAGAATTTCGACCCGACCGGTGTCGGGGCGCGCTCGGCTCAAGAATGCCTGGCCCTGCAACTGCTCGCCCTGCCCACGGACGCCACCCAGCAGTTGGCGCTGAAAATCGTTCGCGCGCACCTCGACTTGCTGGCCGGACGCGATTTCGTTCGCCTGAAGAAGCTCACCGGCGCCGACGACGAAGCCCTGCGGGCCGCGCAACACCTGATCCGCAGCCTCAACCCGCGCCCCGGCGCGCAATACACGCCGATCGACGCGCGCTACATCACCCCCGACGTGGTGGTGCGCAAAGTGCACGGCAAATGGACGGCCTCGATCAACCAGGACGCTTTCCCGCGCCTGCGCATCAACAGCCTGTACGCCAGCATCCTCGGCCAGCAACGCGGCTCGGGCCTGTCTGGACAACTTCAGGAAGCCCGCTGGCTGATCAAGAACGTGCAGCAGCGCTTCGACACCATCTTGCGCGTCGCGCAGGCGATCATCGACCGACAGAAGCAATTCTTCGATTACGGCGAGGTCGCCATGCGCCCGCTCGTCCTGCGCGAAATCGCCGACATCCTTGGTTTGCACGAATCGACGGTCTCCCGCGTCACGACGCAGAAATACATGGCGACGCCGCGCGGGATCTTCGAACTGAAGTATTTCTTTGGCAGCCACGTCGCCACCGAAAGCGGCGGCGCCTGCTCGGCCACGGCGATCCGCGCCTTGATCAAGCAGCTCGTCGGCGCCGAAAATCCGAAGAAACCGCTCTCCGACAGTCAGCTCGCTGACGTTCTGGGCCAACAAGGCATTGTCGTAGCGCGGCGCACCGTCGCCAAGTACCGGGAGTCGCTGAACATCCCCCCGGTTAAACTGCGCAAGGCTTTGTAGCTTGCTGTCTCTGACGAGAACACCACATGAATCGCCGCACCGCCCCCTTCATCCTTCCGCCGCAGCCCTGCGGCGGCGGGGTACCCGAGAGCCGCTCCGGCGGCAATCAACTAGCATAGGAGTCGCATTATGAACCTGCAGATCAGTGGACACCACCTTGAAGTCACGCCGGCCATTCACGACTATGTCACAGGGAAGATCGAGCGCGTCGTTCGCCACTTCGACAACCTGATCGATGTTAACGTCATCCTTTCGGTGGACAAGCTGAAGCAGATCGCGGAAGTCACGGTGCACTTGGCAGGCAAGGACGTGCACGTCGAGGCCGTCGAAGAAGACCTTTACGCGGCCATCGACAGCCTGGCCGACAAGCTCGACCGGCAAATCCAGAAGCACAAGCAGAAGCTGCAGGACCATCATCGCGGCCACAAGCCCAGCCAGACCGCCGCGGAATAAGGAATGAGCGACCGGAGGCGGCGCCTGCAGGCACCGCCTCTCAGCGCATCCACCCGGAGCCACCCTTCGTTTTATGACCCACCTTCATCACCTCCTGGCCCTCGAGAACATCGTCCTCGACCTTGATGCGAGCAGCAAAAAACGCGTCTTCGAGCAGGCCGGACTCCTCTTCGAAAACCATCGGGGCATCGCCCTCAGCACGGTTTTCGACAGTCTTTTCGCGCGCGAGAAGCTCGGTTCGACCGGACTCGGGCGCGGCATCGCCATTCCGCACGGGCGGATCAAGGGCCTCAAGACGGCCTGCGGCGCCTTTCTTCGCTTGCGCACGCCGGTGCCCTTCGACGCACCGGACGGAAAACCGGTCGGCCTGTTGTTTGTCCTGCTGGTCCCCGAGCAGGCCACCGAACAGCACCTGCAAATCCTGTCCGAACTCGCCGAGCGTTTTTCCGACCCCCGTTGCCGCGACATCCTGAGCAACGCCACGACGGCCGCAGCCGTGCGCGACGCCTTCGCCCACTAGTCCTCCCGAGACGCCCATGAGCGCACAACGCACCTTGAGCATCACCCGGCTGTATGAAGATCACATCGAGAAGCTCAAGCTGTCGTGGGTCGCCGCCATCGGCATCGAACGTCTGGTCGCCCTCGGCGATCAAGAGGTCTACGGGCCCGACATCGTCGGTCACCTCAACCTGATCTACAGCCACCGCGTCCAGGTCATCGGCAAGGCCGAAATGCTCTGGGCCGAGCGCGTCGGAAGCGAGCGCTGGCGACGCCAGATCGAAGACATCATGGCCTCGCGCCCACCGGCGCTGATCGTCGCCGACGGCCTCGAGGTGCCGGCCGACACCCTGGAACTGTGCGAGGCGACGCAGACCCCGCTTTTCACCAGTCCGAAGCCGTGCTCGGCGGTCATCGACGTGCTGCACCTTTATCTCGCCCGCCGTCTGGCCGATACGGTCAGCGCGCACGGCGTCTTCATGGACGTCTTCGGCATGGGCGTGTTGATCACCGGCGACTCGGGCGTCGGCAAGAGCGAACTGGCGCTCGAACTCATCTCACGCGGTCACGGTCTCGTGGCCGACGACGTGGTCGAACTGGCGCGCGTCGCCCCGACGTCCATCGAGGGGCGCTGTCCGGGCATGCTGCGCGACTATCTGGAAGTGCGCGGACTCGGCCTGCTCAACATCCGCACCATCTTTGGCGAAACCGCGTCGCGCCGAAAGATGAAGCTCAAGCTCATTGTCCATCTGCAGAAACACACGCTGGGCGACCTCTCCCAGCGCCTGCCTTTCGAGAATCAGACGCAGGAAATCCTCGGGGTACCGATCCGCAAGGTCGTCTTCCAGGTTGCGGCGGGACGCAACCTCGCCGTCCTGCTCGAAGCCGCAGTACGCAACTGCATCCTGCAACTGCGCGGCATCGATTCGATGGGCGAATTCATCGCCCGCCAGCAGCAAGCCGTCCTCGACAGCGACAGCTGAGTTCCGGTTTCAGAGCAGCTCGTACTCGACCGTATCGGCACCGGGCAGGCTCGCCGAGCCGGCGAAGGCGATCCGCCCCTTGCCGGCCAAAGCGCCTTCCGAATGGTGCAGGAAAGTCTCGTTGCGCCCATGCGCATGCAGGTAGGTGCCGTTGGTGCTCGAATCGATGAGCACCCAGCGCCCACCGGCGCGACGTTCGACGCGCGCGTGATGGCGCGATGCCCGTCGGTCATGGATGACGAAGTCGCTCTCCGCATCGCGACCGAAGCTCAGGCGCAATACTTCGTCGGCGATCAAACGCACTTCGCCGCGGTAGCGCAGACACAAGCGCTTCCCGGCAAGATCGGCAGAGGTCGCTGCGACCGCCGGAGCCACCGGTTCGGGCCGCGTGACGACCGCACTTTCAACCGGGCGCAGCCCATAGACGCGCTCGTCGCCGCAGTGCGCATCGCGCGCCTCGGTCGCCTTGCGCCACGCAGGCGACAGCGCCGCCTGGCCCGTTTCCCCGGTCAGCACCTGCCCGGCCCCGGCCATGCCGGCCAAGGCGGCCGCGCGACTGACGACGGCGCCGCAAACACCATCCCCCTCGCGGAAAATCGTGCCGCAGGAAAATGCAGCGCGCACCGCCAGTTTGACGCCCGAGATCGGCGGCAAGTCGGCCACCCTTACCTGCATGTCGATGGCGGCCTGAGCCGCTTCGTCGGCGCGGTCGAAAAGCGCCAGCAACTCGCCATTGAGTTGCTTGACGATCCGCCCGGCGCACCCCAGAACGGCCCGCTCCATCCGCGCCAGACAGCGCTCGACGGCGTGGCTCGCCTCGGTCTCGCCAAGTTTCTCGATCAGGCGCGCGCTGCCGCAGATCGCGGCAAAGAGAACGGCACACTCCTCGCCGGCCTCATCCATCGCCAGGGCCACATTGGAAACGACGGTCTGCGATCCGAAAAAGGCATCGACGACATCCACTGACATGCTGCTCATACCCCGACCTCACGTAGAAAAGGCAGACACCAAACCAGACCGGCGGAAGGAATGCCTACATCATAGCAAACAAGAAACAAAAAAGATTGTGGATTCCCGAAGCCAACTACGGCACACGCGCAACCATGCTTGCGACACTGGCAAACGGATCAGGCCGAAACGACCGGGATGGTCACCGACGACGACGCGACGGGCGGGAGGTCGCTCAATTCCTCGCCGAAACGCGGCCCGTCGAACACCGTGTCGCCGCCATCCATCGCCGGCGTCAGCGTGTCGCCGACACGCAAGCCCTTGAAATCGAAGAAGGCATTGTCCGCAAGATGGGAAGGAACGATGTTCTGCAGCGCCGAGAACACCGACTCGGTACGCCCTGGATAACGTTTGTCCCACTCGGCCATCATCTCGCGCACCTTCTGTCGCTGGAGGTTATCCTGCGAGCCACAGAGGTTGCACGGGATGATCGGAAACTTCATTCCGCGGGCATAGCGGGCAATCTCCGCTTCACTGCAGTAGGCGAGCGGACGAATGACCACATGCGCGCCGTCATCGGTGAGCAGCTTGGGCGGCATGGCCTTGAGCTTGCCGCCGAAGAGGAGGTTGAGGAACAGGGTATGGACGATGTCGTCGCGGTGATGTCCGAGGGCGATCTTGTTGGCGCCGAGTTCCTTCGCGGTGCGATAAATGATGCCGCGACGCAGGCGCGAGCAGAGCGAACAGGTCGTCTTGCCTTCGGGAATCTTCTCCTTGACGATCGAATAGGTGTCCTGCTCGACGATGCGGTAGTCGATGCCCAGGCCGGCGAGGTAGTTCGGCAACACCTCGGCGGGAAAACCGGGCTGCTTCTGGTCGAGGTTCATCGCGATCAGCTTGAACGAGACCGGCGCCTTCTGCTGCAGCGCCATCAGGATCGAGAGCATGGCGTATGAGTCCTTGCCCCCCGAGATGCAGACGAGGACGGTATCGCCGTCCTCGATCATGTTGTAGTCGCCGATCGCCTTGCCGACCTGCCGCTCCAGCCCCTTTTTGATGCGCTGTACGTTTTTCGAGGGTTCTGTCGCGTTCGCGTTTTCCGTTACTGCGGCCTGTTCTGCCAATTCCATGTCATTCCAATCAAGTATCAAAGATGCGCTGTCCGCCCGCCGTCGACGTTCAGCACCTGCCCGGTGACGTAAGTCGCCTCGTCAAGCAGGAAGCGTACGGCGCGCGCGATGTCCTGCGGCGCACCACAGCGTTTGAGCAGGGTGTGCTCGACAATCTGCGCCCGTTCGGCCGCAGCGAAGCCCGCAGTTTCGCCTTCGGGCCAGAGGATGGGGCCAGGCGCAACGGCATTGACCCGAACCTGCGGCGCCAGCTCGATGGCCAGTGCCCGGGTCAGCCCAAGCAGACCGGCTTTGGCCGCGCAGTACAGCGGGTAACCGGCCAAGGGCCGTTCGGCATGCACATCGGTGATATTCACCACGGCACCGCGCCGCGCTGCCAAATGCGGTGCCGCCGCCTGGGTGAGAAACAACGGTGCCTTGAGGTTACTGCCGATCAGGTCGTTCCAGGCTGCGTCGTCGATGCTACCGAGCGGCGTCGCAAAAAAACTCGACGCGCAGTTGACCAGGCCGTCGAGCCGACCGAAACGCGCCAGCACGGCATCGACCAAGGCCGCCGTCGGCGTCGGTTCGCCCAATTCGGCAGCGAAAGCCGCTGCTGAATCCGGACGTGCCGCGTTGAGCTCGGCAATCAGCGCGGCCGCCGCTTCGGCATCGCGCCGGTAATGCACGGCCACATTGGCCCCGGCCGCATGAAGTTCGCGCGCGATCGACCGCCCGACGCGCTTCGCCGCCCCCGTTACCAGCACCGTCTTTCCGATC
>RRZT012399458.1_pt1 | contig 13079 bp, 16 predicted proteins | sample 2165551 | NCBI WGS metagenome assembly RRZT01 (sample SAMN10456910, study PRJNA506462) | wastewater metagenome | biome: wastewater; feature: sludge; material: wastewater sludge; isolation source: wastewater sludge with Escherichia coli K12::gfp cells carrying plasmid... | place: USA: Moscow, Idaho... | reverse complement strand
TTCTAATTTTGATGAATCATTACCTAAAAATTCAATTGCAGCTTTTACTCTTGGGATATATCCATGGTGATCTGCACCCCAAATATTAATATATCTATCAAAATCTCTATCAAATTTATCTTTGTGATAAATAATATCTCCAGCTAAATATGTAGGTATTCCATTATCTCTTACCACAACTCTATCTGAATCATCGCCGTATTGAGTAGATCTTAAATAAATTTTATCACTCTTATTATATAAAGAACCGTTTTTTTCCAATACCTCTTTAGTATTATCCCATTCAGAATATAAAGATTTTTCAGAAACAAAATTATCAAATTCAATTCCTAAATCTTTTAAATCTTTAACAATAATATCCATTACTAAATCTTTGGCAAAAAGTGCTATATCTTTAAACTTTGATTCATCATAAATTATATCTTTACCAAACTTCTCAATTACTACATTTGCAATATCGATTAGATAATCACCTCTATAGTATGTCTCTGGATAAGCTACTTCTTCTTTAAAAATAAAGTCTCTAGCTGCAAGAGATACTGATAATCCAAGTAAGTCCATTTGCGCACCAGCATCATTTATATAATACTCTGTTGTAATATCATATCCTAAATGTTTACCAACTCTTGCCAATGAATCACCTGCAATCGCTCCTCTAGCATGTCCGATATGTAAAGGACCTGTTGGATTTGCAGATACATATTCTAAAAGAATTTTTTCATCTTTTCTTGTCTGTCTTGCAAATTCGTCTTCATTTGATAAAGCATCATCAACTAATGATTGTAAAAAAGCTGATGATAATTTGAAGTTAATAAAACCTTTTACAGCTTCAACTTTTTCAAACATAGAACAATTTTCAAATTTTGAAACTAGTTCATCTGCAATTTGCATTGGTGATTTTTTAAGTTCTTTAGCTAATGAAAAGGCAAGAGGAGTCGCATAATGACCTAAAGTTATATCTTTTGGTTTTTCTAATACTACACTTATTCCTAGTGTTTTTTCAATGAATTCTTTTACTAAATTTTGCAATAGTTTCTCTTAAGCTTGTTTTGTTTCGTTTTTATCAGCAGTTTTAACTTCTGATTTTTTTTCTAATTCATCAACTTTTTTAGTTTCAGCAACTTCATCATCATCGTCTTTTACAGCTTTTTTGAAGTTTTTAATTCCTGAACCTAAACCTTTTGCTAATTCTGGTATTTTTTTACCACCAAATAACAGTAATACAACTAATGCAATTAATAACCACTCCATACCACCTGGCATACTCATGACTTATCCTTATCTATTGATTTTGGAAAAGATTATAACTATATAATGCTTAAAGAATTTTTGAGTAGTCTATTTAAGAAAAAACTGAACTAATTTAAAACCACTTCCTGCAGCTACAATTGTTCCTATTAAATTTAATGATATATTTAAAATTGCTAAATAAATTGAAGTACCAAATAATAAATACGTTTCAATTGCAAATGTAGAATATGTTGTTAGTGCACCTAAAAAACCTGTAGTTAAAAATGCTTTTGTATTTATAGATACAGTATAATGAGAAAAATAGGCAATTAAAACACCTATTATAAATGAGCCTACAAGATTTACCAATAAAATTCCTAAGGGAAATTCCAATGGAATATGTTTATTTGTAAAATGTACAGCATAAGCTCTAGCAATTGCACCAAGAAAACCCCCAAATCCAATTGCTAATATTGTTTGCCAACTAAGAGACATAGTTTTTATACTCTTTGTTGAATACTTCTTTCATTTTAAATTCTGTATCTTCAAACCATGAAGTATCTTTTGAAGCTTGGATAGGCTCTAAATAGATAACTTTAACAACCCCTGGACTTGCTTTTAATGTTTTTGAATCAACAATATTTCTAGTGTTAAATAAAATAATTGGCTGAACTCTTAGATTATGTTTATTAGCAACCATTTTAGCACCTGGTTTAAAACTTCCCATAGATTTACCATCACTTCTTGTTCCCTCAGGGAACATTGCAATTGGTCTACCTTTATCTAATCTATCTTTTGTCTCTTTTAATAAAGTTATAATTCCAGCTTTATTTTCCCTATCGATACTAATCATTCTTGGAGCTTTGATAATATGACCAAAGAAAAATAAATCGGCTATCTCTTTTTTTGCAACCCATGCTAAATCTCTTGAATGAATGTACTCAATTACTATAATATCAAGAAGTGATTGATGATTAATCAATAACATATCACATGACTCATCAAGATTACCTTCTGTTTCAAGTTTTATACCTAAAACAAACATTTGAAAACTCATCCAAGCTTTTATTACCTTATGAGTATGATTTCTAAATGTATACATTAAAACAACAGTAATTGCTACTGTTATTGAAAATTGTATAAATAATATAATTCCTCTAATTCGTGCCAAAGCTTTCTTCCTTTATCCAACCAATAAATCCGTTATCAACACCTATAACTTTTATAAAACCATTTTTTTTCTGCAATACTTCAACTTTTTCCTCTTTTTCTACTTTAAAGAAAATTGTAGAATTTTTTGTTGGCAAAATGTATACAGATGAGTCTTGTTTTACTATACCTACACTATTTGGGATATTATAAAATACAGCAATTAAAAAAAATAGAGCTGTTAAGAAAATAAATATCTTTTTTCTCTTCCAAATTACTAAAATTAAGAAAATACCAAAAATAATTACAGAAGCTACCTTTTTATATCTTTCAAAAGTTGAATCCTCAGGATTTAAATCTGTTTGAGTACTTACCAATTCATTTTGTAGAATCAATGGTACTTTTACATCTTTTAAACTTTTTGTTACAGGATTAAAATATGTAAAAATTAAATTTTTTTGATAAATTGGTGTTACAAAATAATAAACTAAATTTTGTGTTCCACCCATATCTTTTACAGCTGATATTCCTTGTTCATCAATATTCTTCAATTTAAAATTTTCAACATTTGAATTTAATGCATCAATGTCTATTATTGTCAAAGCTTCTTTATTATTATATTGTTTTGTTTTATATGCTTTTAAAACTACCTTTTCCGCAATTAAATTTGAGAATCTATCATCACCTTTTCCAACATCAGAATATCTCAAAGATGTTCCATCTAATTGACTAACATCTATTACATTACTATCACTTAGTAAGCTAACACTTATATCAGGTAATTTAAAATTAGCATTTGTAGCTTTAAAATAGTAACTATTTTCATAGGTATCATTTGCTATTTTTTTCCATGGTTCATTTGGATTTATTAAACTAACATTTGAAGAATTTGAAAATTTTGAATTTAAGCTAGTAAAATCTTCAGTTGTAATTAAAGCCTTAACAACAACTTCAAACTTTTGATTTTTATATACATTGTCTGGAATTTTTTTATATGATAAATATAAATTTTTTGCAGCAAAAAGATTAATTGATAAAAAGATATTGAATAAAATTATTAGTAAAAATGTCTTTTTCATTTTACTTTTTTACATAAAGAGATATTCATCTCTTTATTGTAAAAAACCCTTTAACATATTTACACCATCAGTAGAACCTAATAAGTCCTCGATAGCTCTTTCAGGATGAGGCATTAAACCAAAAACATTTTTTTCTTTATTACAAATACCTGCGATATTTGCAACAGAACCATTCATACTAATTGGTGTTCCATTTTTATCACAGTATTTTAAAAGAATTTGTCCATTTGCTTCTAATTCTTTTAATCCTTTTTCATCAATATAATAGTTACCATCATGGTGTGCAACTGGAATATTTACAACTTCATCTTTTTTCATTAAAGATAAAAATGTATTATCATTATTGATTACTTTTAATGTATGGTATTTTGAAATAAAATGTAAAGTATCATTTCTTTTCATAGCACCTGGCAATAAACCAGCTTCTAGTAAAATTTGGAATCCATTACAAATACCTAATACTTTTCCACCATTTTGTGCATACTCTTTTACAGAATCCATAACATTTGCAAATCTTGCAATTGCTCCACTTCTTAAGTAATCTCCATAAGAGAATCCTCCAGGAATTACTAATAATTCAGTGTCAGAAGGGATTTTAGTCTCTTTGTGCCAAATAATTTCTACGTCACAACCTAATTGTTCAAATGCGTATTTTGTATCATACTCACAATTAGTTCCAGGGAATTGTAATACTGAAACTTTCATCATTAACCTACTATTACTACTTCGTAATCTTCAATTACAGTATTTGCTAATAATTTCTCACACATTTTTGTAACTTCAACTCTTGCTTCTTCTTCATTTGTAGAGTTTAACTCGATAGTAATTTGTTTACCAATTCTTACATTTTTAACAATTTCTTTAAAACCTAAAGTATCTAATGCGTGATGAGTTGCTTTACCTTGATCGTCAAGTACACCTTGTTTTAATCCTACATTTACTATTGCTTTCAATTTTTACTCCTATATTATTATTTATTTAAAATTCGTTCTAATACGTTTTCATAGGCAACTTTTAGTCCACCTTTTCCTTTTCTAAATCTATCTTTATCCATAGATTCACCCGATTCTACATCCCAAAATCTACAATTATCTGGTGAGATTTCATCAATTAAGATTATATTTCCATCTTTATCGTAACCAAACTCCAATTTAAAATCTACAAGTTTTAAACCTTTTTCAAAAAAGAATGGTGCTAAGATGTCATTGATTTCTCTTGCAACTCTTCTTAATTTATCTAATTCATCTTGATATTTTACTAATCCTAAAATTAGTGCATGTTGGTCATTTATTTTAGGATCACCTAAAGCATCATTTTTATAATCAAACTCAACTAATGTAAATGGTAAAACTGTACCATTTTCAATCCCTAAATTTTTAGATAATGAACCAGTTGCAATATTTCTTACTATAACTTCTATTTTAATTACTTCACAAGTTTTATGTAACATATGATTATCATCAATCATTTTTACAAAGTGTGTTGGAATTCCTTTAGAACTTAAAAGCTTAAATAATTCAGTAGAAATTTTATTATTTAAAGCCCCTTTTCCAGCTTCACTAGATTTCATCTCTCCATTAAATGCTGTAAGATCATCTTTAAATTCAGAAATTAACAAATTTTCGTCATTTGTTTTCCAAATTCTTTTAGCTTTACCTTCATATAAAAGTTCTATTTTTTCCATTTATTTTCCTCTTATTTATTCATATTCATAATTATCAAACTTTTCAAGATTGCTATTGAAGTATTCAATTGATTATCTTCTAATAAATCTTCACCCGTGATTACTTTTTTTGTTTCGTTGTTAAGTATCTTCTCTTCTTTTTTTACATCATCTACTTTTTCAAGTTCTCCTTCAAGATGTTTTTTTAAATCTGCTTCTTTAATCTTAAGTGAATTATCATTACTTTGTGTCACTTTACCTGATGCTGCAATAATATCAGGAGTTACACCTGTTGCTTGAATTGTTCTTCCACTTGGTAAATAATATTTTGCAATTGTTAGTTTAATATTTTCAGTTTTTTCATTGTCTATTGGCAGAACTGCTTGAACAGAACCTTTTCCAAATGTTTTTTCACCAACTACAATTGCTCTTTTGTGGTCTTGTAAAGAACCACTTACAATTTCAGATGCTGAAGCAGAACCTTCATTTACTAATACAACTAAAGGTGCTGTTGTTTTTGTATTAAAACTTGAAGCTTCAAATTTTTCTTCATCAGCAGCATTTCTACCTCTTTGAGAAACAATCACACCCTTATCAACAAATAAATCAACTACTCCAATAGCTTGAGATAAAAGTCCTCCTGGATTATTTCTTAAATCAAGAATGAATCCTTTTGCATTTTTATTTTCAACTATGATTTTTTCTAAATCTTCTGTAACTTTTGCATCAAAGCTAGAAATTCTTAAATAAATTACATTTTCATTTTCAATTGTTTTTACAAATACTGATTGAACTTTAATAATGTCCCTTTGCATTTTTATCTCTAAAGGTTTAGTTTCCCCTTTTCTAACAACTGTTAAACTAATATCAGTTTTAGGTTCACCTCTCATTAAAGATATAGCCTCATCTAAAGTCATGTTAATAGTAGATTTATCATTAATTTTTAAGATAATATCTGAAGCTTTAACACCAGCTTTAAAAGCAGGTGTATCATCAATTGGAGAAATAACAGTTAATGCACCATCTCTCATACCAACTGTAATTCCTAGACCACCAAATTCACCTTTTGTTTGAATACTCATCTCTTTTGAAGCTTTTTTATCAAGATAACTTGAATGGGCATCTAGTTCTTGCAGTAAACCTTTTAATGCCTTATCAACTATTTCTTGAAGTTTAACATCATCAACATAGTATTTCTCAACTGTTCCGATAACTTTTGTTAACTTTGATAGTGACTCAAATCTTGATTGTTCTGGTTCAACAACCTCTTCTTTTGCAAAAAGTGCTTGTGATAAAACTAGTGAAATTGTAGTTGCTAAAAATAATCTCTTCATATCTTTATATAACCTTTAAAATTTATAGAGAATTATTATACAAAAAAGTTTATAAAAGTAAGATTTTATTAAAAATTTTGTACCATATCAATTACTTTAGAAAAAGGTTTAAAATATGAGTATTAAAGAAAATGTTAATTATGTAAAAGATGAGCTAAGTAGCGAAGAAAAATTTCTTGAAAACTTCGTAAAAGGTGAAAGATTTTTCAGAAAATATAAAACATTAATCTTTGCAATTGTTGTATTAGCTATTATTGTTCCAATTGGTTATGTAATCAAAAAAGATTTAGATGAATCAAATAAACTTGAAGCAAATGCGGCATTTAACAAATTTTTAGAGTCAAATGATGAAAAGGCATTAGCAACTTTAAAAGATAAAAATGAAAAACTTTACGAAATTGCACTATTTTTACAAGCAAGAAAAGATAATAAAACAGTTGAAATCAATACTCCTGTACTAAAAGAACTTGCTAAATTTCAAATTGCAATGGAATCAAAAAATACAAAAGAGTTAGAAAATTTATCAATGCAAAATGATTTTTTATTAAAAGAGTTTGCAATTTTTAATAAAGCACTATTATTGACAAATGAAGGGAAATTTGAAGAAGCAAAAACTGCATTAAAACAAATTCCACAAACTTCTAAAGCAACTGAATTAGCTAATTTATTAAATCACTATTTACTAACAAAATAAGGAAAAATTATGAAATATCTATTAATTTCATTAACAACTTCGGCTTTACTACTTTTTACTGGTTGTTCTGGTAAAAAATATTTTGAACCAGAAGATGTTAGTAGTAACATTGAATTAAATGAAGAATCATTACCTGCTTCAATTAAATCTATGAATAAAATTGGTGCAACACTTGAAGATAATAAAATTATCACAGAAAAAGGTATATCTCAAATAGAATTACCAGAAGGTTTCGAATTCTTAAATACTACTTCTGATGGTAAAATTATTGCAACAAACTATATCAACAAACTTTTAATTGGTGATAAAACTATTACATTAAAAGATGTTCCAGTTGCTGCTTCATTAAAAAATGAAAAATTAGCTGTAGTTTATGCTAATAATTCTATTGAATTAATTGATATTAATGCAAACAAAACTCTATTTAAAGAGTATTTACAACTATCACTAGCAAATGATACAAGAATCGCAAACCCACATTTTATGGGTAATTTAATTCTTTTCCCAACTCTAAATGGTAAAGTGATTATCGTTTCTTCTTTAAATAATGAATCAGTTAAAAACATTTCTGTTGACCCAGACAATGAGTTCAATAATATCATCTCTTTAAATGTAATTGAAAGCACTCAAACTTTAATTGTAGCTAGTCCAAATAAAATTGTCTCTATTTCTCCAAAAGAAGTATTATCAAAAGAGTATGATTTAAGAGATATCATTGTAAAAAAAGATAATGTTTATATTGCAACTGTTGATGGACAAATTATTAAATTAACTGCAAACTTAGAATTAGTTGCAAAGAAAAAATATAAATATGCAAAAATTCATGCTTTGGCATTTACTAATTCATTATATGCAGTAGAATCTCAAGGATTCTTAATAAATATTAGTGATGACTTCAAAAAAGATACAATTTATGATTTTAGTTTTGATAATGAAGAAAGAATGATTTCAATCGGAAATAGAATCTATTTTGGAAATGATTATATAACACTTCCATAAAATTAGAAGTAGGTTTTAAACCTACTTTTAAATAAGTAAAATTAAGAAAAATTCCTATTAGCTAAGAACTCAACTAAAACTGTCGCATAAGAACCTTTTGGTAATACAAAATCTAAACTACATTTTTTATTTGTTGCATCATATTTACAAGTTATATCTTTAGGGAAAACTATCGCTTCTCTTCGATAACCTTTTTCTTGAATATAATTGTCATCATATTTTTGTTCTATTTTTAATGCTTCACCAACCGATTTAAATACTTTTCTACCAGGTAATAATCCCGTTGGAACAATTTTTTTATCTTTAAAATCATTTAAAATATTTTGTGTAATTGCTTTTGGAGTAAATAATTTATTCTTTTCTAAATCTAAAAACAAATCACCTTCTAAAAGTTTAAATTCATCTTGTGATAATTTTAATCTCTCAACCAACCAAGCATTAAAGAAACTACTTTGATATGCTGAAATCAACATCTTAGATAGCTTTCTATCTTTAATTATCTCTTCACCATATACAACAGATTTTGCTTTTTCAAGATTTTCCATAACTTCTTTACCAAATCTTTGATAACCAAAATAGTTAGGCATACCTTGTTTAGTAATTATTTTTATAATCTTTTGTATATGATTTATATCAGCTACTTCAACATTATATAAATTGATTTTAAATCTATTACCTTCTAAATCACCTATATTTAACTTTTCGTTATGTAAATATGACTCTAAAATTTCGATTTTTTTACTTCTAAATAACTTTATTTCTTTTGAATACTTTTTAGGAATAGATATATATTGAGTTGTTGTGGCTCTTTTATCTTTTAATCCAGCATATCCAATCTCATTTGAATAAATACCTAAAAATTTAGCTAATCTATCTATTAATTCCCAAGTATCACAATTTGTTTTTTTGATTTTTAGTATAAGAAAGCTTCCATTTGAAGAGAATTTTATAGGCCGTTCTTCAACTATAAAATCCTCTTCATTTTGGATAAATTTAAAATTTAGAGTTTTATCATTTTGGGGATAAAATCTCTCTATCAATTTTTTGCTCTTTTAGCAGCTTCTTGCTCATAAACAGTTCTACACTCTGTACAGAACTTAGCAAAAGGTTTAGCTTTTAATCTACCTAATGGAATAGTAACTCCACACATATCGCAAATACCATAAGTTCCAGCATTTATTTTTTTAAGCGATTCCTCTATTTGCTTTAATTCATCTAATTGGTGATTTGCAATCATTCCTTCTGTAAAAGAATCACTAACAAGTTCAGCATAATCTAACTCGTCATTAATCTCTTGCTCTTTTAATTGGTCAATATTAGCTCTGCTATTATTTATGTTAGATAAAATATTATCTTTTCTTTCAAGTAATATTACTCTTAACTCATCAATTTGATTCTTATTTGGCATACTCTCTCCTTAAAAATTCGCGCAATTATATAATTTTTATTGTATATACTAAATTAAATGAGCCTTAAACTCCTATTTTACGATGTTTGTTTAATGTTAAATAACAAAGAATTATATGAAAAAATATTAATTTTTATGATTTTTAACACTTAATTAACGAAAAAAAGATAGAATTATTTTTATATTTAAGGAGTATGCCATAACTATATTATCAAAAAAGTTTATTTTTGTTATTTTAATATTCTTCACATCTTTTATTTATTTTATATTTATTCATCCAATAATGAATATTAATAAATTTAATAATGAGAAAATAAGCTCAATAATTAATATCTCAAATATATCATATTCAAATAATAGATTTGAATCTAGAATAAATGAATATAATGATTCATCTACAAAATTACCTATGATTTCATTTCAAATAAACTACTTGGATTTTATCTATGAAAAATAGTGTATTTTTTAATTTCTTGTTTTTACTTTTAATAAAACACCAATCAAAACATTTAGCTATTTTTATTATTTCAATATTTATTGTTTTTTTGATTTCAAGTGTACTTTTTATAAAAAATAGTTTACAAAAAGAGATATTTTCAACTTTAGAAAATCAAAGTGATTTTATTATCCAACAAACAAATGGAAGTAAAATTGTAAATACACCAGTTTCATGGATTGATGATTTTTCATCTATAAATGGAGTAAAAAATACTCAACAAAGAGTTTATGGGCAATATTACTTTTTACCTGAAAATGTTTATTTTACTATTGTTGGAATTGATTTATTTGAAGAAAATACAAACAAAAAATTAAATGAACTTTTAAAATCACTAGATATTTCAAATTTTTTAGAAAATGATTCTATGATTATAGGAGATGGTATTAAAAAAATATTTGATAAATACCACTATTTTGATTCTTATGATTTTAAACTTTCTAATAGTGATTTAAAAAATATTAAAGTATTTAACTCTTTACCAAAAGATTTAAATCTTGTTGCAAATGATTTGATTATTATGGATATAAATTTAGCAAAAGAGATTTTAAATATAAATGAGAATGAATCAACAGATATTGTTTTAAATGTTCCAAATAATCTTGAAAGACAAAATGTAAAAGAGCAATTACTTTTAGAACACTCAAATTTAAGAATCTTGCAAAAAGATGAACTAAAAAAAGAGTATGAAAATATGTTCAACTACAAAGGTGGAATTTTTCTAATTTTATTTATTGTGGTACTTTTCACTTTTATTCTTATTTTATATCAAAGATACTCAATGATTAGTTCAACTGATAAAAAAGAGATTGGTATTTTAAAAGCTGTTGGATGGAGTATAAAAGATATTATCAAACTAAAAATTATGGAAAATTTTATCGTTGGATTTATGGCTTATATCATTGGGGTTGTTTTTTCATATATTTTTGTTTTTATTTTAAATGCACCAATTTTAAAACATATTTTTATTGGTTTTTCAAATATGCAAAACGATTTTATTTTTAATCCAAATATTGAGATAAATAGTTTAATTACACTATTTTTATTTTTTATGATTCCATTTTTAAGTGCAATTTTAATTCCTGTTTGGAAAGTAGCTGTTCTTGATTCTATAAAGAGTATGAAATGATAAAAATCACAAATCTAAACAAAGTATTTAATGAAAATACAAAAAGAGAATTTCACGTTTTAAAAAACATAAATCTTGAAATCAAAACATCTACTTGTGTAATTTTAAAAGGAATAAGTGGTAGTGGAAAATCAACTCTATTATCACTAATTGCAACTATGGATAAACCAACTTCAGGTGATATAAAAATAGATGAAGAGAGCGTTGCTAAACTTCCAGATTTACACGCTTCAAATTTTAGAGGAAGAAAAATAGGTTTTGTATTTCAATCTTTTAATCTATTTAATGAATTAAATGTAAATGATAATGTCTCAATTCCACTTATTCCTCAAGAATTCTCTCAAAAAGAGATAAATGAAAAAGTAAATATCGCTTTAAAACTTGCAAATATCTTACATAAAAAAGATGAGTTAGTAAATAATCTATCAGGTGGAGAAAAACAAAGATGTGCAATTGCAAGAGCTTTAGTAAATAATCCAGATATCCTACTTTGTGATGAACCAACTGCAAATCTTGATTTGGATAATTCTCAAAAATTTATTGAAATTTTAAAAGAGTTAAAAACACTAAATAAAACTATTATCGTAGCAACACATGACCCAATATTTGACAATCTTGAGTTTGTAGATGAAGTTATAAATATTCAAAATGGAATGATTCTTGAGTAGTATTCTTTTATCAAATGAAGTAATCATTTTTTTATTTGTTCAAATAGTTTTATTTATACTACTTAGTTTATCTTTTTATTTTTCCTTATCTATTATCAAAAATTGGGATTTTAATAAAACTACAACAAAACAATATAAACTAGAAAAAACTTCCTATCTTGTTATTTTAATAATCACGTTTACTCTAATTGTAAAAATAGCAATATTTCCCTACTTTGCTTACTCTTTAGATAACTTATCAAATATAGTTCCAGGTGCTATGTGTGCAGCAGGAATCGTAGGAGCAAATGAGTTTGGACAAATAAATCTTACTTTAAAAATATTAATTCTATTTTTTATTGGAATTTGGTTAATAATAAATTCACTTGATTTAAAAGCAAAAACCTATCCATATACAAAGAAAAAATATCTTTTATATATTTTTATCTTTTCTTTAACAATCTTAGAACTAATTTTAGATTTTAGTTTTTTAAATAATATCTCTACAAAAGAACCTGTAATGTGCTGTTCAGTAATCTTTGGAGTAAATAATATAGGAAGTAAGATTCCTTTTGATTTAACTATTTCTATGTTATTAATTCTTTTTTATTTATTATATTTTTTAACACTATTTTTATCTATTCAAAAATTAGCAATTTTAAATCTATTTACAAATTTCTTATTCTTATATATTGGATATTATGCTGTAACTTACTTCTTTTCAACTTATATTTATCAACTACCAACCCATCAATGCCCTTTTTGTATGCTTCAAAAGGAGTATTATTTTATAGGGTATATTATTTGGGGAGCAATATTTTTAGGTACATTCTTTGGAGTTTCAAGTTATATTCTAAAAATATTCACAAATAATGAGCTAATTTTTACTTATAAATATTCTTTAATTTTTAATACTCTATTTGTTGCAATTTGTACTTTTTATGTTGTAAAATACTATCTAGTAAATGGTGTTTTATTATAATTTTAAAACTAGCTATGTAGTTTCTAATATTCATATTAGATTGTTGAAAATTATAAATAAATATTCTTTTAATTAAGCTCTATACTTAATAAAGAAACTTGCTATTATTGAAGATTATTTAATTTAAAAAAGTTTTCAGCTCTCTTATAGCCTTTTTCTTTAGCTTCTCTAATCAAATCAATACCTTTCTGAGTGTCTTTAGCAACTCCATAACCATGGTAATAATATAAACCCACGTGAAAAATTGCAGTTGTACTTTTAAATTCTAA
>RRZT010253526.1_pt1 | contig 13084 bp, 11 predicted proteins | sample 2165551 | NCBI WGS metagenome assembly RRZT01 (sample SAMN10456910, study PRJNA506462) | wastewater metagenome | biome: wastewater; feature: sludge; material: wastewater sludge; isolation source: wastewater sludge with Escherichia coli K12::gfp cells carrying plasmid... | place: USA: Moscow, Idaho... | reverse complement strand
GCCTTGGCCAGATACGCGTTCCACAGGTGGCCGTAGCGGTCGTCGAAGTGTTCGTCGCTGGCGGCGACGTGTTCGATGCGGTCGACGCGGAAGGTACGGAATTCCTTGCGCAGTTCGCACCAGGCGCCAAGCGTCCAGCAATGCCCCCAGAACACCAGGCCGAGCGGCCACAGGCGGCGGGTTGAGGTCTGACCGTCGGCGCGGCGGTAGACGACGTCAAGCTTGCGTCCGTGTTCCATGCCTTCGCGCAGCAGGGCCATCGGTTCTCGCCGTGCCGCCGGTTGCATGAAATCCGGGGCGAGGAAGCGGCGGCCGCTGCCTTCGATGCGCTCGTCGAGGTGGCGCGGCAACACCGCGCCGATGCGCGCCAGGGCCTGTTCGGCGGCCTGGCCGAGCGCGGGGTCGCCCCAGGCCTGGACGAGCTTGGCGCCAATGACCAGGGCCTCGAGTTCGTCGCCGGAGAACATCAGCGGCGGTACCTGGTAGCCGCGGCGCAGGCGGTAGCCGACGCCGGCTTCGCCGTCGATGGGGGCGCCGGACTGGACGAGGTCGGCGATGTCGCGGTAGATGGTGCGTTCGGAGACGGAGAGTGCCTCGGCGAGCGCGGCCGCGGTGACGATGCGTCCGTGGCGCAGCATGAGCAGAATCTGGAAGAGGCGGTCGGCCGGGCGCATGGTCGTGGGCGTGAGTCAGCAGGCGGGTCAGGAGAAGGCCAGCGTAGCACGAGGGCGCGGGGCGGAGGGCTCCTCTCCTGACACCATGGTGTCAGGAGGCGGGGGCGAAGATGCGTCCGTCGTCGGCATCCCGCTGGCGCTTTTCAAGGAGTCTGAGATGACCTCTCCCATCAGCTGGTTTGAACTTCCGGTCAATGACCTGCCGCGCGCCACCGCATTCTACGAGCGCATCCTGAACGTGAAACTCCAGCCCGAGACCTGCGGCGAGTGCACGATGTCGGTCTTCCCCCATGTTGAGGGCTATCCTTCCGGCGCTCTGGTGAGCATGGCGCAGATGGTGCCGCAGGACAACGGCACGCTGGTGTATCTCTTCACCGGCGACGATCTGGCGCCCGTGCTGGCCCGAGTTCCGGCGGCCGGCGGGACGGTGGCGATGCCCAGGACGTCGATCGGCGAACATGGTTTCATCGCGCTCTTCATCGACAGCGAAGGCAACCGCGTGGGGCTGCATTCGCTGCATTGAGCGGACGGCATGAACGACGGCGCCGGCGGCGCACCTTGCACGCGCCGACGCCGTTCCCGGTCTACAGCCGGTAAGCGCTGACGATGCGCTGCATGTCCGTGGCCAGGCGGTCGAGTTCGCGCGCCGCGTCGGCGCTGTTGCCGGCGGCGGCGCTGCTTTCTTCGGACATCTGCGCGATGTGCTCGACCTGCACCGCGATGCTGTTGGTCGCGGTGCCCTGTTCGCGGATGGCGGCGGTGATTTCCTCGACCATCCCGACGGCGTGACGGCTGCTTTCGCCGATCTGCTTGATCGAGACGTTGGCCTGCTGCGCGCGTTCGACGCCCTGACCGACCTTCAGTTCCACCGCTTCCATGCTGGTCACCGCGTCGCTGGCGCTCTGGCGCATGGCGTCGATGGTCTGCGCGATCTCCTTGGTCGAGGAGGCGGTGCGCTCGGCGAGCTTTCTCACCTCGTCGGCGACCACCGCGAAGCCGCGCCCCTGTTCGCCGGCGCGTGCCGCTTCGATCGCGGCGTTAAGCGCCAGCAGATTGGTCTGGTCGGCGACTTCCTTGATCACCGCGACGACGTTGGAAATCTGCTGGCTGTGTTGTTCGAGGCCATGGATGAGTTCGGCGGCCTGATGCACGGTGCTGGCGATCTCCTGGATGGCGCCGACGGTCTGATCGATGACCGCGTCGCCGGACGCCGAGAGCTGCCCCGATTCGCACGAGAGGCGGTTGGCCTCCTGCGCACGGTCGGCGACGTGATTGATGCTGACCGTCATCTCTTCGACGGTGGCGGCCATGTCCGAGGCCGCGGCGCTCTGGTGGTGCGAAGCCGTGGCAACTTGGTTGGAGGTGGTGGCCATCGTGCTGGCGGCCGAGGCGACCGAGTGCGCGCCCTCGGCGATGGATTTGAGGTTGGCCTGCATCTTGTCCAGCAGGCGGTTGAGGGCGGCCGTCGTTTTTCCGATCTCGTCCTCGTTGCCGATGTCGACGCGTACCGTGAAGTCCAGGTCGCCTTCGACGCGGGCGACCATCGACTGGATGCGCGTCAGTGCCGATTTGATGTTGAGCAGCAGCAGGACGCCGATGGCCGTGACGGCGATCACACCGGCGACGATGACGGCAATCGAGACGCCCTTGCCGTGATCGGCCGTTTTCAAGGCCTCCAGTTGCGAGGCTTCGGCTCGTTCGACATTGAAAGCCACATGGGCATCGAGCGCTTCTTGCGCCTTGCTGCTCAAGAGCGCGAGGCGCGTTACATGCGCCGTGCGCTCGGCGTCGATTTCGTTGCGCCGCGATTTGGGCAGGAGTTGCTGGGTCAGCAAATCGAGGTAGTCGCGCAAGCTGGCCTCGTCGGCCGCGAGCAGTTTTTTATCCTGTTCGTTGCTGATCAGTTTTTGGTAGGTGGCGAGTTCGTGCTGCACCCGCTTGCGCTGCTCTTCGATCCGGCTTTCCGCACCGCGCTTGACGTCCAGATCACTGGTCAGCAGGTGCGCGTAGGCGTTGACGCGGATGTTCATGAACGCCTGCCGGAGCTCGTTCAAGGTGACAATGCTGGTCAGGCTGTCTTCATGAATGATGCGGATGCTGTTCGTCTGCTGGTTCGAGACGTTCAATCCGACCCCTCCCACCAGCATTAATGCGATGACCGAAGCGACGATCATCAGGATGATGCGTTGGGCGATGCTGATCCTCTTCATTTTTATCCCCGATTGACGTTTTTGTTTTGCGACGCGTTCGACGATCGACGCGGCGAGGCGCAGCGTCAGCAGAATGCGTGAATCGGTGTTCCGATGAAGGCGGATTCCGGCACTTTTGGCGCGCGGCGTTTTCTATGCTGAAACTGCGTGGCGCGGGCGGAAAATGCCGGCGGCCACCGTGGACGATCCCTTGCATGCTATGCGGATTTCAAGGGGGGATTGGTGAATTATCCGGACGGGATCATTGACTATCCGGACAACAAACAAGCGCCCAACGAATTACTATCTAGAAAAATGAAACGTGCTTGCCCAACGATCCAGGAGCTGCTGGCATTTGATGCCGTTGCCCGCTATGAGAGCGTGACGCTGGCGGCGAAGGAGTTGTGCATCTCGATCAGCGGAGTGAGCAAGCAGATCGCGGGCTTGGAGAGTTATGTCGGCAAGCTCCTGTTCGTCAAGAACGGGCGCGGCGTGGCGCTGACCGCGGTGGGGCGCGAATACTGGCGCCAGATCGCCCCCAACCTGCGCGCTATCGAAGCGGCGACCCTGGCCGTGCGCGCGGCCGAGAACGGCGACGCGACCCTCATCGTGGCCTCGGTGCCGACTTTCCTGGCGCGCTGGCTGATTCCTCGCCTGACCGATTTCCGCCGCCACCATCCCAGCATCGCCTTCTCCTTTCGCCAGCACGTCGATCCCGGCGAAATCTTCCCGGCCGACGTCGACGGGGTGATCAGCCACGCCCCGGGAGGCTGGCCGAACGTGATCTGCGACTACATCACCGGACGCGATTTCGTCTGCATCCGGTCCCCCGAGCTGGAACTCAACGGCGTTCCTCAGTTGCAGGCGGCGGACATGCTGAAAAACACCCTGCTGCACCTTGAGCACGCTCCCTTGAGCTGGCGCAGCTGGGCTGCCCAGCATGGGCTGGACGAAGCGCAGGCGCTGGCGGGGCCGCGTTTTGCCCAGTATTCGGCGGTGATCCAGGCGGTGGTGAGTGGGCTGGGGATCGGTCTCGTGCCGTGGTGCCTGGTCGAAAAATCCTTCATGCGCGGGCAGGTCGACATCATCCGGACCTTCGCACGCGAACCCCAGGGCCACTACCTGTGCTACCGGCCGGATCGCGTCGAACGCCCGGTGTTCCGGCTTTTCCGTGCCTGGTTGCTCGACCAGGGGCGGCGCGACAAACGCTGCCCGCATGCGCCGGGCGAAGCGAATCCCCGCCTCGACGCTGCTGTGACGGGGGCCTTGGGTGACTCGGACGAGGCGGCGGATGCGGCCCTGAAGGCGGCCTTTACTCCACCTCGCTCACGAGGCGGCTGATCTCCAGCACCATCCGGCACGACAGCTCGAACGAAGGAATCGGCAGGAACTCGCAAGGCGAGTGGAAATTGTGCGCCCCGGTGAAGAAGTTGGGCGTCGGGATGCCGCGCGCCGAGAGGCAGGAACCGTCGGTGCCGCCACGCATGGCGACGGTCTTGGGCTCGATGCCGAGGCGAGCCATGGCCTGGTAGATGGTGTCGACGCAGGCCTTGGTGTCTTCGCCGAGCGCATCGGCGATGTTGCCGTAGCTGTCCTCGATGCTGAACTTGAATTTGGCCTTGGGGTGGCGCGCTTCGGCGAGGCGAACGGCCTCGGCGATGAACCGCTTGCGGGCCTCGTAGCGCGCCTTGTCGTGGTCGCGGATGTTCATCTTGACGACGGCGAGGTTGTCGTTCGAGGTTACCGAGCGCACCCAGAAGTAACCTTCCTTGCCTTCGGTGTGCTCGGGCGTGTCGTGCCGGTCGAAGTGGTTGATGAGATCGATCGCCGCGAGCGTGGGATTGACCAGCACGCCCTTGGCCGACATCGGGTGCGCCGTGATGCCCTGGATTTCGATGCTGACGCTGGCCGCGTTGAAGGTTTCGTAGACGACTTCACCGAGCTCGCAGGAGTCGAGCGTGTAGGCGAAGGCCACCGGGAAATCGGCCAGATCCATGGCTTTAGCGCCCACGAGACCGATTTCCTCGTCGGGCACGAAGGCGACGTGGAGGTCGCCGTGGCAGGCGTCGGGGTCGGCGACGAGTTCGGCCAGCGCTCCCATGATCGCTGCGATGCCGGCCTTGTTGTCGGCGCCGAGGACGCTGGTGCCGTCGGTGACGAGAATGTCCTGGCCGACGTAACGCTCGATCTCGGGATGTTCGGCGGTGCGCAGCCAGAGGTCTTTTTCCGCGTTGAGGCAGAGGTCGCCACCCGGGTAGGCATTGACGAGGCGCGGTTTGACGTCGGGCGAGAGGTGCACGTTCACCGTGTCGAGGTGGGCGAGAAAGCCGATGGCCGGTACCTTGCCGGCCAGAGCGGCGGGCAGGCGCGCCGGCAGGCGGGCGGTGAGGATCGCCTGGTCGGTGAGTTTGATGTCGGTCAGGCCCAAGGTTTCGACTTCGCCCTTGAGCAGGCGGGCGAGGGCCATTTGCCCGGGCGAGCTCGGCAGAACGCCTGCCTTGGCGTCGCTCTGGCTGCTGATCGCGGCGTAGCGCAGGAAGTTGGCGACCAGTTTCTGGCGCAGGATGGTGGAGGAGGCGGAAGGCGAGGTGGACATGACAGGCTCGGGCGCGAATGAAAGCGACATTCTCCTGCCACCCGCCTAGTCCAGCAAGCCGGGCCAGGGTAGATCAGGTGTGGGCGCCGAGGCGGGTGACGCGGCCTTGCCAACCGTCGACTTCGAGTTCGTCGCCATCGGCGATCTCATCCAGGATGCCGGGCAGGTTGACCACCGCCGGGATGCCGAACTCGCGCGCCACGATGGCGCCGTGCGACATGAAACCGCCGGTCTCCATGACCAGGGCGCCGGCCTTGAGAAAGAGCGGTGTCCATGCCGGGTCGGTGGTGGCGACGACGAGGACGTCGCCGCGAGCGAGGCGTTCGCCCTGGTCCGGCCGGTCGAGGCGGCAGGCACGGCCGCGCGCGCGGCCGCTGCCGACCGGGGTGCCGTGGCGCGTCGCGCCGCTGGCGGCGCGCGGCATGGCCGCAGGAGGGGGCGACGCGGCCTCGCTGCCGACGAGGAAGTAGTCCGGGGGCGGGGTCGTGGCCCACTCCGCCTGCTGGCTTTGCCGTGTGGCGACCAGCGCGGCCAGCGCGCTCCCAGGGCGACGCCCGTCGAGAACGGCGAGGATCTCCTCTTCGAGCAGGTCGAAGACGTGCTCGGGCTGAGTCAGCCAGCCGTGCTCTTGCCATTGGCGGCCGAGGTGAAGGAGTGTGCGACGGTTGATTTCGATGTAGGCCGTCAACGCGCTGCGCGCGGCTTCGCGGCCGTTGGTTTCGCGCGTCGCCTGGGCAGCGAGGCGCAGGCACCATTGACGCAGAACCCACGGCAGGGCGCGTAGGCGGTTTTTGGCTGCGGTCACGGCGGCGTGCTGGCGCGCGGCGAGGGCTTCAAGGTCGGTGCCCGCGAGGTCTTCCAGGCTGGCGAGCAGCGCCTCGGGGCGTTCGCGCCAGCGCGGGTTGCGCAGGTAGGTTTCGTAAATGCCGCGATGCCCGTAGCGCTCGAGAAAGTCGGAGAAAGCGAGGCGGAAGGCGTTGTCGGCCGGCAGGGCTTCCCACTCCTGCAGCGACACGCCATCGCCGCGCCGAGCTTCGGTGAGCCAGGCGCGCGTCAACGGATCGGCGAGCGCGGTGCGAGCGATGGCGATCAGTTCGTAGCTCTGACGTGCAGTGACGCTCGGTTCGCCACCGGCGAGTAGAGCCGAGGTCAGGGCGTGTCCTTCGCCGGGAAAGCGGCGTTCGAGAATCTCGGTGAGCAGGCTCAGGCTGCCGCCGCCCGAGCCTTGGAGCAGGAAGACGCCGTGCATCCCGCCCGTGTGGCGGCGCACGGCGCGCAGGTGCGCGGCCAGGGCGGCCGGGGTGTCGGGCAGAGGGCTGCGACGCCAAATCGCGCACTGGCGGTGGATCGCCTCGACCTGTGCTTCGCCGCGCCGGCGTTCGCCTTCGGCGCGCAGGATGTAACGCAACATGCCGGCGGCGCGCCGCAACTGCGCGCCGAGGCCGAGCCGCGGTACGCGGATTTCGGGCTGATGGCCGCCGACGAGGCGGTTCATGCGCTCGGGTTCGACGCCAAAGCCGTGGTAGATCTCCCACTGGATCAGCGAAAGGTTGAGGTAGAGCCGGCCGTGGAACAGCCCGCCGCGCTGCGCGCCGGGATGGCACGGGAAGCCGGCGAGGCGCAAGCCGGCTTCGAGGAGGGCGTTGACCAGCCGGCGCGAGGCGCTCCAATCGATCGGTGAGAGCGCGTCGGGAACCACCTCGCAAGTGTTGCCGCGCGACCAGATCACGGGCTGTGTGCGCAGGCCAGGGTAGGTACAGAGGGCTTGCGCGGTGACCGGGCGCATCTGCACGATCCAGAAACGCGTGCCGTCCCAGACCCACTCGGCGTCATAGTTCGGGTGCGCGAAATCGAGGGCGCGGGCGGCAATGCGCAACAGCTCGGCGAGGGCGAGCGCCTGCGTCGCGTTGAGGCAAGGCGCGGCAGCGCGGGCTGCGGCGTTGGCCGTCGTCCGCGTGCCGCCGCCAGGGGCTGGCCAGCCGCTCTCGGCTTTGCTGCCGACACGGTATTCCAGGAGCTTGAGGCTGTCTTCGGCGAGGTCTTCGCCCAGGACGATCTCATCGCCTTCGCTGTGGCCACCGACCAGCGTTTCGCCGAGGCCCCAGTTGGCGTGGATGACAAGGCGGTCATCGCGCCCGTCGCGCGGATCGCAGGTGAAGGCGATGCCGCTCGCGTTCGTCGCCAGGAGGGGCATGATCAATACCGCCATTTCGCCGCTGGCAGCGAGGCCCAAACGGGTGCGGTAGGCCTGCGCGGCGGGGGCCGAGACCGAGGCCCAGACGTCGAGTACGGCGGCGAGGATGGCGTCGGCGCCGACGACGTTGAGCCGTGAACAATGGACGCCCGCGAATGAAGCCTGCGCAGAATCTTCTTCGGGGGCGGAAGAGCGTACGGCCAGCGGGCGTTCGAGCCAGCCGTGCGCGGCCAGCGAGGCCGCGAGCGCGGCGCGTAGTTCGGCCCGGGCCGCCTCGGACGCGCTGCGCAGGGCGCGAAACACGGCGACGGGGATGACGATTCCCGCCGGCACGGGAAAATCCAGCGTGGCGAGGCGGGCCAGCGTCCAGGCTTTGCCACCGACCTCGCGACTTCCGGCGGCAAGAATTTCGGGCCAGCCGGCGAGCAGCTGCGGCGCGTTCATGGCCGTCCCCGCAGGCCATCTAAGACAAGGTCGAGCATGGCGTTAAATTCTGCGGCCAGGTCGAGCGCGGGCTGCTTCAACCAGCGCATCAGGCAGGCGAGGTAGAGAAATTGCAGGTAGTGCGCGACTTCGTCGGCCGGGCGGTTGGTGTTGAACTCACCTTCGGCCTGCCCGCGCGCGATCAGTGCGTTGAAAACGCGGTCGAGGCCACTGCGTGCTTCGTGCGACAAGTGTTCGTTGCCCGCGATTTCACCGAGGCGGTAGCGGACGTAATGTCCTAAGTAATCGCGTCGCGGTGTCGACCACGCTGCCGACTGCGCGAGGAAATGGCGCAGGGCCGCCTCTGTGGTTGGCAACTGGGCGAGCGTGGCGTGCATCCCGGGCAGGGTGGCGGCGAGTTCGCGGTGGAAACGGTGGCGCAGCAGCGCTTCCTTGACCGGAAAGTGTTTGTAGAGCGTGCCCTTGGCGACGTCGGCCGCTTCGGCGATGGCCTCCATCGTCACCGACGCGTAACCATGGGCGTCGAAGAGCGCCCACGCCGTGTCGGCGAGGTGGTCGGCGGTTTGCTGCCGCTTGCGTTCGCGGCGACCAGGCAGAACGGGGGCTCCCTCGTGTGTTGCGTCGGAGTGAGCGGGCGAGGATTGCGGCGTCGACGGTGCGGTTTGGGCGGGCATGGGGGTAAAAAATTCGTGAACGACGTAAAAAACTATACGACGTTCACGAATTTTTGCAAAGCCGTCGTGCTGCCAAGTGAATTCGGACGGGGCGCGATCTTGCGTCTCTGGGGGCTAAAGGGAGGCTGCCGCGTTGATTTGCTGCGCCGCAAGCTCGGCGGCGCGGCCGGTGAACACGGCGCAGCGCTGACGCAAGCGGTGTTCGCGGAAGTGCGCCTGGCCTTCCGGCGTGCCAAGGTCGCAGCCGAGCAGGCGATGGCAGTCGCGCGCGCCGAACTCGGCTTCGAAGGCGGCGATCAGCGCCTGCGTGGCGGCGTAGGCCGGTTGCGAGGCGTCGTCGGGCGACGCGCGGCCGAGCGCAAGGCCGATGCCGAGGATGCCGCCCGTCAATGCGCCGCAGGGGCCGCAGCGGCGGGCGAGTCCGGCGCACAGGCCGGTGGCGATCCGGGGCACGAGGGCACTGTCGATGCCTTGGGCCTGTGCCAAAGCGAGTAATACGCTCTCGGCACAGTAGAGGCCATCAGCGAACGCCGTTTCAGCGTGATGGCGGACTTGGGCAGGATCGAGCTGGGGCACGGTGCTCTCCTTCTTGAGGTTCAGCGCGACGGCGTCGGGGCGGAGAGGCCGAGTTCGTCGAGAAAACGCCCGACGTGCGGTTCCCATTGCGACTGGATGCGGGTGAAGGCGGCGTGGCCGGCGCCCGCGCCGGCACCGTGCACGGGCGGCAACTGGACGAACCGGCCCGGGCTGCCTTGGGCGGTGAAGGCGGCGAACCAGCCCTGCGGGATGTCCTGGCCCCAGAAGCCGTCGTTTTCGCTGTACAGCCACAGCGTCGGGATGCGCGCCGTTTTGCCGTAGTCGGCATAGAGGGCTTCGAGCCGGTCTGGCCGGCAGGGCTGGCCGGGGCGGTTCACAGGGTCGCCACCGCCACCGCCGGCAAAGTTGATCGCGGCCAGAACGCCGTGCGGGTTGTGCGATGCGGCCTCGATCGCCAGCGCGCCACCGTAGGATTGGCCGGCGATCACGCCGCGTGCGGGATCGACGAAGGGCAGGGTGCGGGCGTAAGCCAACACCTGTGCGGTCTGCTGCCCGCCGACGCCGAGCGAGTAGGCGAAGTCGCGCTCATTGCAACGGCCTGCGTTCTCCACGTCCGGACCACCGCTGGCGCCGTAGCCGATCCGCAGGTGGGCGAGAACGACGAAGCCGCGCGCCACGAAGTAATCGATCTGCTTGCGGTAGCCGTCGACGCGGAAATTGGCGAAATTGCCGTTGGCCGGGCGGCCGTGGCCGAGGATGAGGAAGGGTTGCGGCCCTGTGGCGCTGTCGTCGCGGAAGATGCCGACGTGCATCGTCTGGCTCAGCGTTTCCTGGTGGCGCAGTTCGACCTTGACCGGCAGGGCGACGGTTTCCTCGACCCGCGCCGCCTGGGCCACGGGCAGCAGGGCGAACATGAGAAAGGCGCCGCCGGCAACGGTGGCCATCGCGGCAAGACGACGGCGCAAGATGGGGAGGAAGGTCATGGTTGCTTCGTTGCGTGAGAGGAGGAAAGTGTGGCCGGAGCGGGCTTGGCGACGAAGGCTTGTTTGCCGTGGCGGTCAAAGCCCGCGTTTTCGTAGAAGCGGAAGGTCCCTGCGTCGAGCCGGCCGGTGAGCAGCATCACTTTGTAGCAGTGGGTCGCCCACGCATCGGCCAGGGCGCGTTCGAGCACCGCCTGGCCGTGGCCGCGTCGGCGGTGTTCGGCGTGGGTGACGACGTTCTCGATCAGGCCGTAGGGGCGGCAACCGCGGGTCAGGTTGGGCAGGAGGTGAAGGACGCAACTGGCGACCAGCGCCCCCTCAACGAAAAGGCCGTAAACGCGGTGCGCCGGGCTGTCGAGTAGGGCATGGCCGACGGCGTCGACCCGGGCGCGCTCCGGGCGCGGGGCGTCTTGCGCGTGCAGGTGGGTGTAGAGGTCGAGCAGGGCGTCGAGGTCGGCGGGGCCGAGCAGGCGGATGTTCATGGGCGGGGTTCGATACGGAAGTCGGTGCGATGGGGGGCAGTGCCGGCCGGAATCTCGGGGCGGATGGGCATGGCGGCGCCTCATGACGAATGGCAGGAGGATACCCCTGCACCGGTCGGGCGTCGATGTCGTGGGGGCGGATGCTGATGTGTTGCGCGAGGCGATGTTGCGGATTGGCATCCGCGGCGTTTGCAGACTATGTTCAACATATGAAAGCGGGATGTCTGCGGCCGAGGGGCGATGGTCGCGGTTTCCCCGTTTCATGTACATCTCAACCGGGCTGTGGTCCCTAGACAGGAGGACGGCATGAAGAGCGAAGCGTGGGTGTGGACGTCGCCGGGCGAACCGGAAGGCCTGAAACTCGAGTCGCGCGTGTTGCCCGAACCGGGCGTGCGCGAAATTTGCGTCGAAAACCGGGTCGCCGCGTTCAATCCGGTCGACTGGAAGCTGATCGAATCCGGGCATCCGGTGTGGAGCGCCGGGCATGTTCCCGGCGTCGATGGTATGGGCGTCGTGGTCGCCGTCGGCGAAGGTGTCTCACACCTGCGTCCCGGCGCTCGCGTTGCCTATCACGCCGATCTGCGGCGCGACGGGAGCTTTGCCCGCCATACCCTGATCCCGGCACGCGCCGTGCTGAGCGTTCCGGCGGGCTTGAGCGACGAGACCGCGGCGGCTTTTCCGTGCCCGGGGCTGACCGCCTGGCTGGCGCTCGCCAAACTGCCCGAGATCAAGGACGAGGCGCTGCTGGTTGCCGGAGCGGGCAGCAACGTCGGGCGTTTCGTCGTGGCCCTGGCCTTGCGTGCCGGGGCGCGCGTGTTCGCCGCGGCCGGGCCGGCGCATCACGATGCGTTGCGCTGCCAAGGGGTGTGCAGCGTTGCTGACTATCATGATCCGGCTTGGGTCGAGCGACTGCAGACGGCCAATGGCGGCGCGCCCTTCCACGTTGTCGTCGACATCGCCTCCGGCCGGCAGGCGGCGAGCCTCGTCCAACACATCGATTATTCCGGGCATCTGGTCGCGGTGATGGGGCGGGTCGAGGAAAACCTTTGGCCGCCGTTCAGCCGCTGTGTTTCGCTGCACGAAGTCGCGCTCGGTGCGCAGCACCAGCACGGCTCCGAGCGGCAGTGGCAGCGCATGGTGACGGCCGGCGAAGGGATGCTGCAGGATCTGGCGCAAGGACGTCTGCCGATCCCGCCGGTGAAGGTCGGCGAATTCGCCAACCTGCCGCAGTGGCTGTCCGAATTCAAGCGCGGCGGACAGGGGATCAAGTACCTGGTCCGGATTTGAGCGACGTTCTCTGCGCGGGCGCCGTTGGGCGCACCGCGCAGAGGGGGCAGCATCGCCTCGGGGCTTGAAAACCGGGAGGGAGTGGCCATATTCGGGGTACGGGACTTCCCGTTTTTACAAGGAGGACGAAATGGCCAACCTGTCGCGTTATCGTGGCTACGGAGAAGGTCTGGACGATCTCTTTCGTGGCTTCCTGATGAGTCCGGTCCGCCTCGATGGGCAGCCGGAATTGCAGATCAAGATCGACGTTTCCGAGGATGAAAAAGCCTACACCGTGCACGCCGAGATTCCCGGGGTGAACAAGGAGGACATTCAGGTCGGCGTCGATGGCAATCAGGTTTCGATCAGCGCCGAAATCAAGAACGTGTCGGAAGTGAAGGAAGGCAGCCGGGTGCTGCGCAGCGAGCGTTATTTCGGCAGCGTGTCGCGCGCTTTCTCGCTGGCGCAGGATGTGGACGCGAGCACCGTCAGCGCGAAATACGCCAACGGCGTGCTCGAACTTGTCTTGCCCAAGCGCACCGTGGCGCGCAGCACGCGCATCCGCATCGAATAACGTGTTGAGGGCATAAGGCCGAACGCCCGCGTGGGCATCTTCGGCCCGGCGGCGTGGCGCGTGCGGTCCGGCGCGCCACGTGCCGTTGACGCTCAGGCGAAGGCCAGCCCGGCAACGCCGGAAAGCATGATCGCCGCGCCGACGAACTGCGTCGGGCGCACCGCTTCCTTGAGCAGACGGGCGCCGAGCAGGGTGCCGATGAGCATGGAGATTTCGCGCACCGGGGCAACGTAGCTGAGCGGCGCCAGTGGTAGCGCGTAGAGCACCAGCGCGTAGGCGGCCGGCGAGAGCAGGCCGACGGTGAGGATTGCGGCGCGGTGCGACCGCCACTGTTCGCGCAGTTCGTCGCGACGACGCAGGGCAAAGGGCGCGAGCAGGGCGCTGCGCACGATCAGTCCGACCACGTAGAAGAGAATCGGCGACATGCCGAGGGCCTTGATCGCCCAGCCGTCGAGGACGGTGTAGGCGGCGATG
>RRZT010608635.1_pt1 | contig 13086 bp, 10 predicted proteins | sample 2165551 | NCBI WGS metagenome assembly RRZT01 (sample SAMN10456910, study PRJNA506462) | wastewater metagenome | biome: wastewater; feature: sludge; material: wastewater sludge; isolation source: wastewater sludge with Escherichia coli K12::gfp cells carrying plasmid... | place: USA: Moscow, Idaho... | reverse complement strand
GCTCCTAAAAACATTCTAAAATTCTTCATGTCACTGGGTTTAATTTGTTCGTAATAAGATTTATGTAAGAAAAGAAGAAGTTATAACAGTTAACTCACATTAACAATAAAATTGCAATAAAAACAACAATCAATCAAAGATTTAACACATTGCGTTTAATGCATAAATATTCTTGCGTTAAACAAGAAGCTATGATATCCATCATACAATTAAAAACCAAAAATTATTATATTTGAATTACGAGTATTGAGTAACATAAAGATTTGAGTCATGCCACTCTCAAACATACCAATCAATAAAGGCGTTGTTGACGAAATTATCGACAAATATGGTATTTCCGATTTGGGAAAAGCAACCATACGAGAAATATCGTCTATTGTGAATGATATTGAAAAAGCAACAGGCGTAGAATTTATTCGTATGGAAATGGGTGTTCCAGGATTGCCTCCATCTCAAATTGGGGTCAATGCCCAAATTCAAGCTTTAAATAATGGAGTAGCCTCAAAATATCCGCTCCTTGAAGGAGAGAAAGTCTTTAAAGCAGAAGCAGCCAGATTTATGAGAGCATTTGCCAACATTGATCTGCATCCCAAAAACTGCATCCCTACAGTTGGCTCCATGCAAGGTAGTTTTGCCGCATTTCTGACCATCTCAAAACTAGATCCCTACAAAAACACAATTCTATTTATTAACCCTGGATTTCCTGTTCAAAAGATTCAACTTCAAACACTTGAAATTCCGTTCGAAACATTTGATGTATATCACTATAGGGGTTCAAAACTTCGTAAAAAGCTTAATAAATATCTCGAAAGAGGAAACATTGCAGCCATAGTCTATTCCAACCCTAACAATCCGGCTTGGATCTGTTTTAAAGAGGAAGAGCTCAAAATAATTGGGGAATTAGCCAATCAACACGACGTAATTGTAATTGAAGATTTAGCCTACTTTGGAATGGATTTTCGAGCTGATTACGCAATTCCTTTCAAATCGCCCTACCAACCTACCATTGCACACTATTGCAATAACTATATCTTACTAGTATCTAGCTCAAAAACATTTAGTTACGCTGGAGAACGAATTGCGCTTATGGTAATCTCCGAGCTACTACAAGAGCGTCAATATCAATCACTTTCCACCCAATTTGGAATGCCCTATTTTGGACGTTACCTTGTTGGACGCGTACTCTATTCGCTCTCGGCCGGAGTAAGTCACTCGGCACAATTGGCTTTAACAGCCATTTATAAGGCGGCAAGCGATGGTGAATATAATTTCATTAAAGATGTGAGTGATTACGGCAAGAGAGCAAAAGCAATAAAAGAACTATTTACCAAATGGGGTTTTACCATAATATATAACAGAGATGTTGACGAACCCATTGCTGATGGATTCTACTTTACAGTCAATATTGATGGCATGCATGAAAATGAGCTGATACACCTACTACTATACCATGGGATAAGCGCAATTCCGTTGCACAGCACAGGAAGCGACTTTGATGGTGTGCGAATTTGTGTGTCGCAAACGAGCCTTAACAAAATTGACGATCTAAACCTAAGACTCAAAGCATTACAAAACTCACGAGGAAAATAATTATTAATTATTGAAGTAAAAAACAGCTCTAGGTCAAAAAAAATTCAAAAAAAAGAGGATTATATAGAACAACTTACTTACTTTGGGTTGCGAAAATAAAAATGGCGTTTAACCCAATAGACACCTCACGATTATTTTAGCGCACTCAGATATTGAAATATAACCAATTGAAAGACAAATCTCTATGGCTAAAGCAAAAGGAGCAATTGTTGTTGACACAGTAAAGTGCAAAGGATGTGGCGTCTGCATTGTAGCATGTCCAACTAATGTAATTGAATTTTCTCGAGAGGTAAACTCCAAAGGATATAACTATGCCATCTCTGGGAAACCAGATCTTTGCATCGGGTGTGCAAACTGCGCTATTGTTTGCCCAGATTCATGCATCACCGTTTACCGAGCAAAAGTCACTGCTTAATTAACAACCAGATTAGTAAGCCATTACGAATTACATTGAATTATGAGAGAGTATAAATTAATGAAAGGGAATGAGGCAATTGCCGAAGCCGCCATTCGCTATGGAGTAGATGGATATTTTGGCTATCCAATTACGCCACAATCCGAAATTATGGAAACTTTGATGGACGAAAAGCCTTGGGAGACAACCGGAATGGTTGTTTTGCAAGCCGAAAGCGAAGTTGCCTCAATTAATATGCTTTATGGTGGTGCAGGATGCGGTAAACGTGTAATGACCTCATCATCAAGCCCTGGCATCAGTTTAATGCAAGAAGGATTATCGTATATAGCAGGGGCAGAGTTACCTTGTTTGGTTGTGAATGTTGTGCGCGGTGGACCAGGTTTAGGAACAATTCAACCAGCGCAAAGCGATTATTTCCAAGCAGTTAAAGGAGGTGGACATGGCGATTATAAACTTATTGTTTTAGCGCCCGCTTCGGTTCAGGAGATGGCCGATTTTGTAGAACTTGGTTTTGAATTGGCTTTTAAATATCGAAATCCAGCCATGATTCTTTCAGATGGTGTTATTGGCCAAATGATGGAGAAAGTAGTTCTTAAAAATCATCACAAACGCCTTACCAACGAGGAAATTGCACAAAAATACCCTTGGGCAACATTAGGAAAACCAAAAACAAGAGAGCGAAATATCATCACCTCCCTGTGCATTGAATCAACGGAACAGGAGGAGCATAATATGAGACTCCAGGCCAAATATCGCGAGATAGAGAAACATGAAGTACGCTACGAAAATTTTCAAACCGAAGACGCTGAATATCTATTAGTTGCATACGGCGTTAGCTCTCGCATTTGCCAAAAGGCAGTGGAGGTTGCTCGCGAAAATGGGTTGAAAGTTGGCTTACTTCGCCCTATCACCCTATACCCTTTCCCATATATGCCCATCCAAAAATTAGCACCTCAGCTAAAGGGTATTATTTCGGTAGAGATGAGCGCGGGTCAAATGGTTGAAGATGTAAAACTAGCCGCTAATGGAGTTACGCCAGTTTTCCACTTTGGACGATTGGGTGGCATCATTGCATCGCCCGATGAAGTAGTTAAAGCAATTGAGCAACTTTTAGTTAAGAGATAAGATATGAATGAGAGTTTACAAATAATTTCGGAAGAGAATATTGTTTCCCAAAAGAGTTCGCTCTTGCTCGATAACGTTATGCACTACTGTCCTGGGTGTAGCCACGGCACAGTGCACAAACTTCTGGCAGAGGTTTTAGATGAGCTAAAAATTGCCGAAAACACCATTGGAGTTGGGCCTGTTGGCTGTGCGGTTTTTATCTATAATTACATTGATATAGATTGGCACGAAGCGGCTCATGGGCGTGCACCAGCTGTTGCAACAGCCATTAAACGCCTACTTCCAGAGAAGATGGTTTTTACCTATCAAGGCGACGGTGATTTTGCCGCCATTGGGACTGCTGAGAGTATTCATGCCTGCAATAGGGGCGAAAACATCGTCATCCTACTGGTAAATAATGGTATTTACGGAATGACGGGAGGCCAAATGGCTCCAACCACCCTCGAAGGTATGAAGACCGCTACTTGTCCTTACGGACGCACGGTAGAGCGCGACGGACATCCCTTAAAGATTTCCGATATGTTGGCTTTGTTGCCTGGTACCTGTTTCGTTACTCGCCAGGCCGTGCACACACCTGCACATGCACGAAAAACAAAAAAAGCACTCGCAAAAGCTTTTGAGAACCAAAGACTAAAAAAAGGGACTTCGGTTATTGAAATCGTAGCAACTTGCAACTCAGGGTGGAAAATGAGTCCAGTGCAAGCCAACAAATGGATGGAAGAGAACATGTTTCCGTTCTACCCGCTTGGCGTTTTAAAAGACAATTAATTGAAAGTAGGATTAAGAGAGTGAAAGAACAAATTTAATTCGAAACACAGAGTATCAATGAAAGAAGAGATCATAATAGCCGGATTTGGCGGCCAAGGAGTGTTATCAATGGGTAAGATATTAGCCTACTCGGGCGTTATGCAAGAGATGGAGGTATCTTGGATGCCTTCGTATGGCCCCGAGATGCGTGGCGGAACAGCGAATGTTACCGTAATATTGAGCAATCTCCGCATAAGTTCACCCATTTTGCACGAATTTGACACTGCCATTATTCTTAATCAGCAGTCGCTAGATAAGTTTGAACCACTTGTAAAAGCAGGCGGTGTGCTTATTTATGATGGCAATGGCATAACACGTCATCCTGAAAGAAAAGATGTAAGAATTTATCGCATTGACGCCACCGAGGAGTCGGTAAAAATGAGTTCAACAAAGACGTTTAACATGATTGTCTTGGGTGGATATCTGAAAATTAAACCAGTGGTAGAGATGGGAAATGTGATCAAAGGGATTAAGAAATCACTTCCAGAGCGCCATCACCATTTAGTGCCACTCAATCAAGCTGCAATTCAACGCGGCGCCGAAATCATTTACGAAGTAAAGTCTTAATCCCGTTCTCCAGCATGAGTAAGAGAATTGGCATCATGGGAGCCATGCCAGAGGAGATTGATGGACTGCTGCAGCTTATCGATCACCCAGTTGTGCACACGATTGGAATGCGCAATTACTACACCGGCACTATTAATAACCATGCCGTTGTGGTTGTTTTCTCGCGTTGGGGTAAAGTTGCCGCAGCCACAACCGTATCAACGCTCATCCTAAAATTCAACGTCACTCAAATACTCTTCACAGGTGTTGCTGGTGCCATAAGTCACAAACTCAATGTGGGCGATGTTGTTGTTGCAGATAGACTCTTTATGCACGATATGGATGCGCGCCCCCTACTCCCTAAATTTGAGATTCCACTTTTAGGATTAAGCCACTTTCAAACGCCCGAATGGGAGCGCGAAATGGCCGTAGAAGCTGTAAGTAAACTTATTGACGACGAGACTTTACACGGACTGTTTACCAATGAGCAATTGGCGCTTTTTGGCATTACAAAGCCTCAGCTCTATTGTGGAGACATAGCTAGTGGCGACCAATTCTTTAGTAGTCACGCCCAGAAAGAGGAGTTAAAAGATCTACTTCCATCTGTTTTATGTGTTGAGATGGAGGGTGCTGCCGTGGCACAGGTTTGCCATGAAAATGGTATTCCATGCACCATTATACGTACCATTTCAGATTGTGCCGACGACAGTTCGCACATCGACTTTAAACGCTTTATTGATGAGATTGGAAGCCGATATTCGGTGGAGATCATAAAGTATATGTTGGGAGTTAATTAAATTGGAAGTTGCATATCCCATTTTGGGATATATCGATTCGTTTTTATATCTTTGCAAGATGAGAATTATTGCATTTAGAGTTCTGAGAGAGTTTTTTGAAAAACCTGAATACGCAGATTCCGAAGTATCTTTAAGAGCTTGGTATCATGAAGCGAAAACAGCAGAATGGAAAAACTCAAATGAGTTAAAAATGCAATATAAAAATGCTAGCAATGTTGGGGAGGGAAGAGTTGTTTTTAACATTAAAGGCAATGATTACAGATTGATAGTTTCCATTGATTATGAATTTCAAACAATTTTCATAAGATTTATTGGCACACACAAACAGTATGATAAAATTGATGCAAAAACAATTTAATTATGGATATTCGACCTATTAAAACCGAGCAAGATTACAACTCTGCAATCAACAGAATTGAAACGTTGTGGGGAGCAAAAAAGGATACTCCAGAAGGGGATGAGTTAGACCTATTGGTAACCCTAGTTGAATCGTACGAGATTAAACATTACCCCATTGCACCACCTGACCCTATTGATGCGATTAAATTTAGAATGGAACAGATGGGAATGACGAGTGCAGATATGGTTAAATACCTTGGAAGTCAAAGTCGTGTAAGCGAAATTCTTAATCGTAAAAGAGGGTTAACTTTAAGTATGATTAAATCTCTTTATAAAGGGTTAAGAATTCCAGCGGAGAGTTTATTAGCATAATATCAACACCTTAAAACCACTTCATGAAAAAGATTATAAACGCAAGAATCGTAGTAAAACCAGCCGAAATAGACAATTTCATCTTAGCTGCGGATGAAATTGTGAGTAAAAGTAATTTAGAGACAGGTTGCTTGGTTTACAAACTATTTCAAGAGGTTGGCAAACCTACAAGTTTTATCTTCTACGAAGAGTATGAGAATCAAGCGGCTATAGATTTTCATAACGCCACGCCGCACTTTAAGAAATTTATCGTGGGAATAAAAGATATGCTCCAAGAGAGTCCGAAGATAGAGATCTATTGATCTCTATACTTACAACAACCCGGCAACTCACTATATGTTTTATCATCGGCCTTTTTGCCCTCAACATCATGCCCAGCGGCCGCAATTGCATCTTTAACTGCATCTAAAGTTGTTTTTGAAGATGAAAGCTCTACATTAATTCTCTTTGATTTCACATCCCATACTGCCGCAGAGACACCATTAACCGATAAAGCAGCCTTCTCTATTCTCTCCTTACATTGGCTACAACTTCCCGATACACCAAACTCCGATTTCAAAACACTATTTCGATCAATTTCTTTATTTCTACTTACCTCTTTATTTCCACCTATTTCTTTATTTCCATTGTTCTCCCTTTTCTCATTCATCATGCTCGATTTTCCCTCTAACTGTGCTGCCGCATCAACACTAAAAGCCCCCTCGGTTACAATCTCTTCGCCATCAGTAAGTCCGCTTAAAACGATGTAACTATTACCTAGTGATTCGCCAAGTTCTATTTCGCGCAGTTTAAAAATAGACTCATTGCTCTTATTCTCTTTAACGTAAACGATGGAACGTTTTCCTGTCCATAAAACGGCTGAACGAGGAATAACTAATTCATTGGTAGATGTGCTGAGCTCAGATTTTACAATGCCATTTACAAACATCTCTGGCTTAAGTTTTCCTGATTCGTTATTCATCTCAACTCGAACTTTAGCCACCCGAGTTTGAGGGTCTAAAACTGGATCTATAAAGGTAATAGCTCCAGAGAAACTACTTGAAGGAGCTGCCTTAGCCGTAAAAACAACCTTATCGCCAATAGCTACAAACGGTAAATCGCTCTCGTAAGCGTCAAACATAAGCCACAGATGGCCAAGATTTGCAACATCAAACAACACGGCACCCTCAGCCACATAATCGCCACTATTTACCCGTCTAGCCATAACAACGCCCGATGTATTAGCCACTATTTCAATATATTTCAACCCATTACCACCTATTTCTAGCTCGGCAATTTGCTTCTCCGTTAATTTCCATTCACGCAGACGAGCTTTGGCTGCCTCATAAATTTCTGGCTGTATTTGTTTCTGTTTAGCCGCTTCAATCAACTCTTGTTGTGCCGATATTAATTGAGGTGAATAGATTTGTGCAAGCGTTTGACCTTTGCGTACACTCTCGCCTGTAAAATTAACCATAAGTTTCTCTATCCGACCCGCCACATGAGCAACCTGACTTTGCAAAAACCGCTCATCGGCCTGAACTTTACCATATAAACGAATCTCCTTCATTGGCTTTTGATGCGATACGATGGTCGTATGCACGTTAGCTAACTCAACAGCCTCTTTGGATAGATGTATGGCATTAGGGTCGATATTGGAGTCCGAACTTTGTTGAAGCGGAATCAAATCCATGCCGCAAATGGGACAATCTCCGGCTTCGTGCTTTCTAATTTGAGGATGCATTGAGCATGTCCAAATTGAACTCTTTTCAACTTCGGTATGCTGAATATTTTCAGGTTCAACCGTCGTGGATGAATGGAAGAATATCCACCCAAGAAAGATACCTCCAATTAAAAAGAGGGTTGGAATGATGTATTTTTTTGACAAATAAGATTTCATATTTTATGTTTTAGATGTTTTCTAATTTTGACCTCCCCCGACCCCTCCAAAGGAGGGGAGTGAAGAAAATCATCAATCTATTGCCTTGTCCCCCTCCTTTGGAGGGGCTAGGGGAGGTCATAAGGCTAATTCACTATTCCCCCCAACCTTTTCAACCACGCAACAGCCGTATTGTAATCTACTATCGCCTCAATGGCTTTAAACTCATAATCCAGTGTTTGCTGACGAATGCGCAAAACCTCCGACAGATCGGCACCAGAGCTCGAAAAGTTTGCCATGATGAGCTGTAACGATTTATTTGCCAACTCTGCCTGATGTTGGTAAAGCGTAATCCGTCGACTTGCATCTTCGTACTGCTGAACCGCCAAGAAATAGTCGGTTTGCAGAGCGTTTGAAGTTGTCTTAATTCCATGTTGAGTAGCCGTTTGCATCAAATCAGCCTCTTTTACCATAGAACGATATTTCTTACGATAGATTGGTATGGTTACCGTCACCATGGGCATAATCATATCCTTTCCATTCATCTCAGAAGTGGACATGGGGTTTTTATTGATAAGCGAGTAGTTAACACCAAGCCCTATCATAGGGTAACCCATGCGTGAAACCATTTTCTTGCGGGCTTCAAGCGACTGCTGTTCGTAATTCAACATGGTTAACATAGGATTATTGGCTGCGATGGAATCGGAAATGTTAGATAACTTCACCCCAAGAGATACTACAGACAAAGAATCGGGTACGATGATAGGCGATGTTGCCACTCGGTTTAAATAGCTATTAAAACGAGCCAATACGCTATTATATTGATTTTTAAGCAGATCAATACTATTTTGTAATTCGCCCATCTCCATTTGAATCCGATAGACATCTATCAATCCGCCACCTCCAGAAGAAGCCCCCATTCCGCCACTAGACATTGATTTTTCGGGTGCACTCAACGTTGGAGCGGGCGCTCCCGACGAGCCCATACTTTGCATTCCGCCAGATGCAGTCGTTGTTGATGAGATGCCAACATTACTATTTGAAGATGACGATGCGCCCCCTTTTGCGGATGCCTGAAATTTAGCAATACTTAGCCTCTCAAGCGATTTAAGAATATCTAAATTCTTCTCCGATATTGCAATGTTCTGATTCAATTTAAAGAGCTCGTACCAAGTGCGCTCTACATCAAAATAGGTTTGCAACTTGGCATCTCGAAACGATTCGAACTTGGCATTTGCCATCAAACTCATCTCATCTTTACCACTTTTAAGAACCCCAAACCACGGAAACATCTGCATCAATCTGATGTCGGCCACCTGATTACCACTCACCAACTCCATCGGGCTTAAGAAGATACCTACGCTCAACTCAGGATCTGGCAATGAACCTACTTGCGGTACCTTTTGCAACGCTGCTTGATACTCGTAGTATTTTTGTAATACAGCGGGGTTGTTTTTAGCAGAGATTTCGAGGTAGGACATCAGTGAGTCTTGTCCGTAAGAGTTTAGGTTTAGGACAAAGAGGGTGATGTATAGAAAAAGTGTTTTCATTGTTCTGTTATTAATAATTGAACCTTTTTATTGAGGCCTCCCCCAACCCCTCCAAAGGAGGGGAGCGAGGAATAACTCCATAATAACTACCATGCTCCCCTCCTTTGGAGGGGCTGGGGGAGGTCTGTTTATTTACCCACCGCATGCTCCCTCCACATCGCCTGAAATATCGGAACCACAAAAACCGTCATCACCTGAATAATCATTCCACCAAATGTTGGAATGGCCATTGGGACCATAATATCGGCACCTTTGCCTGTGGAAGTAAGCACTGGTAAGAGCGCAATCACCGCCACTGCCGTTGTCATCATGGCTGGACGCACACGCTTTAAACCTGCCGCAACCACCGCTTCACGCACCTCGTGCACCGTTGCTGGGTGACGCGCCTCAAACACCTGATGAATATAAGTACCCATGATAACCCCATCGTTGGTAGCAATGCCGAAGAGAGCGATGAAACCTACCCAAACCGCCACACTTAGATTGATGGTGTGCATTTGAAAGAGCTCACGCAGATTGACATCGGCCACCGAAAAGTTCATAAACCACGGCTGACCATAAAGCCATATCATAATAAAGCCACCTGCAAAGGCCACAAAAACGCCTGAAAAATGGATAAGCGATGCCGTTACCGTTTTAAACTGAAAATAGAGAAGCAACAAAATCACCAATAAACTAATAGGCACCACAATAGCTAATCGTTTGGTGGCTCGCACTTGTTGCTCGTAGTTACCTGCAAATTTGTACGATACGCCTGATTCTAGCTTAATTGTGCCCGTATCTATCTTCTTTTGCAACATTGCTGCAGCCTCATCAACTACATCCACCTCTGCTTTACCGTCTATCTTATCAAAAATAACATAGCCGACTAAAAAGGTGTTTTCGCTCTTAATCATCTGCGCCCCTTTGGTGTAATCGATATCGGCAATTTGCCCTAAAGGAATTTGCACCCCATTCATCGATGGTATCAAAATGCGTTTAATATCTTCAGGATTATCGCGCAGTTCTCGAGCATATCGAACACGCATGGCATAGCGTTCGCGCCCCTCAACACTGGTGCTTAAGGACATTCCACCCATAGCAACTTGTAAAATTTCTTGCACATCATTTACGTTCATTCCGTAACGTGCCATGGCTTCGCGGTTCAGTTTTATTTCGATGTAGGGCGCACCCACGGCTCTATCGTAAAAAACGGTCGATGGTTTGATGGATGGCACCTCTTTCAGAGCCTTTTCAAACTCCAAGCCCGCCTTTTCAATGGCCTCTAAATTAGGACCAAAAACGCGCAATCCCATGGGCGCCCGCATGCCTGTTGATAGCATAACTAGGCGAGTTTCGATAGGTTGAAGCTTGGGAGCCGAGGTTAATCCCGGAATATTGGTCACCTTAACAATCTCATTCCAAATATCGTTGGGCGATTTAATCTGTGGTCGCCACTGACGGAAGTATTCGCCAGAGTCATCGGGAATAAGGAATAAATGGAAATAGTTGGAGATAGATTCTGGACTACGTGAAATATCTTGAAATACTTTGAAATACTGAGCCATCAGCTTGTATGGTCTTGGAGATTCATGCCACTTACCATCAATCAAGATATAAAACACATCGTTCTCCTTGTCGTAAGTAACAGATTGGATTTCAGCACTACTTCCTATTTTAACATTATTTCCACCTATTTCAACCCTATTTCCATGTATTTCTTTTTTGCTTTCATCTATTTCTACCCTATTTCCACCTATTTCAACAAAATACCTACCCTCACCATCCACCTTAAACCTCTCTCGATGACCCTCTTCATCTAAAATATATTCAGAGCGATAGTTGATGGTGTTTTCAAACATCTGAACCGGAGCAGGGTCTAGTGCCGAGTTAACGCGCCCCCATTTGCCCACAGCCACTTCCACTTCGGGTATTGTAGCCAAGCGCTTGTCGAGCAACTTAATATATTCCAAATTCTTCTCAATACTTGAGTGTGGCATACTCGTAGGCATCAGTAAAAAGGATCCTTCATTGAGCGATGGCATAAACTCCTTACCCGTTTCGGGGAATGTTTTGGTTACCGATTGCCAAACCGATGTTTCCTTAAAACTGCTCCAACCAAGCTTTTCGGCCGTAGTGCTAACAAACCCAAAAACATTGGCAAATCCGAGCCAAATAACAACTCCTAACAATAGTGTAAACGCAGGTAAAAGCAAAAATTTCCCTTTGTTTATAAGCCCCCAACGAAGAATAGGCTCATAAAAATGCACCATCGACATCAACCCCAAAAGAATAACCGTAACGATGCCCGCAACAAACAGATAATTAATAATTGTGCCATTATGGGCCCCCAACGGAAGCCACTCTATAGAGAGATAATAGGTAGCCACCAAAACGGTTATGGCGATGTTGATATAATTTGGAAACTCTTTGCGCGGCTCACTCCATCGGCCCTCTAACAAATTATTTATACCAATGGCAATAAGTGCCAGCGCAGGCCAAACTTGCCAAATAGCCACTATCAGCACGCCTGCCCCAACAATAACGCCGTTAAATATCTTGCGTATCTTTTTTGTATCGATGCGAATATTAAAGAACAAGTAGGTTATAGTTGGCAACACCACAATTCCCAAAACGAATGCCGATAACAGCGCAAACGTCTTGGTGAAAGCCAATGGATGAAAGAGCTTACCTTCTGCCGCTTCCATGGCAAAAACGGGCAAGAAGCTCACAATAGTGGTGGCAATGGATGTTACCACCGCATCGCGCACCTCGGTGGTGGCGTTGTAAATAACATTCATCAGTTGCTTACCTCTAACACCTTTATTTTCGGGCATTTCCAAGTGCCGCAGAATATTCTCCACATCCACAATACCAATATCCACCATCACACCAATGGCAATGGCAATACCCGAAAGCGCCACTATGTTAGCGCTCACGCCGAAAAAATGCATTAAAATGAAGGTCATTAATACGCCCAATGGCAACAAACCCGCCACAATAATGGAGGCGCGAAGATTCAATACCAAAACGATGATAACGATAATGCTTATCAAAATCTCGTGCGATAACGACGATTCTAACGTGCCGATGGTCTCTTTAATCAACCCCGTGCGGTCGTAAAAAGGGACAACCGTTACTTTCGAGATCTGTCCGTTGGCAAGCGTTTTTTGAGGCAACCCGGCGCTTATCTCCTTAATCTTATCTTTAACATTGTTGATGACCTCCATGGGGTTAGAGCCATAGCGGGCAACCACCACGCCACCAACCGCTTCGGAACCGCCTTTATCCAAGCCACCCCTTCGAGTAGCGGGGCCAAAGGAGGTGTGCGCCACATCTTTTATACGTACAGGCACGTTGTTGCGCACGGTAACCACCGAATTATCTAAATCGTCGAGACTCTTCACATAGCCCAACCCGCGGATAATATACTCCACCTGATTGAGTTCCACCGTTTCGGCACCAATGTCGAGGTTGCTTTTACGCACAGCAGTCATCACATCCATCACCGTTACGCTGTAGGCTTTTAGCGCTTCGGGATTGATATCTACCTGATACTCCTTCACAAAACCGCCCACGCCAGCCACTTCCGAAACACCTTCGGCGGTTGCCAATCCGTATTTAACGTAATAATCTTGAATGGTGCGCAACTCTTGCGGATTCCAGCCACCAGTAGGTTCACCCGTCTTTGTATCGCGACCCTCAAGG
>RRZT011860127.1_pt1 | contig 13090 bp, 8 predicted proteins | sample 2165551 | NCBI WGS metagenome assembly RRZT01 (sample SAMN10456910, study PRJNA506462) | wastewater metagenome | biome: wastewater; feature: sludge; material: wastewater sludge; isolation source: wastewater sludge with Escherichia coli K12::gfp cells carrying plasmid... | place: USA: Moscow, Idaho ... | reverse complement strand
TGAAGCACTGCAAGGATGGGGCCAGCCCAACCTGGTTGTTCTTCCGGCCGGGCACCGCCCGCCAAACCCCTCGGAGCTGCTTGGCTCCCAGGAAATGGGGGACCTGATCTCAAACCTCAAAGCCCAGTTCGACTACGTCATTGTTGACGCGCCACCCGTGTTGGTTGTTACTGACGCAGCTTTGATCGCCAAAGATGTTGGTGGCGCGCTGATGGTTACGGCCGTCGGTGAGGCTCGTAAGGACGCGCTGAGCGATGCGCTGGGTACGATGGAACGCATTGACGCTCGCGTCCTCGGAATCGTCATGACCAAAGTACCGACCAAAGGTGATGACTCATACGCCTACGCCGCATACACTTACGGATCTCCCGCTCATGAAGAGGTCGCGAAGGCAAATGCTCGCTCTGGGACTCGGTGGCAGAAGCCAGGTAGTGCCACGGCTGGAGGAGCAGGCACGATCGTTGGGAACAAGCGACAGCGCTAGGCACCATGTTTCGAGTACTGACAGTTTGCACCGGAAACATCTGCCGGTCACCTCTTGCTGAGTCTCTGCTACGTGAAGACCTTCCAGCAGAGTTTTTTACGGCTTCAAGCGCCGGAATTATGGCTGTTCCCAACCGTCAGGTCCCCAAACCTCAAGTGAGGATTGGGGAGGCGATGGGCATCAAAGATCTTCCATTGCACAGGGCCCAGATGCTCACAGAGGGGAAGCTGGGTGTTTCCGACCTCGTTCTTGCATTGTCGCGTGGGCATCGCAAGCGTATTGTTCGCATGGACCCCCAGGTGGTGCGGAAGACCTTCACATTGCGTGAGTTCGCACATCTGGCTTCTCATGTCACCCCAGCGGACGTTGAGGAATGCATTCCTGAGAATGCCAGTACGCTCCACGCGGCCGTCGAAGCCGTGGCGAGAATGCGCGGAATGGTGCCACCCCCGGGTTCCATGGAGGACTTTGACGTGATTGACCCGTTCCGCCAGTCCCGCGCCATCTACAAGCTATCGCGCGACCAGCTGGTCCCCGCAGCAGAGACAACAGCCGCATACCTGAACGGCATCGTTGATCTGTTTGGTACGGGCACGTTCGAGGGCGAGCGGCGTGAGATGACAGAACCTGACATTGTCAGTCAAGGGATTCCCAAGATCCCTGCATTGCCGAAGCGGGCGGAGCTGCGGCGACGCTCGAAGTTTGGAAGCCTCCCCGTCTAGGCTGCGCTAGTCCGCCCTCGTCGGGTCGTGGAGTGGTTGATGAGGTGCAGGACTCCAAGGCCCACAAGCAGTCCAAGCCAGCCACCCAGTGAGTTTGCCGCCAAATCTGAAACAGTGGGGTAGCGGCTGGGAAGAAACAGAAACTGGCTTGCCTCAATAAGCCCTGACATGAGTGGTAGCGCGATGATGCCCAGCCAGAGTCGCGCGGCTGGAAGCGCCAGGGCGAGGAAGAAGCCCAGTGGCGTAAACATGATGATGTTTGCGGTGAACTCCCACTCGACCTCGCCAAAACTGGCGGGCACCCCAATAGCGTGAAGGGCATCGAGCAGGGCTTTGGCGACGGCGCCGTGTGCTGAGCCCCCGGACTGGGGCGTCAGTGTGATGAGGGCGACCAGGACGGTTGTGAAAGCGAAACCGACTTGCCCAACCCGCCTCGTGGTGCTCATTGACTTAGCCTAGCGTGGTCATCTGCGGGTAACGTGAGGGAACGGGGATCGTCCTCGAACATGGGTGATGAGAGGAAACACGATGAGGCTTGCGATGGCAATACTTGCTGACGCTGCGAATATCCGGGAGGGGATGCTCAACGTACTCTCCGCAGGGGTTAGCGAGATGTGGCGTAAGGACTTTCCCGCACCCTTCGGCGCAGTTCTTCCACTACTGATTGAGCTGGATGAAAAAGACGACTTCGAGGTTCTCGTCGTTGAGGCGCACCTGATGCACCGCGGCGGGGACGGTCGTGACGAACAAATTGGTGTCATGTCCGGGCAGATCAAGCGGCAAGGGGAGCCGGGGCCGACAACAAATGTCCCGTCAGTCCTCGGCTGGGGCGACGTCATGCTACCCGGGCCGGGGGAGTACTACGTGCGGGTCAACGTCGGCGGCGTGGTGTGGACAGACGTGCCATTTCGGGTGCATCAGCTCCCGCAGGGAGGCTAGGTTGCACTTTAGTGCAGGTTTTGGAGGACGTTCTGGCACGTTTTCGCACGATGCTGTGATGGTTGCGTGACCTGTCGCCATCTGCGCCCTCAATCGCGTTGCAAGCGTTGCGCGCGCACTGTAGGTTAGCTAGTCCAATCTTCTCCTCAAATCGGGGAGAAGTGTGGAAAGTCGGGAGGGGCGATGGTGGCATCGTTACCCCCGGCCTTTTTGTTTAATTACAACAAGTGGGCATAGACGCCCACATTGTCGAAGGAGACAGAATGCGATTAGTTTCGCGGTGGTCTTCCGTATTAGCAGCAACGGCTTTGGTGGGTACTTCATTCACCCTTGCCGGCCCTGCTCTTGCGGTGGATCTTCCAGAAGGTGACCCTGAGGTCGCCGTGACGGAGCCAGCAGGGGAAGTGGCTCCAGACGAAAACCCCGAAGAAGGTAGCCCAGGGGAAGAGGCTCCCGAACAAGACGCGCCAGCAGAAGAGGCGCCAGTACAGGTGCCAGGCACCTCAGATATTGCGCCTCAAGCTGTGTCAGCGAATCCGACGATCGCGAAAGTTCGCGCTGGCGCTGATGGCGAAACTGTCACAACCGAAGGCTGGGTCACCGCCGCTTACCCGACGGGTGGCCTGAACGGATTTGTGATCCAGACGGCCGGTTCCGGTGGTGCTTACGACTTAACCACAGAATCAGACGCAATTTTCGTTTACACCAACCACAGTGACAACGTGGCGCCAACTCCCGAAGTTGGTAAGTACGTCAAGGTTACGGGTTCGGTTGCGACCTTCAATGGTCTGCGTCAGCTCAACATCGGCCCGGCGGCAAATGCCCCCTCCAAGATTGAGGTCGTAGCGGACACGACCGGTATTGCGCCGGCCACACCCGCCACGGGAGCTTGGCCGAAGACAGCTGAGGGCCGCACAGCGATCCAGTCGATGCTCTACACCCCGTCCTCGGATGCTGGGTTCGCGGTTACCGACAACTACAACGCCAACTCTTACGGAACGCTCGGGATTTCGGTAACGGGTGAGCCGCTGCGCCAGCCGTCAGACGTGACCGCGGACACGGCCAAGCGTGCAGAAATCGCAACCGCTAACGCTGCCAACCTCTTCGTCCTCGATGATGGCGCAACAACGCGTTTCGCGGGGGGCAATGCCACTAACAACAAGTTGGTGCCGCCCTACGTCGACTTCAACGGAAACACGCGTGTGGGGGCCACCGTCACGTTCGATCATCCTCTTATTGTTGACTACCGCAACAATGCCTGGACATTGAACCCAACCGCTCCCATCGAGACCAGCGCAACGGCTGTCGTCTCTGACCTGCCGGCCACGTTCTCCGCAACGCGACCCGGGAGTATCTCAGTCACTGGCGACGTTGTCGTTGGTGGATTCAACCTTGAGAACTACTTCCCAACTCAGTTGGGCCAAGCGTGGGCGAACGTCTGTGAACCCTACACGGACAACTCCGGTGCGCCAGTTACGGTAAAGAGCTGCAACAACGTCACCAGCGGCACGGTAACAACAGGTGGCCCGCGAGGTGCTTGGAACGCGACCATGCTTGCCTTCCAGACGGACAGGCTCGTGAAGGCGATCAACACTCTTGACGCTGCTGCACTGGGCGTTATGGAACTCGAGAACTCGTTCAAGTTGACGTTCGGTACCGCGGCCAAGTCAGGTGACTCCGCAAAATATCTGGTCAATGCGCTCAACAAAGCCTCTACCTCAGGCAAGTGGGCTTACATTGACCCGACACCATTGCGTCAGCAGGCAGTTGCCTCTCAGGACGTCATGTACCCGGGTATCATTTACCAGCCCGCGAAGGTTAAACCCCTGATCAACGGACAGCTCACCCTGACCAACCAGTCAGGCGCAGGTCAGCCGTTTGCGAACGCACGCGCTCCATTTGGTCAAGCATTCACTCCCGTTGGTGGCGGTGAACCGTTCTTTTTGGTTGCGAACCACTTCAAGTCCAAGTCAAGTCCCGGTGCCGGTGCTGAGGCAGACCTCGGCGAGGGCGGCTGGAATGCTTCCCGCACCGCTCAGGCCAAGGCTCTGGCCGATTGGGTGAATGGTCCAGCGTTGAACACGCTTGCCACGAACACAGGCGTCGCGGTCAAGGATGTCGTCCTCGTAGGTGACTTCAATGCGTACACGTATGAGACGCCAATGACCACGCTCTACAATGCTGGGTTCACCAACGTCAATATCGACCCGGTGACCGGTGAACCCCGTCAGGCCTCGTACAGCTACAGTGGGCTCAACGGTTCCCTTGACCACGTTCTGGTGTCGAAGTCCATTGTCGCTAGTCAGCGCAACCAGGGATCAGCAATCTGGAACATCAACGCTCCGGAGCAAATCGGCCTCCACTACAGCCGCTACAACAACACCGGTGGCGACTTCGTTCAGCAGATGGAAGGCACCTACTACAGGGGTTCTGACCACGACCCCGCAATAGTGGGTCTGAAGTCAGGTAAGACCACCGATACGAAGGATGTTTCCATCTTCAACATCAACGACTTCCACGGTCGTATTGATGGGACACTCAACAGCAACCAGAATGGTCTCAACACCTCCAATGTTGGTACCTATGACACCATGCAGTTCGTCTACACGCTGGAAGCGCTGCGTGAGCAGATGGGAGAGGCCAACACGGTGTTCCTCTCAGCAGGTGACAATGTGGGAGCCTCGCTGTTTGCGTCCTCGCTTCAGGCAGATCAGCCGACAATCGATCTGTTGAACAAGCTGGGCCTTGGAGTGACCGCAGTGGGCAACCACGAGTTCGACCAGGGATACGAGGACCTGACCGGCCGGTTAGCCAGCAAGTTTGATGGACCACTCATCGCCGCGAACGTCTACGTGGACGAAACCGGGAAGTCACTTCTTCCGCGATACGCCTTTGTTGAGGCGAACGGGCTCAAGATCGCGGTAACAGGTGCGGTAACACAGGAGACCCCGACACTGGTCAGCCCCAACAACGTTGCAGGTTTGACGTTCAAGGACCCGGTTGACTCGGTTAACGAGGTCGTTGCTGAGCTTGAGAAACTACCTGCCGGTGAAAAGCCCGACCTGATTGTTGCGGAGTACCACGAGGGTGCCGCAACCGGTGTTCCCGCAGGAACGCTGGAGCAGCAGGTCAAGGACGTGCCGGTCTTCGCGAAGATCGTCAACGAAACTTCTCCGGCTGTGGACGTGATCTTCAACGGGCACACACACCAGGTTTACGCCTGGGATGGTCCAGTACCTGGAAGCACGGACGGCAAGACACGTCCTATCGTCTCCACGGGTTCCTACGGTGCAAACATTGGTCAGGTCACACTGACAGTCAACGACACTGGTGATGTAGAAAGCTACCTAGCGGTGAACGTTCCCACAGCAGGTACAGCAGCATCTCCTGGCTTTGCGGCAGGGGTTCCGATGGAAACCATGCAGAACTTCAATGCCACGTCTAAGGATGCATACAAGATCATTGTTGATGCTCTAAAGGTTGCGACCGCTGAAGGCTCAAAGCCGGCCGCTAAGCTTACCGCTCCGATTTCACGGGCTTACACCGAAGGCACCTATGAGAATGGTGTCTGGGTGAAGACCGAGAAGTCCGGTGAGGACAGGGGTGGAGCTTCTCCGCTGGGAACCATTGTCGGCAATATGCTCCTTGATGGGCAGCTGTCTCAGATTGCTAACAAGCCAGACTTCGGTGTCACAAACCCCGGTGGTTTGCGCACGGATCTGATCCCAGACAAGGACGGCGTGATCACGGTCGCGCAAGCACGGTCTGTGCTGCCCTTCAACAATGAGCTGGCAACGGTGAAGATGACGGGTGCTCAGATTGTCACGATGCTCGAGCAGCAGTGGCAGCGCACCGCCACTGGTGCCGTGCCGAGCCGGTCTTACTTGCAGCTGGGTCTGTCAGATAACTTCCAGTACACATTCCACCAGGTTGACGATCCGGCACATCCGGGTTACAAGCTCGGCGTAATTGACTCTGTGACGTTGAATGGCGAGCCGCTCGACCTCGAGAAGACATACACGGCTGGGACCATGACCTTCCTGGCGGCTGGCGGGGACAACTTCCACGTCTTTGCCAAGGGAGAAGTCAACTCCAGCTACGGACTTCTGGATTGGGAGTCTTGGCTTGGTTACCTCGCGACGGAGAGCGGTCTCGAAGATGGAAAGTTCTCTTCCGCAATCGAGCCGAACTGGGCCCGCCAGGGCGTCGAAGTTGTTCTTCCTGAAGACGGCCTCGTAAGTGGAGCCACCGCGAAGATCACCTACAAGAACGCCAATATCCACGCCATTGGAGCACCTGCGAACACTAAGGTGACTGTCAAAGCCGGAACTGAAACACTGGGTTCCGCGGATGTGGTGAACGCGCAGCAAGGTACCTCGTGGAGTGATTCGACAACGGTGAGTATCACTGTTCCGGGTTCGGGAGATCTTGACCTCCAGGCTTCGTTCGACCCAACCAAGACAACTGCCAACTCAGCGGTGCAAGCCACTGAACGGCAGCTTGAGATCCGTAGGCTGGGTGGAAGCACCCGCTATGGGACCAACCTGGCCGTCAATGACGCCCTCGACCACGAAAAGGGTGGAGTGGTGTTTGTTGCGACAGGTTTGGACTTTGCAGACGCATTGTCCGTGGCTCCAGCGGCCGCAGTGAGCGACGGCGCGTTGTTCCTGACGCCTGCTGGTGCGATGCCTGCGGACACCCTTGCAAAGATCAAGAACCTGGAACCAAGCAAGGTGTATGTGGTCGGTGGGCCGGGAGTTGTCTCGTCGAATGTTGTCGCACAACTGCGCAACGCGACTAATGTGTTCCCGCTCCGTATCTATGGCGAGACGCGCTACGAGACCAGTGCGAAGGTCTTCCAGACCTTCTTCAACGGCCGCGATGTTGATCGGGCGTTCATTGCGACCGGTCTGTCATACCCGGATGGTCTGTCTGCTTCGGCAGCTGCGGGTGCGTTCGATGCTCCGGTGCTACTGGTCAACGGTAGTTCGGGTTCGAACCTCATGTCGGAATCCACGGCGCTTCTGAAGCGTCTCGGAGCCGAGACTATTGTGATCGCGGGCGGTCCAGGTGCAGTCAATACCAAGATTGAGTCGAACTTGAAGAAGAACTTCTCGACCGTCACCCGCGTATCAGGTGCGGATAGGTATGCAACCAACATTGCTGTGAACAACTATGTGAGCGCAAATGTTGGGGACACTGCCATGACTGGTGTCTGGGTAGCAACGGGCTTGGACTTCCCGGATGCTCTCTCTGCTGCTCCCGCTGCAGGTGACCCGACACAGCGTCTGGTTCTCACCAATGGGAAGTGCATCCCGAAGCCAGTGGTCTCTGAGTGGATCGATGGCAGTGGGTCTCGGGTTGGCACTGTCACTCTCGTTGGCGGTTCAGGCGTGCTTTCGGATGCTCTCATGAAGCTGCCGGAGTGCAAGTAAAGCCTTTGGAACATCTAAAGGTAGGAGGTTGGTGGCTGCTAACTACTCAGAGGTGAGGCTCAGGTACTGAGCTCCGTCAGTGGGTGGGAATCGCCAAGAGGCGAGAGGTAGTCACGAACCAGTAGTCGGTGAGCCGGCGGTCAGACTCGGAAGGGTCGGGCCGCCGGTCACTGTTTAAGGGAACAATGCGCGCCTAACGTTGGATGCCGGTCATATTTGGTGTATAAACTCCAGGGTTTCGCGTTCGCCGCGGGGGCGCCGTTCCTAACTACACTGATGCGGCAGGTTTTCACCGTGCCCCCAACAGCCTCCCAAACCTAAGGTCGCCGCAGAAGAGGCTGTGGGTATCCTTCTCGCCTCTCCGACCGGTCACCGGGTCCGTCTCTAGCCACCTCAAATCGCGAGATCGAATAGTATCGACACATAACACCGTTATTGGACCCGAGACTGTCGATACTATTCGATCTCGCGGAGGCGGGGGTGAGCGTGGGTGCCGCGGATTTGGGTGGGGCGCCCCCGACGTGGGTGGGGAGCCCCAAGTGCAAGGCGCCCGCGGGGTTCCTCAGCATTGCGGAGCCGGTTAGGGCATAGGGAGCCGACTAGGCTCAGCGCAGCCAGGGATTGCACCGTTATGCAAGCCTGCTCGGCTCGCTACGGCGTAGCCGGCTCCGTATGCCCTGACCGGTTCGCCAAAGCCCGACCGGCTCCTCGACCACCTCCGCGGCATGGCCCTCGGATTTCGGAACCTGCAAACCTACATCCACCACAGCCTCCTCCACACCGGAGGATTCAAACCCCACCTACAGCCACTCTTATGAAGAGCAACCTTAGGTTGCCGGTATCACCTAAGGTTGCCTACGTCCTTGCGAATTACGGGCAACCTTAGGGGACCCCGGCAACCTTAGGCGCGCACGCTGTCCCCTCAGACAATGATCTACAAGCCCAATGGGCAGGCGTGACGTGTTGCGTACCAGCGTGTGCTTACTCTGTTGGAGGCCACGGGTAGACTGGTCGCAGTATTTCTGCAGAGTGAAAGAGGCAACGTGGCGTACGAAAATCGGTCAAATGACCAAGGCCGCCCACGCGGTGACAGGCGGGACAACAACGCTGGCCGCGGCGGACAAGGTGGAAGCCGGGCGCCGCGTTCCGATGATCGTGATCGGAATCAGCGGGATGATCGTCGGGACAATCGTGGACAGCGGGATGATCGTCGGGACAATCGTTCCTATGGTGACCGGGATCGGGATCGGAATCAGCGTGATGATCGCCGGGACAACCGTGGGCAGCGGGATGATCGTCGGGATAACCGTTCTTATGGTGATCGTGATCGGAATCAGCGTGATGACCGTCGGGATAACCGTGGGCAGCGCGATGATCGTCGGGATGACCGTCGCGACAACCGAAGGGGCGATAGTCGGGATAGGCGCGACGAGCAGCCACGGTTTGCCGGGCAGCGCTCAGACGGGCGTAGCCAAGATCGCCGCGATGACAGATTCGGCAGCAAGAAGCCGAAGTCACACCAGGCTGAATACCGTTCAGCAGACCCTAACGAACCCGTAATTCCCGCAGGTGTCGTGGCAGATGAGATCGGGGAAGAAGTTCTCAATGCGCTGGACACCCTTGCCGGTGCCAACAAGGAAATTGTGGCTCGCCACCTGGTGATGGCTGGCCAGCTGCTGGATGTCGATGCCGACAAGGCATATGAACACGCACAGGCCGCAGTGAAGCGCGCGGGTCGAGTCGATGTGGTTCGTGAAGCGGCGGCACTGACCGCTTACGCCACCGGGCGCTACGAAGAAGCTCTTCGTGAGGTGCGCGCAGTCCGACGGATGCGGGGCGACGAGTCCCTCCGCGCCATTGAGGCAGATAGTGAGCGCGGGCTGGGACGCCCAGAGAAAGCCCTTGAAGTCATTGAGGCTGCGGACACCTCCAAGATGCCTCTTGACGAGCAGGTTGAAGTTATCTTGGTTGCAGCAGGAGCTCGTCAAGACCTAGGTCAGACCGAACTGAGTCTGGTCCTGGTTGAAGATGCACTTCGCGCCATTCCCGCCGAAGGCGTTGATGAGCAGCGCGCTCGGCTCATGAGCATGCAAGCTGACCTGTTGCGCGTCCTCGGACGTGAAGAAGAAGCCGTCGCAGTTGAAGAGGCTATGCCGGTTGAGGAAGAGGTCATGGAGATCACCGACCTTGGTGAACTTCTTGACGCGGACGTTGACCACACGCGAACCCCACTTCGAGGAAGCACGCAGGCACTGTCTGAGATCTACGACGCCCTGGTGCTCGACTTGGACGGTGTTTGCTTCGAGGGGGCGAACCCAATCGACCACGCCTCCGAAGTCCTCAACGAAGTTGCAGACGATGGCGTGAGCCTGTCCTACGCGACAAACAATGCCTCGCGATCGGCCCAAGAGGTTGTTGAGAAGTTGGCTGGATTCGGTATTCCCGCAGAGGCTCCGCACATCATGACCTCGGCTATGGACTGTGTCTACCTCATCAAAGAGCAGCTTGAGCCGGGCTCTACCGTCCTCGTCGTTGGATCTCAGCCACTTGAAGATCTGGTGAAAGAGGCAGGGTTTGTCGCCGTCCGCGATGCTAAGGGAGAAGTTGACGCCGTGGTGCAGGGTTACTCGGCCAATGTGGGTTGGGCGGAGCTTTCTGAAGCGGCCTACGCCATCAATAATGGGGCACGGTTCTACGCGACCAACCTGGACACGACGCTCCCAACCGAGCGCGGCATGGCCCTTGGTAACGGTTCACTTGTAGCCGCAGTATCGAGGGCGACAAACCGCCGCGCAGAGGCAACGGGCAAGCCACATCCTGAAATCATGATTCGCGCTGCAGCAACTGTCAAAGCTGAGAATCCGCTTAGCGTTGGTGACCGCTTGGAAACGGATACCGCAGCTGCGTTCGCGGCTCGCATGCCTTCCCTGCATGTCCTCACGGGCGTCAGTAGCGCAGCAGACGTTGTACGCGCCAAGCGTGGTGAACGTCCCGCTTACCTGGCGCTTGACCTGCGTGGTCTTCAGGAGACGCATCCGCAACCCAAGCACCACAGGGATGGAACGTGGACTGCAGGTGTCTCCCAGCCTGTGTCATTTACCCGCTGGGGATACATGGTTGTCGACGGTATTGAACTTCGTTCTGACGGTGATCCTGTCACCATCAACCTTGATACCTACCGCGCGGCAGCAGCTGCCGGATGGGAAGCCACGGATGCCGACCACAAGGTGCGCATTCCAGAACTGATCGTTGTGGACAACGCCGATCTTGCCGGAATCATCACCGAACCCAACTTCAAGGAGCCTGAGCCGGAGGAAGAAACGTCCGGTGAAGACGCAGTACTTGAGGAAGCCATCGCTGACGAGGCCGCAGCCGAGGACGCGTTGGTTGAAGAGGCCGAGGTCGTTGAAGAGGCCGAGGAGATTGCTGACGAGGCCGCGGAAGCCGTCAAAGACACTGTCGAGGACGGCGACGGTAGCGATGACTGAAAACAGACTCGCTGAAGCCCTGGAGAATCCGCTGTCTGTCGAAGCGCTTCGTGCGCCTGAAGGCACGGATGTTCTACAGCGCCTCAACAGTGAGCTGGGAGGTCTGCGCGCCCTTGAGAAAGAGCTGCGTGAAGAACTCGCGTCGCTGAAGGTGCAATGACCAGACGCCGGCTAGATGCAGAACTGGTGCGCCGCCACCTCGCAGAGTCGAGGACGGTTGCGCAGCAGTTGATTGCGTCTGGCCGCGTCACAGTCGCCGGGATGACGGCAGCGAAACCGGCCACACAGGTTGAGGACTCCGTTGCGCTCGAAGTGGTTGCTGCCCCCGAACAGGATTGGGTTTCCAGGGGGGCACACAAACTACTGGGTGCCCTCGACGCATTTGAGAGAATACTGCCACCACTTGACGGGCAACGCTGTTTGGATGCCGGAGCATCCACCGGCGGTTTCACCGAAGTGCTACTGAGCCGGGGCGTGGAGTCCGTGGTTGCAGTCGACGTGGGTTACGGGCAACTAGCGTGGAAACTGCGTGAAGACCCCCGGGTGGAAGTCTTCGAGCGCACCAATATTCGCCACCTCACCCCCGAACAGGTTCGGTCCGAAGGTGGCGCTGCCCCCACCCTGGTGGTTTCAGACCTGTCGTTCATTTCCCTGACCAAAGTGATCGACAACCTGGCCCGATGCGCCCCCGATGCGCTGCAGATCCTCATGGTGAAACCGCAGTTCGAGGTCGGAAAAGGCCGTGTTGGTTCCGGGGGAGTGGTCCGTGACCCAGAACTACGCATCGAGGCAGTCACCCAGGTCGCGGAGTTTGCCGAGGGCGTTGGCCTTCACGTGGTGGGGGTAGCGCCATCGCCACTGCCAGGTCCCGCCGGTAACGTGGAATACTTTCTGGCATTAGCCCCCGATACGGTAGTCAAAGACGGCGCGCTGACGCCAATAAACGGTAGTGACCTTGCAGAAGCGATCCGCGCGGCCGTGGAAAATGGCCCCCAAGAAGGGATTGAGTCGACACAATGAGGATCCTTGTTGTTCGCCATATGCACCGCGACGATGTCCGCAAGGCCGCGAAGCGGCTGCATCGCCACGCCGAAGAACTAGACATCGAACTGATCGATGTTGCCGACATCATGGATGGTGACGCCAACTTTGACGCCCTCGTCCTTGAGAAGAAACCAGACCTCATCCTGACGCTTGGTGGAGATGGGACGCTTCTGAAAGCCGCTGAGATTGCTTACCGGGAAGACGTCCCCCTTCTGGGCATCAACTTTGGGCACATGGGTTTCCTCACCGAAACTACTGCTGACTCAATCGGTTTCGTCTTGCGGCAGATTGCCGCCGGTGACTACGGAATTGACCCTCGCATGACCTTGGAAGTGCGGATAGTCAGCCCCGACGGCACCGTCCGCGATGACTGGGCACTCAACGACGCCGTTGTTCTGCATTCCGATAACGCCCACCCTGCAGAGTTCGCGTTCGTGGTCGACGGACAGGTCGTTTCCACCTACGCCGCGGACGGCATCATTTTGGCGACGCCAACGGGCTCAACAGCTTACGCGTTCTCTTCCGGTGGTCCCGTGGTTTGGCCTGAAACGCAGGCAATCGTCATGGCTCCGCTTGCCGCTCACGGGTTGTTTACGAGGCCGCTGGTTGTCGCCCCGACCTCACACTTGGAGGTGGGCGTCCTCGAATCCAACCGCGTTGCCCCAACCGTGTGGTTGGATGGGCGTCGCGAAGTGGTCGCCCCACCCGGGTCGCGTATTGAAGTTACTGCGGGATCTCAGCCCATCAAGCTGGTGCGCCTCGACGACACACCTTTCGCTGCTCGCCTCGTCAGCAAGTTCAACCTTCCGGTGGTTGGCTGGCTCGCCGAGGGCGTGGCGACGATGGGAAGTGAGGAAGCGGCAGAGGAACATCTCAATGCTGACTGATCTGCGCGTGTCTGGTTTGGCGTTACTTGAAGACTGCGAACTGGAACTGGGGGGCGGACTCACTGCGATAACGGGTGAAACCGGTGCGGGG
>RRZT012935916.1_pt1 | contig 13092 bp, 10 predicted proteins | sample 2165551 | NCBI WGS metagenome assembly RRZT01 (sample SAMN10456910, study PRJNA506462) | wastewater metagenome | biome: wastewater; feature: sludge; material: wastewater sludge; isolation source: wastewater sludge with Escherichia coli K12::gfp cells carrying plasmid... | place: USA: Moscow, Idaho... | reverse complement strand
TTCGTAATATCACTTTTGACCGGCTGGTGGCCACGCATGTCCTGGAGCATATCTACCATCCTCACCTCGTACTGAAAGAGTGGCTGAGGGTTCTCAAACCTGCAGGTGTTCTGTCGATTCTGATTCCTACGGATCCGGGGCTGGCCTGGCGGCTGGGGAGGCATCTGGGGCCACGCAGGAATGCGCTTGCACAGGGGATTCCATACGACTATATCATGGCCAGAGAACATGTAAATCCATGCAATAATCTCGTCGCGCTTTTGCGTCATTATTTCCCTGATGCCAAGGAAGCATGGTGGCCATTCCCCGTTCCGTCCATTGATTTGAATCTGTTTTTTGCATTTCATGCGGTCGTCAAGAAGCGGGGGGTCGGTCAATGACCGTATATCTGATTGCCATCCTGTGCGTCGTAGGTCTGGCGGTCGGGCAGATATTGTTCAAGGTAAGCGCTGCCGCATTGAGCGCAAGCGGTTCCTTGTTTTCACCCAAAGCAGCCAGCGCACTTGTTGCTGCGATGTGTCTTTATGGAATCACATCCATCGCCTGGGTATGGATTTTGCAGAAAATCGAACTCGGGCGCGTATATCCGCTGATGGCACTTGCCTTCGTTCTGGTCCCGATCGGCAGCTACCTCGTTTTCGGTGAACGATTCCAGACACAATATTTCATCGGTGTTGCACTGATCATGCTGGGGATCATCATTGCGGTGAGAGCATGAAATGCTCTTCTCCTGTTTTTGCGAATCTTCCTGCGCATGGAGGGTGGCTGCTGTTCCCCGTTGCATTATTTCTGGCCTGTTTCCTGTCATCTGCAATCATCCCGCCATTTCAGTCGCCGGACGAGTTTGATCATGTCAAGCGCGCTTATTTATTGACGCAGGGCCGGATCGTTCTTGATTCGCCAGAGGGCAATTCATCGGGTGGCATGATCGATACCGGCTTGTTGGCCTACATGCGCTCCTATGGCAATGTTCCGTTCCATCCGGATAGAAAACTCTCGGCCGACGAGATCGATGAGGCAAAATCCATTCAATGGGCAGGGACCAGGGAATTCAGTCCAGCTCCGGGTACTGGTTATTATTTTCCACTGATTTATGCACCACAGGCAACTGGTTTGATCATTGGAGAAATGCTTGGTGTTTCGGTTGAGCAATCCTATAGGCTTGCGCGATTTTTCGTATTGGTGTTTGCCTCCCTAATCATTGCCGTTGCCTTCCTGATTCATCGCCCGCCTCCATTGGTGGCTGCGCTTCTGGTCATCCCGATGAGTTTGTTCCAGTTTTCGTCAGCCAGTCTGGATGGCCTGTCCACCGCCCTATCAATATTGGCCATTTCCGTATTCATGCGGATAGCCATGGATAAGAAGCAGGCAGGACTCTGGCTCCTGCATGTATTGACCGGCAGTGTGATCCTTGTCGTTGGCTGCCGGGTACATTTGTTGCCATTGATACTTCTGATATTTGGAACCTTTTTTTTTACCAAGAGCAGCAAAAGCCTGATTGCAGGTGGTGTTGCCTCGATCCTTGTCGTTCTGTGGCTGGCCGTCGCATTCAAAAGCACGGTCGATAACAGATTCGCCGCCGGCCTGCCTGTTTCAAGAATACTGTTTCATTATCTTGCGAATCCCTCCTCTTTTGTCAGGGTTCTAATTGCAACACTCTCCAGTGCGGATCTCGCGAGATTTTACGCGCAATCCTTCTTCGGTATTTTGGGTTGGCTCGATGCGCGATTCCCGGATGACATTTACACATGGCTGTATGCCCTGTTTTTTCTGGTGGCAATTTTTTCTACCTCATTCAGAAACATCGAGGCGGAATGGCTGGTGAGGTTGCTCCTGGTTATTTGTGCTTTCTGTTCAATCTTGCTGATTTTTCTTGCACTTCTCGTCACCTGGAATGCACACCCGGCAAGCGTCATTCAAGGTGTTCAGGGTCGTTATTTCATCGTTCCCGCTCTTCTGATTGCATATGCCCTGGACTGCAGTTCAGGGAGCGATTCGCCTTCCCTTGCTGGTCCTGCTCTGCTGGCCGCATTTTTCCTGTTTTCCCTATTCAATACAGGCAACTTGTTGCTGGATAGATATTACCTCTTTGCCGAACAGCCGCAGATGGCAAAGCTTGAAATGCGCGCCACTCCTCCCCTGACAAGAGATGTGTCAATTAAGCTGACGATGCACCGACAGCAAAATGAAAAACCATCTTCATTGAAAAGAATCGCCGTCATGTTTGGCACCCATATGCGAAAGAATTCGGGTTCGGCCGAGTTGCGCCTGACCACCAAGGAGGGCGATGGCCTGGCAGTCTCTTTTGATTTGTCCGATCTTGCGGATAATCAATACAGATGGTTTGATCTGGATGATCGTTCGTATGTTGCCGGAGAGGTTCTTTTCTCGACCGGTGGTGGTATAAGCATCTGGGAAGTTCATGACGATAAAGGCCCTGTATCTTCCTGTCTGATATATGAATTCAGCAATGGCAGCAAACGGTACACGAAAGCTTGCCCGCGTCCTTGATCTGCTCATCGGGCCGACCGGAACCGGGGTGATGGCGTCAGCGTTTTCCGACGCGGGTCACGCGATCAGTGCCAACGTGCGACTAGTGCGATATAATCCGGCCCTTCGATGCTGAAGAGACCGCCGATGGCCAGTACCCGAGTCGGCTAAAATGCCCTGATGACACAGAAATTGACCGAGTATTTCTGGCCCGTGCGCCATGTGGATCTGATCCATCAATTCGCGAAGCGCGAAGTTCTTGTTCGTTATCAGGAGTCGGTACTGGGCTCCATTTGGGCAGTGGTAACGCCGTTGCTGTCTCTCCTGGTTTACACGCTGGTTTTTCGGCATGTGTTCAAGGCACAATGGGGAAACGCTGGAGAGTCGGGCCTGGATTTTGCGCTCAATATCTACGCGGGTCTGTCGGTATTCAATTTTTTTTCGGAATGCCTGCTGCGTGCGCCTCGTCTGGTGGCAGAGCAGCCCAATCTTGTCCGAAAGGTGGTGTTTCCGTTGGAAATCCTGCCTTGGGTTCTGGCATTTTCGGCGCTGTTTCACCTCGGCATCGCCCTGGTCATTCTGATCGCCGTGAGCGGCTGGATGCACCATGGCTGGCCAGTAAGCCTGCTTTGTCTACCCTTGGTATGGTTGCCGCTGCTGCCGCTGGTTCTTGGTGTCGGCTGGCTGTTCTCGGCGCTGGGGGTTTTCCTGAAAGACATCAATCAGTTGCTGGGAGTGGTCGTGAGCCTGTTGATGTTTCTCAGCCCGATATTCTATCCGCTCGAATCCTTGCCTGCGTTGTGGCGCCCCTGGATGCATCTGAATCCCCTGGCATTGGTCATGGAAGCCACCCGGGACGTGGTGCTGAATGGTCGCTGGCCGGACTGGTCTTCCCTGACCCTGGTCATGGGCGAAAGCCTGGCCGTGGCGCTGCTGGGGGCCCTATTTTTCCGCGCGGCGCGACATGAGTTCGCTGATGTCCTCTGAACTCATCATCCAGGCGCAGGGAATCGGCAAGCGCTACGCTTTGTTCGAGCGTCCGGCGGATCGTCTGAAACAACTGCTTTTCGGCCGTTTTCGTTCCTACCACCAGGAGTTCTGGGCGTTGCGGGGTGTCGATCTTGCCATCCGGGCGGGGGAAGTGGTGGGTCTGGTGGGCCGTAACGGTGCCGGAAAATCCACCCTGCTACAGATGATCTGCGGTACGCTGGAGCCGACCGAGGGAAGCCTGGCGGTGCGCGGGCGGGTCGCTGCGCTGCTGGAACTGGGCGCCGGTTTCAATCCCAATTTCACTGGCAGGGAAAACGTCTATTTCAACGCCGCCATCCTCGGGCTGAACAGCGACGAAGTGCATAAGCGCATGGACGACATTCTGTCCTTTGCGGACATCGGCGATTTCGTCGACCAACCGGTCAGAACCTATTCCAGCGGGATGTTCGTTCGCCTGGCTTTCGCTGTGGCGACCAGTGTGGATCCGGACATTCTGGTGATAGACGAGGCGCTCTCCGTGGGGGATGGCGCCTTCGCACGCAAGTCCTTCGATCGCATCATGGGCATGAAGGAGGCCGGCAAAACCATCCTGTTCTGCTCGCACTCCATCTACTCGGTGGAGGTGCTGTGCCACCGGGCCTTGTGGATCGAGCATGGCCGCTTGCGCATGCAAGGCCCTGCGGCAGAAGTGACTTCGGCCTACGCTGCCAGCCTCGAAAGTCCCGCCGGAGGCGAGGAGACCGGGCGCACCGGGCCCATGGCTCACGCTGGCGGGGGGCGCATCATTCGGGCCACCGCCTGTGCGGAAGGCGTATGCGGTACCAGGGTCAGCACCATATCCGGGGTGAGCGAGCTTTCGGTCACCATCGAGTTCGCCATCGACCCGAGCCTGCTTCCTCCCAGTGTGGCGGTCGTCTTCGGTGATGCCGCGCACAGGGTCGTAGCCAGCGCCAGTTCGCATAACGACGGGGTGACGCTGTCGATGGATGCGCAGGGGCATGGCCGCTGCGTGGTGGTCTTCCCGGCCTTGCCGTTGCTCAAGGGGCGCTATTCGATCACTTCCTACCTGTTCTGTGAGAAGGGATTGCACATCTATGACCTGGCGGACCAGAGCATCAGCCTCGATGTGACGCAGCACGGCGTTGAGCAGGGGGTGGTCACCTTGAAGCACGCATGGCTCACGGCATGATGAATTTTGACCAAAGCATGCGCATTGGCGAATTGTCCTTCAGCCGTCGGGATATCGTTCTCGAAGACCAGGCCGACGTATTGGCGCTGCACAACCGGGTGTTTGGCGCGGACGCCACTCCCGCCTGGTTCCGCTGGAAGTATGGCAATGGCGGTGCGGAGGCGACGGGCCTCTGGGACGAGCATGGCCGCCTGGTGGCACTTTGCGGAGGAACGCCACGTACCCTGCTGCACGAGGGAAAAACCGTGGCCGCGATACAGCTTGGCGATGTCATGGTCGCGCCCGAAGTCCGCGGCCTGTTGACCCGTCGCGGACCGTTCTTTCAGGTCTCCCGTCATTTCTACGAGTCGCGCATCGGCAGCGGTCGACCCTACCGAATCGGCTTCGGTTTTGCCAGCCAGCGTCATGTACGGCTGGCTGTCGCCTTGCGGCTGGCCTGGAATGAGGGGACTCTACAGTCACTGCAGTGGTCTGATCTGGCGGGCAAGCTACCTTGGGGCTGGCGCTGCACGCCCCTCGAACCGGAGCATCTGGAACAGGCTGCGACCGAGGCCTGGCAGCTCATGCAGGAGGGCCTGACTGGTCTGAGCGCCGGCTGCCGGGATGCGGATTACCTGCGACACCGTTTCCTGGATCGGCCCGAATATGTCTATCAGCTGTACCGGATCCAGCGCATCTGGTCGCGGCGAACATTCGGTATTCTCGTTCTGCGCATCCAGGGCGAACTCGCTCATTGGCTGGACTGGATCGGACCTCCGGAGGAAATCGGCCTGGCTGCACGTATTGCGCAAACCCGGGCGGCGGCAGCCGGCGCCCGTACGATGACCCTATGGGCCTCCGCAGCGGTCTGCGAATCCCTGGGAATCTGCTCGCCGGAAGAGTCGACCGTCGCCTGGGTGGGAATCCCCCGCGCTTCCACGCTTCTTGAGGAGGACGGCATCCGGCGGAAATGGTGGTGGATGGGGGGAGACACGGATTTCCTGTGACGGCGTGAGGGCAACGGAAAGCGACATGCTGCCTTACCGGGCGCAGCAGTGGATTCCTGCGACCGGGGTGCTGGTGCTCGCACCCCATCCAGACGACGAGGTATTCGGCTGTGGGGGTGCGCTTGCGGCGCATGTCGCCGCGGGCGTTCCTGTGCGCGTCGTCATCCTCACCAACGGCGCGCTGTTCGGCGACCCGCACACGCGGCTGAACGAAAGCTGTAGCGCGGGCCGTTTGCTGGGCTATGGCAAGCCGGAAAGCTGGAATTTCCCGGATCGCGGCCTCGAGTATGGTGAGCCTCTGGTGGCGCGTTTGCTGGCGGCCATCACCGCCAGCGCTGCCGATCTGGTCTATGCGCCGTCACTCCGGGAAATCCATCCGGATCACCGACAACTGGCGATGGCCGCTGCCGAGGCCGTGCGCCGAGTCGGCGGAGCGCTTCGCCTCGCCCAGTATGAGGTGGGCGTCCCACTGCGTCCCAATCTGTTGCTCGACATCACCCCGTTCGCGGATCTCAAGCAACAGGCCATGGCGTGTTTCGTTTCCCAACTGCGGCATCAGCGCTACGATGAGCACATCCTGGCACTGAATCGCTACCGTACCTACACGCTGACGGCGGAGGTCCGCTTGGCCGAGGCCTATGCCCTCGTTTCGGCACAAGCCCTGCGCGAGAATGCGCTGCTCGATCTGGTGGAGCCGGAATACGTCTTCCAGGCGCGACTGGGATTTCCATGCTCCAGCCAGGACGTGCCACTCGTTTCGGTGGTCGTCCGCCGCCCCGCCGGGTCGGACCTGCGCCTGCGCCTGAGCCTGGACAGCCTGGCTTTGCAGACCTACCCGAACATCGAGGTGCTCCTCGTGGATGGTGACCCTGGGCTGCCGGCGCTGCCCGGCAATTGCGGTCGTCATCTCCTGCGCCAGATCAGGACGAACCGTTGCCTGTCTGCAGCCGCGGCTAGCAATGCCGGATTCGACGAGGCCAGTGGTACGTACTGCCTGGTTCTCGATGCAGGCAAGTCGATTCCGCCGGAGCACGCCAGCAGCCTGGTGTTCGCGCTGCGCAAGCAATCGTCCTGCCATGTCGCTTATGCCAGCGCACCGCAACGAGAGGGAAATGCCTGCCAGGCGAGCGGGGAGGGTATCGACTGCGACGCGGTACGCCTCCTGTGCCGACCCGATATCCCTTTGCGGGCCGTACTCTTCGATCTTTGCCTGGTGAACAAGGGCTGTCGCTTCGACGAGTCCCTCGAAGGCGAGCAGGATTGGGATTTTCTGTTGCAGTTGAGCCTTGCCAGCGCATTTCTCCAGGTAGCTTGCGCTGCCCCATTCCCGGAAGAACCGGCCAATGCGCGGGAAACTCCTGCCCCCACTTCCCTGCTGGCGATGTGTGAACGCTGGAGGACGCGCTGCTCGTCGGCGCAACTCGCGTCGCTGATGCGGCGAGCCTGCGACCCTCCGCAGTTGGCGGTACTGCGCCGCCAGATGGCCGAACTGCAGCTAACCATGGAAGAGAAAAGTCGGTTCCTCGTCGTGAGGGATCGCGAGTTGCTAGAGTGCCGGAGCACCGTCGAGAGTCTGCGCATCGAACTCGACGAGAGGGACTTGCGGATTGCGGAACTGCGCCTGCAAGTCCAGGAGCACGAACGACAGCGAGCAGAAATGCTCGCCAGCCATAGCTGGAGGATCACCCGTCCGCTGCGCTGCCTGTCCGCCGCTTGGCGGGAATGGTGCAGGAAATAGGCCGGGACAGCATTGACTAACAGTCATGACCGTTTGGTCGGCCCGATCGATCCTGATCCGCGAGAAGATGCGACCATCGAAGGCGCACGCGGACTGGCGGCCCTGATGGTCCTGGCGGCTCACTATGCACACCTGTTTGCGGCGCAAAGCTGGCTGCTTCGCTTCGCCACCACCGGCGTCGATCTGTTTTTCGTCCTCAGTGGCTTTGTCTTTGCTCCTTACCTGCTGGGCAAACCCTTGCCGCTCCTGCCCCACCTGGTGCGACGGTTCTTCCGGCTGTATCCGCTCTACCTTGCCGCACTGATCGCTTACGTACTGCTGCATGATCGACCCGCCCAGGCCTGGGAGCACTTCCCTGTCCACCTGTTGATGCTCCACACGCTCTCGAAGGAGACCGCCTTCTACTACAACCCGGCGTTCTGGAGCCTGCCACCGGAGGTGGAGTTCTACCTGCTCCTGCCACTGCTGGCGACCCTGGGCAGAAAGGGGAGATTTGCTGCAGTGCTGGGGATATCGCTCGTGGTCCACATGACGCTGGCCCTGTCTCCGGGTAGCGCCGACTTTACCTCCTGGCGCCAGATCGCCGGCGTTCATCTGCCCGGCCTGCTGCCGGAATTCCTGTTGGGTGGGGCGGCTTATGCCATCAGCCAGCGCCGTCTGTCGGTACGCCTGCAGTGCTTGCTGCTCGTCGCCGGAACCAGTTGCCTCTGGCTGGTCGCCTGCGTCTTCAAGGCCTTCGTCGTCGATGCCGGGGCGGGAAGCGTGGTGCCGCCGTGGATCGGCGGCAATATCGGTCTGGCGGCCGCATTGGGCTATGCCCTGGTGCTGGCGGCCCTGTCGAAGCTGCTGGCGCAAGCCAGGGGGCCGGCCACGCCTCTCCTTCTCGTGGCCGGTTCCCTGAGTTACGGCATCTATCTCTTCCACAACCTGATGCCGGTCCTGCTGCGCCGGATCTGGCCAAGCCTGGATGGTGCCTGGCTGGCCCTTGCCGCCCTTGCCTTCACCATGGGACTGGCGACGCTGGCTCACTACGGGCTGGAACGGCCCTTGCGGAATTATGGTCGGCAGATCAGTCGCTCCCTGCAGCCCGCTCGAAGCTGAGATAGCGCAGTTTTCCCGGCAAGGCCGGATGCGCAAGTGCCAGCATATAGCGGCCGGGCTCAAGCAACTGCCAATCCTCCGGTGTGAACGATACGGCGCTGGCCGATAGCGGCCGGAAAGCGGCGGGGATCATCATTGGCGATGGGCTCCAGGCGACGATGTGCGCGCCATCGAGATGTGCATCGAGTTCGGCCGCGTCGCTGATGGAGGCACCGAGGCAATCCCCCCATTCCTCCCAACGTAGCGGCTGGCGGAGTCGCTCCAGCAGAGCCAGCTGACGCGTCCAGCGGTGGAATAGCGGGTGGCGCTTGCGGAAATAAATGATCCGGGTTTGCGCCATCAGCGGCGCCTTCAATCGCTTGTGGCGATATTCATGCACTGCCGTGGCAGCGGGAACCACTGCCAGCCGGTAGCCGGTCTGTCGCAGACGCCAGGCAAGGTCCGTGTCTTCATAGAACATGAAGTAGTCCGGATCGAACAGGCTTCCCGTCGCCAGCACGGCTTCCCGCCGGAGCAACAGCAATGCGCCGGCCAGAAACGGCGTTTCCACCGGCCGAGGGCTGGCCATCTGCCGCTGCATGCGCGCGAGGTAGAGCCGGAAAACCGCTCGGCAAAGCCGGGGATACCTGCTGGCCAGCGCCAGGGAGATTTCCGCCAGAGGCGATTGAGGACAGGCCGGGGGCAGCAAAAAACGATGGTCGCGATCCCAGAAGGTCCTGGGAGAAACCGCCGCCAGCCGGGGATCGGTTTCGAGGGCATCGACAAGGGTCTCCAGATCCCTGGGCGAGAGCAGGGCGTCCGGATTCAGCAGCAGGCAATAGGGCGCGCTCGATTCGGTAAACGCCAGGTTGCACCCCCGGCCAAATCCCAGATTCTTTCCCGGCACCAACAGCCTTGCCCAGGGCCTCTGGCGGATGCTGCGCGCCAGCGTCCCGGCTTCCACAGGATCATCGCTGTTGTCCACCAGCCAGAGTGTGCCGAAGCGCCACGGCATGAGGGATTGCACGGCTTGCAGAGTGTCTGCAGAAGTCCGGTAGTTGACGATGATGACATCAACGTGCCTGGATGAGGACATGGAAGCTATCGGTGCCGAGGCTCTGGAAAGCAACAATCTGCCCGAAACCGGCGGCCTGGTCCAGAAAGGCCTGGAGGTTTGCGGGCAGGGGGGAAGGACAATCCCGCCACCGGGCCACCTGAAAGCCCGCATCTTCGATCAGTTTCTCGAGGCCCCTGCGCGTGAAGAAACGCAAGTGCCCCACGCAGAGAATGCCCACTGGTTGATAGTCGAATTCTCCCTGCAGCAGGTCCTGGACAACCGACCAGTGACCGACGTTGGGCACGGCAAGCAGCACGTGTCCCCCCGGCTTGAGTAGACTGTGTGCCTTGCGGAGGGCAGCCAGGGGGTCGGCGAGGTGCTCCAGCACGTCCAGGAATGCGATGCAGTCGAAGGTGGTGATGTTCTGCAGTTGCTCGAAGGGCCCGCAATGGACCGTCAATCCCCGCGCCATTGCCCGTTCTCCTGCTGCCGGGTTCAACTCGGCCACGGTGGCCTGGCCGCCGAAGCGCTCGACGAATGCCGCCGCGAATCCACCTTCGCCACCCCCCACATCCAGCAGCGAGTTCGTTCCGGCAGGCAGCAGGTCGAGCATTTCCGCGCGCGTGTTCTGCTGGTAGTCGGACCAGGAATGAATGAATGTTCGCTGCGCCAGCAGGGCACGGGGACCCAGGATCTCCGGAATACGTTCCCAGGTGACGGCCTCGTCCTGGGCGACGACCTGACGCAGGGCTTCAATGGTGACCATGTACAGCCACGGGGCCTGACCGGCATACACTCCCGCGGCCGGAAGCCTCGAGCGACGGGCGACATGGCGGTCGAAACCGGGGCGGCTGGCATAGTCGACGGCCACCGCTCCGGCGCTTCTCGGATCGGCAGGCAGAGCGCAGGCGACCTGGCCGCCAGGGGTCAGGCCGAGCAGTTCATCGACCAGGTTGTCCGCAACGAGCACGGCCGGGTCGAGAATGACCAGTACCCGATCGGCGTGGCAGAATTTCAGAAAATGGGCCGGCGGGATCGGCCGATTGCCGGCGCCTGCATGCCACCAGCGATCGGCATGAATCCGCCGCCGCAGTTCCCTGTGACCCAGAGCGAACTCCTCGGACAGGCGCAGGGTGCCGCCATCGAACAGCAATACATCGAACACTTGTCTACTCCTGATGAAGCGCCTCTGGTCCACCGGTGCAGGAAATACCCTTGCTTTGTCCGGACAAGTGGACATCAGGCAGCCTGGCGTCCGGTGCCACGGGAAAATGGGCCTGCACAAAACGCTCCACATCGCCAGGTTTGCTGATGTGGAAACAGGGGGTGGCCAGCGGGAGATGGTGACGCCACTTCGTTTCAAAGATACGGGCATCAGCGATGAGACGATCAGCGAATTCCCTCGTCACCGGGCCGCTCGTCGGCGTATCCGACCAGTGTTCGCAACAGCAGTCCACGACAGCCGCTGCCCAGCCCCCTTGCCTGGCAGCAAGTACCAGGTCCGTGGCATAGAAATGGTATCGTAGTGCGGGATCGAGGATCAGCCGGCTATCCGTTCGCACCGCTACGAGCACTTCGTCCAGGCTGGCTGCTTCGCACGGCAGTGCTTGCGGCTCCCTGAGAATCCTGCCCCGGTCCAGGACATGTCCGGCCCGTCGGCCCTGCAGGTCGATCCCGTAGACTCCGACGACGGCCAGCTTGGGGATCACCCTCTCTGCCTGTGCAAGTGCCGCCAGAAATCGACGATCCCAGCCTTCCAGCAGGAAGACATCCTGATGCACCCAGACCAGCCAGCCTTCGCCGCTGCTGTGGTCCATTTCCTCGTTGAAAGCCCTGGCAGCGGAAGGACTGTCGAAATGGATCGCCAGCCGGTAGCGCCGCGACTTCAAGCACTCGGATGCCAGCAAGCGCTGCTGTAACACCTCCGGATCGGATGCGCACACCACGAAGGCCAGCGGCCGGGGAACCATGGGCATCTTCTGCATTTCGGCCGTCTTCCCGCATCTCTTCAAATGGTCGATTGTACTGCCTCCGTCCGAGCGATGGCGAAAGTACTCTGCAGTGTGCGCTGCGCCGCGAGAAAACCGCGCAGAATGCGCACTACTGGTTAAAATGCGCCCATGCTGGCCATCGCGCCTGCCACCTCAGCATGTCGCACATGAGCCCGTCGCCCGAGCAAGAACGCTTTTCCCCTCTGGTTTCCATCCTGATACGCAGCATCAAGCGGATGCCTCTGCTGCAGCAAGCACTGGCTTCGCTTGCCCGGCAAAGTTACTCCCGGATCGAAATTCTGGTCGTGGCGGCGCTGCCCGGGCATCCGGACATGCCAGCAGCCTGCGGCCCGCATCCGCTGCGCCTGCTGCCCACCGACCGACCCCTGCATCGCTGTCGCGCCGCCAACGCGGCGCTCGAAGCGGCAAACGGCGCCTACCTGCTCTTCCTGGACGATGACGACTGGCTCCTTCCCGATCATCTGGAGAAGCTGGCGGCAGCGCTGACGGATTCGCCTGAATTGCTGGCCGCCTATACCGGTGTACAGCCTACCGATGAGGATGGCCAAGCCAAGGGCGCCCCTTTCGATCTGCCTTTCGACGAACTGCGCCTGCTTGCGGGCAACTTGATGCCACTGCACGCAGTACTTTTCAGGCGCCAGGTCATCGATCTGGGTTGCCGTTTCGACGAAAACCTGGATCTGTTCGAGGACTGGGATTTCTGGCTCCAGATTGCCCGTCACTCCCGCTTCGTCCATGTCCCCGGTGTTTCCGCCTGTTATCGCATGCACGCAAGTTCAGGGGTGCATGCGATTGCGCCATCTGTCGGCCCGGCCTATGCCCGCGTCTATGAAAAGTGGCGGCACCTGTGGAGCGAAGGGCAGATTGCGGGAATCATGGCGCAGGTGTGGAACTACCCCGAGCTGCAAAATCGCATTACCGGGCAGCAAGAGCGCATCACCAGGCAGCAAGAGCGCATCATCGAGCAGCAAGAACGCATTACCGAGCAGCAACGCCTCATCATTCAACTGGAAGAGCAAATCTCGGCGCTGCAATGGCAAGTCCGGACACAAGGCCAAGTGCTCGATGAAAGGCAACAACATATCGAGGCAATCTGGCGGAGCAGCAGTTGGCGAATCACCAGGCCGCTGCGCGGGGTGCGCAAGGCGATCACCTACCTGCCGCTATTGAACCAGGCTGTGCGCAACCCGACGCGTGCCTGGCGATTTCTCCAGCGCGCAGCGTTGCGGACGCGCGACTGGCAGGAGTTGCAGCAAAGACTCGACGGAAAAGTCCGCGCCGGCACCGACTACCACACCTGGATCAGCCGCTTCGAACCCGCTCCCGAATCCTATCCGCGGCTTCGGCAGATTGCCGACTCATGGCAGCAGCCTCCGATCATTTCCGTGCTGATGCCCACCTACAACTCTGATGTGGCCCTGCTCGAAGCGGCCATCGACAGCGTGCTGGGTCAGGTCTATCCGCATTGGCAACTGTGCGTCGCCGACGACGCCTCCGACTCACCGGCGGTCAAGGCCTTGCTCGAACGTCACGCCGCGGCGGACCCGCGC
>RRZT011471942.1_pt1 | contig 13092 bp, 9 predicted proteins | sample 2165551 | NCBI WGS metagenome assembly RRZT01 (sample SAMN10456910, study PRJNA506462) | wastewater metagenome | biome: wastewater; feature: sludge; material: wastewater sludge; isolation source: wastewater sludge with Escherichia coli K12::gfp cells carrying plasmid... | place: USA: Moscow, Idaho ... | reverse complement strand
GTGACAAGGCCTGGCGGCTCGAGGATTACGTCAAACGCGGGGGCTATGCTGCCTTGACGCGCATCCTGACCGAGAAAGTGCCGCCCGAGGCAGTCATCAGCGAGGTCAAGAAATCGGTGCTGCGAGGGCGTGGTGGCGCGGGTTTTCCGACCGGGCTGAAGTGGAGCTTCATGCCGCGGGTCTTCCCGATCGACAAGTACATCGTCTGCAACTCGGACGAAGGCGAGCCGGGGACGTTCAAGGATCGCGACATCCTGAGCTACAACCCGCATTCGGTGATCGAAGGCATGGCGATCGCCGCGTATGCCATCGGCGCTTCGCGCGGTTACAACTACATCCACGGCGAGATCTGGGCGATCTACAAGCGTTTTGAAGAAGCGCTCGATGAAGCCCGAGCCGCCGGTTACATCGGCCAGAACATTCTCGGCTCGGGGTTCGACTTCGAACTCTTCGCCCACCATGGCTATGGGGCCTACGTCTGCGGCGAGGAAACCGCGCTGATCGAATCGATCGAAGGCAAAAAAGGGCAACCGCGCTTCAAGCCGCCGTTCCCGGCGAGCTTCGGGTTGTTCGGAAAGCCGACGACGGTGAACAACACGGAAACCCTCGGCTCGATTCCCTTCATCATGAACCTCGGCGGCGATGCTTACCTCGAGGCGGGCAAGGCCAACAGCGGCGGTACCAAGATTTTTTCCGTCTCGGGCCACGTCAATCGCCCGGGCAATTACGAAGTGCCGATGGGGACGCCGTTTTCGACGCTGCTCGAACTCGCGGGCGGTGTGCGTGGCGGGCGGAAGCTCAAGGCCGTCATTCCCGGCGGCTCGTCGGCACCGGTCGTTCCGGCAGAGATGATGATGGAAACTACGATGGACTACGACTCGATCGCCAAGACGGGGTCGATGCTTGGTTCCGGCGCTGTCATCGTGATGGACGAGTCGACCTGCATGGTCAAGGCGCTCGAGCGTCTGGCCTTCTTCTACTATGAAGAATCTTGCGGCCAATGCACGCCGTGCCGCGAAGGCACCAACTGGATGTATCGCATCATCCACCGGATCGAGAACGGGCAAGGGCGCCCGGGCGACCTCGATCTGCTCAAGGACATTACGCCCAACATCATGGGGCGCACGATCTGCGCGCTCGGCGACGCCGCTGCGATGCCTGTGCAGAGCTTCCTCAAGCATTTCGGTGACGAATTTGCATACCACATCGAACACAAGCAGTGCCTTGTCCCGCGCGAGCTTCAGCGCATCGGTAGCGGGTTTTTCAAGGCCACGGCATAAGGTAGCGATATGCTAGAAATCGAAATCGACGGCAAGCTTGCCAAAGTTCCCGAGGGCAGTTCCATCATCGATGCCGCCGAGCTGGTTGGCGCCTACGTTCCTCATTTCTGCTATCACAAAAAGCTCTCGATCGCCGCCAGTTGCCGCATGTGCCTAGTGCAGGTCGAGAAGGCACCAAAACCCGTGCCCGCCTGCTCGACGCCGGTGACCAACGGCATGAAGGTGTTTACGCATTCGGACATGGCGGTCAAGGCACAGAAGGGGGTGATGGAGTTCTTACTCATCAACCACCCGTTGGACTGCCCGATCTGCGACCAGGGTGGTGAATGTCAGTTGCAGGATCTGGCGGTCGGTTACGGCGCTGCGGCCTCGCGTTACGACGAACCAAAGCGCGTCTTCTTCCACAAGGATGTGGGCTCGCTCATCTCGATGCAGGAAATGTCGCGCTGCATTCATTGCACGCGCTGCGTCCGCTTCGGGGTCGAGATTGCCGGTGTCAAAGAACTCGGCATGGCCAGTCGTAACATGCATTCCGAGATCATGACTTTTGTTGGCCGTTCGGTGGATTCAGAACTGTCGGGCAACATGATCGACCTTTGCCCGGTCGGAGCCCTGACCTCCAAGCCTTTCCGTTATCAGGCGCGCAACTGGGAACTGTCACGTCGTCGTTCGGTGAGCCCGCATGACAGCATCGGCGCCAATTTGACGGTGCAGGTGAAGGGCAATCGCGTCTTGCGCGTTTTGCCGCGCGAAAACGAGGCGGTCAACGAATGCTGGCTTTCCGACAAGGACCGTTTTTCGTACGAAGCGCTGTGCAGCGCTGAGCGCCTGCAGAAGCCGATGATCCGGGTTGATGGCAGCCTACGTGAAGTCGAGTGGCCAGTCGCTCTGGACTACGTGGCGCACGCATTGAAGGACATCGTTGCCCGTCACGGCGCCGAACAGGTGGCGACGCTCGCTTCGCCGCATGCCACGCTTGAAGAGCTTTATCTGGCTCAGAAACTCACTCGCGGCCTGGGCTCGGGCAACATCGATTTTCGTCCGCGTCGGCGCGATTTCTCCGCCGACGGACAGCGTGCTGGTACGCCCTGGCTGGGGTTACGCCTCTCGGACATTGAGGAGCTTGATTCCGCCTTGGTCATTGGCGGTTTCCTGCGCAAGGATCACCCGCTCTTTGCCCAGCGTCTGCGTCAGTTGGCCAAGAAGTACGGTGGCGAGGTGAGCCTGATCGCCGTGACCAACGACGATCCGCTGATCAAGCTGCATGAGCGGATGACCGCGTCTCCCGAAAACTTGCCGCATGCCATGGCGGCGGTACTCAAGGCCGCAGCCGAACTGAAAAAAGTCGCACTCCCGTCCGGTCTGGACGGCGTGACGACGTGTGCGCGAAGCCGTGCCATTGCCGAGAGTCTGCTGGCCGGCAACAAGCGGGCGATATTCCTCGGGAACATCGCCGAGCAAAGTCCGCATGCCGGTACGATTCACCGTCTGGCGCTGGAGTTGGGAAAACTTACCGGCGCCAAGGTTGGCTTCGTGGGCGAGGCCGCAAATTCGGTCGGCGGTTATGTGGCCAAGGCCGTACCGAACGGTTTGAATGCCTACGAGATGTTCGCGCAGCCGCGCCAGGCCTACCTGCTGCAAGGAATCGAGCCCGAACTCGATTGCCATAATCCGCAAGGGGCGCTTGCCGCGCTCAAGCAGGCCGCTTTGGTCGTAATGCTGACGCCATTCAAGCATCCGGCGGCTCTCGAGTACGCCGACGTGCTGTTGCCGTGCGCTCCCTTCGCGGAAACTTCGGGAACCTTCGTCAATTGTGAAGGGCGGGTGCAGAGTTTCAACGGAGTGGTCCCGCCGCAGGGGGAAACCCGGCCGGCGTGGAAGGTGCTGCGTGTCCTCGGAAACCTGCTCGGGCTCGAAGGCTTCGCCTACGAAACCAGCGAGCAAGTTCGTGCTGAGGTTGTGGGTACGGAGGAATTCGCAAGTGGTCTCGACAATGCGTTGAGTGCTGAGCCTCTGTCGCTGCCCGCCGTGACGACGGGACTGCAGCGCATCAGCGATGTTCCGATCTACTTCGCTGATCCGCTGGTCCGGCGTGCTGAAGCCCTGCAGAAGACGCAGGATGCGACGGCACCGACGGCGCGCATGAATGCGGCGACCCTGGCGACTCTCGGCCTGAAGGATGGCGATGCAGTGCGTGTCTGTCAGGGCGAAGGTGTGGCGGCCCTCAAGGCACAACAGGATGAACGTGTTCCGGCCAACTGCGTGCGGGTCGCGGCGGCCCATGCTGCGACGGCCATGCTCGGCGACATGTTCGCAACGATTAATGTGGAGCGTGCATGATGGCCGAGGCGTTGCAACAAATGCTTCCTTCCTTCCTGGTCCCGTACTTCGCGAGTTTCATGCAGTTCGGGCAGTCGGTGTTCGGAGCGTGGTGGGACGGAATTGTCCTGACGGTCTGGACGGTGATCAAAATCATGTTGATCATCATGCCCTTGCTGATGGCTGTCGCATATACGACCTTCTGGGAGCGCAAGGTCATCGGCTGGATGCAGGTGCGCATCGGTCCGAACCGAGTGGGACCGTGGGGGCTGATCCAGCCGATTGCGGACGGTCTGAAGTTGTTGCTCAAGGAAGTGGTCATCCCGTCGGGGGCCGACAAAGCGGTGTTCTTGCTTGCACCGATCTTTGCCTTTGCCCCGGCGCTGGCGGCTTGGGCTGTGATTCCGTTCAACGACTACATGGTGCTGGCGAACGTCAATGCCGGTCTGCTGTACATCATGGCGGTCACCTCGATCGGGGTCTACGGGATCATCCTTGCCGGTTGGGCCTCGAACTCCAAGTATGCTTTCCTGGGCAGCATGCGCTCAGCCGCTCAACTCATTTCGTACGAAATTTCGATGGGCCTGTCCATCGTCGTGGTCCTGATGATCTCGAACAGCCTCAACCTCGGCGACATCGTGCGTGGACAGGCTGAGGGGCGTTTCGCCGACATGGGCTTGAACTTCCTGTCTTGGAACTGGTTGCCGCTGTTGCCGATGTTCGTGATCTATCTGGTCTCGATCGTCGCTGAAACCAACCGGGCGCCGTTTGACCTCGCAGAGGGCGAGTCCGAGATCGTCGGCTTCCACGTTGAATATTCTGGGATGGCGTTCGCGGTGTTCTTCCTTGCCGAATACACCGCGATGATCCTCTGCTCGGCGATGGTGTCGATCCTGTTCCTCGGTGGCTGGCTGTCGCCAGTCGGCTTCCTGCCGGACAGCATATTCTGGCTGTTCGGCAAAATCTGCGCGATTCTGTTCTTCTACTTTTGGATCCGCTCGACTTTCCCGCGTTACCGTTACGACCAGGTCATGCGTCTGGGATGGAAGGTGTTCATCCCGGTCTGCCTTGTTTGGATGCTGGTGGTCGGGTGCTGGATGATGTCGCCGTGGAACATCTGGAAGTGAGAGGCTAGGCATGGGTTCGATGAAAGAAATTTTCAGCAGTTTCTTCCTTAAGGAACTGCTCAAGGGATTGTCGGTGACCGGGCGCCACATGTTCTCGCGCAAGATCACCGTTCAATACCCGGAGGAAAAAACGCCACAAAGTTTCCGCTTCCGCGGGCTGCATGCCCTGCGGCGCTACCCGAACGGGGAGGAGCGCTGCATTGCATGCAAACTCTGCGAGGCCGTTTGTCCAGCGATGGCGATCGTGATCGAATCGGATCAGCGCGATGACGGTTCGCGTCGCACCACCCGATACGACATCGATCTCAATAAGTGTATTTTCTGCGGCTTTTGCGAGGAGGCTTGTCCGGTCGACGCGGTTGTCGAAACGCGGGTCTTCGAATACCACGGCGAGAGCCGTGGCGAGCTGTACTACACGAAGCCGATGTTGCTGGCCAACGGTGACCGCTACGAGGCGGAAATCGCCGCGGACCGGGAACTCGACTCGAAATACCGCTAACGGGTGTTGCGCGATGGATTTTAAAACCTTCGTTTTCTATTTCTTCTCCGTCATCCTGGTGTATGCCAGCTTGCGCGTGGTGACCTTACGTAACCCGGTGCACGCTGCGTTGCATCTGATCCTCGCTTTTTTCAGTGCAAGCGGGATCTGGGTGCTGCTGCAGGCCGAATTTCTGGCGATTGCCTTGGTGCTCGTCTATGTCGGCGCGGTGATGGTGCTCTTCCTCTTCGTTGTGATGCTGCTTGACATCAACCTCGATCGGCTACGGGAAGGATTTTGGAGCTACCTGCCCATGGGCGGTATCGTTGCCTTGCTGATGGTTGCGGAGATGAGCCTGATCCTCGGCGGCAGCTACTACGGCGTTTTCGAAAGTGATGTGCCGCAGACCGATGCCAAGCACAGCAATGTCCAGGCGGTTGCGCGTCTCCTGTTTACTGAATACGCCTATCCTTTCGAACTGGCTTCCGTCGTCCTTTTGGTCGGCATCGTGGCTGCGGTTGCGCTGACGATGCGCGGCAAACGCAAGAGTAAGGCGATCAGTCCGTCGGAACAGGTTTTCGTGAAAGCCAAGGATCGTGTCCGCGTGCTCAAAATGCCCGCGGAGCAGGGCGAGCAGGCTATAAAAGACGAGAAAGTCGAAAGCTGATTGCAGCGTTTGATTGCGGATCATTTGAGAATTAGGCATGACGGCGTAGCCGTCAGTGAAGGAACCAGGGAGGCACCTTGCTTACACTGTCCCATTTTTTGATACTCGGTGCGATTCTGTTCGCCATCAGCATCGTCGGTATTTTCCTTAACCGAAAAAATTTGATCGTCATCCTGATGTCGATCGAATTGATGCTACTCGCGGTGAACATGAACTTCATCGCGTTCTCGCATTTCCTTCAGGATTTGGCGGGGCAAGTCTTCGTCTTCTTCGTGCTGACCGTGGCGGCCGCCGAATCGGCGATCGGTCTGGCCATTCTCGTCGTGCTGTTCCGTAATCTGAAGACCATCCACGTGGATGATCTGGACAGCCTGAAGGGTTGATCATGGAAATGCAAAAACTCTATCTGCTGGTTCCGCTCGCACCATTGATCGGGGCTGCCATTGCCGGCCTGTTCTGTCGTGTCATCCCGCGTTGGGTTGCGCACACGGCGACCATTTCCGGTGTCGCCATCGCCTTTATTGCATCGCTGTTCATTTTTCAGGATGTGCAGGCCGGGAACACCTTCAATGGTCCGGTCTACCAGTGGCTGTCTACGGGTGACTACACCTTCGAGGTCGGCTTCTTGATCGACCCGCTGACCGTGACCATGATGTTGGTCGTGACCTTCGTCTCCTTGATGGTGCATATCTACACCATCGGCTACATGCAGGACGACCCAGGCTACAACCGCTTTTTCAGCTACATCGCCTTGTTTACCTTCTCGATGTTGATGCTCGTGATGAGCAACAACTTCATGCAACTGTTCTTCGGCTGGGAGGCGGTCGGCCTGGTGTCCTACCTGCTGATCGGTTTCTGGTTCAAGCGTCCGACCGCGATCTTCGCCAACATGAAGGCCTTCCTGGTTAACCGCGTCGGCGACTTTGGCTTCATTCTCGGCATCGGCTTGGTCCTCGCTCACTTCGGCTCGCTCGACTACAAGACCGTTTTCGAAGCTGCGCCGCAGTTGGCCGATAAGACGATCAACCTCTGGGGGGCAGCCGAATGGTCCTTGATGAGCGTCACCTGCATCCTGCTGTTCATCGGCGCGATGGGGAAGTCCGCTCAAGTGCCGCTACACGTCTGGTTGCCTGACTCGATGGAAGGTCCGACCCCGATCTCGGCGCTTATTCATGCCGCAACCATGGTCACGGCCGGCATCTTCATGGTTGCGCGCATGTCGCCGCTCTTTGAATTGTCGAGCACGGCGCTTTCCTTCGTGCTCGTGATCGGTGCCATCACCGCGCTTTTCATGGGCTTCCTCGGCATCATCCAGAACGACATCAAGCGTGTCGTCGCTTACTCAACGCTGTCCCAACTCGGCTACATGACGGTTGCGCTAGGTGCCTCGGCGTATTCGGTGGCAATCTTCCACTTGATGACGCACGCTTTCTTCAAGGCGTTGCTGTTCCTGGCCGCAGGTTCGGTGATCATCGGCATGCACCATGATCAGGACATCCGCAATATGGGCGGTCTGCGCAAATACATGCCGATCACCTGGCTGACTTCCTTGATCGGCTCGCTTGCCTTGATCGGAACGCCGCTTTTTGCCGGGTTCTATTCCAAGGACATGATTATCGAGGCAGTCAAGTTGTCCACGATCCCAGGGGCTGGTTTCGCCTATTTCGCCGTGATGGCCGGCGTGTTCGTTACCGCCTTCTACTCGTTCCGCATGTATTTCCTCGTCTTCCACGGCGAGGAGCGCTTTGGCAAAGCCCATGATGTCGCGCATGATCATGCAGCACATGCCGCCCAAGACGAAGCGCATCACGCCGATGATGAGCATGAGGAAGAACACCACGGCCTTGCACCTGGTCAGAAGCCTCACGAAACGCCTTGGGTGGTCTGGCTTCCGCTCGTGCTGTTGGCGATCCCCTCGGTGGTGATCGGCTATATGGCGATCGAGCCGATGCTCTTTGGGACGTTCTTCCGTGATGCGATCTTCATCGATCATCAAGCACATCCGGCCATGACCGAGTTGAAGTCGCATTTCCATGGTGCGATGGCCATGGCTGCCCATGCTTTTGTCACGCCCGTTTTCTGGCTCGCCTTGGCCGGAGTCGTTTCGTCGTGGTTCCTCTACCTGAAGCGCCCCGACATTCCTGCGGCGATCAAGCAGGCCGCTGGCCCCCTCTATACCCTGCTCGAGAATAAATACTACTTTGATCGGATCAACGAGACGGTCTTTGCTGGCGGCGCCCGCTTGCTTGGCCGCGGTTTGTGGAAGGGCGGCGATGCCGGCCTGATCGATGGCTTGATTGTCGGCGGCAGTGTGCGGGTCGTGAATGTGCTTGCAGCACTGGTGCGCTACTTCCAGTCCGGCCACATCTACCACTACGCCTTCACGATGATCTTTGGGGTTTGCGCATTGCTTTCCTTCTGGCTGCTGCGCGCCTGAACTGAATAGAAAAGACTGGGAACGATATGTCAGAAATGCCGCTACTGTCATTCGCCATCTGGGTGCCGATCTTTGCCGGCCTCGTTGTCCTCCTCACAGGATCGGACAGGAATGCACCCTTGGCGCGAGGACTTGCCCTGCTCGGCGCGATTGCCGGCCTCGTGGTGACGTTGCCGCTCTACACCGGGTTCGACGTGACGACTCCGGCGATGCAGTTCGTCGAGATGGCGCCTTGGATTCCGCGTTTCAACATCAATTACCACCTCGGCGTCGACGGGATTTCGGTGCTGTTCGTTATCCTCAACAGCTTCATCACCCTGATCGTCGTCCTCGCCGGGTGGGAAGTGATCAAGCAGAAGATTGCACAATACAACGCCGCGTTCCTGATCATGTCGGGCTTGCTCAACGGCATCTTCGCCTCGCTCGATGGGCTTCTTTTCTACATTTTCTTTGAAGCCTCGCTGATTCCCCTCTATCTCATCATCGGGGTTTGGGGCGGGCCGCGCCGGGTCTATGCAGCGTTTAAGTTTTTCCTGTTTACGCTGCTGGGCTCTTTGCTCTTCCTGGTGTCCTTGATCTACCTGTTCGTAAACTCGGGAGGGAGCTTCTCGATCCTCGATTGGCATCAATTGCCGATCCCGATGCCGCATCAGAGCTGGATATTCCTGGCTTTCCTGGTGGCCTTTGCGGTCAAGGTGCCCATGTGGCCGGTCCATACGTGGCTTCCCGATGCCCACGTCGAGGCGCCGACCGGCGGCTCGATCGTCCTGGCGGCCATTGCCCTGAAGCTCGGTGCATACGGTTTCCTCCGCTTTTCCCTTCCGATCGCTCCAGATGCATCGCATGAATATTCCGGACTGATCATCGCCTTGTCGCTGATTGCCGTGGTGTATATCGGTTTCGTGGCGCTCGTTCAGGAGGACATGAAAAAGCTGGTGGCCTACTCGTCGATCGCTCACATGGGCTTTGTGACTCTGGGATTCTTCATGCTGACGCCGTTGGCCGTCGAAGGCGCCATCGTGCAGATGATTTCGCACGGTTTTGTTGCCGGGGCCATGTTCTTCTGCATCGGCGTGATGTATGACCGCGTGCATTCCCGCATGATTGCCGATTACGGCGGCGTCGTGAATAAGATGCCAAAGTTCGCGGCCTTCTTCATGCTCTTTGCCATGGCCAATGCCGGTTTGCCGGCAACCTCGGGATTTGTCGGCGAATTCATGGTCATCCTGGCGGCAGTGAAGTACAACTTCTGGGTGGCCGTCGCCGCGGCGACGACGATGATCCTCGGAGCGGCTTATACGCTCTGGATGTACAAACGCGTCGTCTTTGGTGCCGTCGCCAACCATCACGTGGCCGAATTGAGCGACATCAGCGGACGCGAATTCCTGATTCTGGCGATGCTGGCGCTCGGGGCGCTTGGCATGGGGATTTATCCGTATCCCTTTACCGAGGTCATGCACAGTTCGGTCAATGAACTGTTGCGTCACGTCGCTGTAAGCAAGATTCTTTGATTGGTGTCCGATATGACGCTTGCCGAAATGAACTTCCTCCCGCCTGACCTCAAGCTGGCCAGCGCGGAGCTCTTTATCCTAGCGATGGCCTGTGTGACCTTGATCAGCGATCTGTTTGTCAAGGATCGCAAGCGTACGCCGACCTTCGTGCTGACCGTGCTTGCGTTGCTTGGCGCTGCGTTGCTGACCGTCGCCAACAGCACCGGAAACATCGCCTATACCTTCAGCAACATGTACGTCGCCGACTTGATGGGCGACTTGCTCAAGGTCTTGCTGTATTTGACGGTGTTCGTGGTGCTGTTCTACTCGCGTCCCTATTTGCTTGATCGGGCGCAGATGTGTCGGGGTGAGTATTACAGCCTGACCCTCTTCGCGACCTTGGGCATGATGGTCATGATCTCGGCGAATCACTTGGCCGCCGTCTATATCGGGATCGAGCTTCTTTCGCTGTCGGTCTATGCCATGGTCGCGCTCAACCGCGATTCAGTGAAGGCGACCGAAGCCGCCATGAAGTACTTTGTACTCGGTGCCTTGGCGTCCGGTCTCCTGCTCTACGGCATGTCCATGGTGTATGGGGCGACGGGGAGTCTCGAAATTACGTCCATTGCCGAGCAGTTGATCGTCGGTCAGGCGAACCGGACGATCTTGTCGTTTGGCGTCGTCTTCATCGTCGCAGGCCTCGCGTTCAAGCTTGGTGTCGTTCCCTTCCACATGTGGATTCCCGACGTTTATCACGGGGCGCCCACCTCGGTGGCCTTGTTTATCGCCAGCGCGCCAAAGCTGGCCGCGTTTGCCATCGTGATTCGCGTCCTGGTCAATGGTTTGTTTGTGGCCGCGCAGGATTGGCAGGCAATGCTACTCATCCTGTCGGTGCTGTCGATGGCGGTCGGCAATTTCGCTGCAATCGCTCAGACCAACATCAAGCGCATGCTCGCGTATTCGGCGATTTCACACATGGGTTTCATGCTCTTGGGGCTGGTTACCGGTATCGTTGGGGGGGATCCGGGTAACGCGCTCAATGCCTACAGTTCGTCGATGTTCTACATCATCACCTACGTTCTGACCACGGCGGGCACTTTCGGCGTGATCCTTTTGCTCTCCCGTGCGGGGTTTGAGTCAGAGGAAATCAGCGACTTCGCTGGGCTCAACAAGCGCAGTCCATGGTTCGCTGCGGTCATGATGATGATGATGTTCTCAATGGCCGGGATTCCTTTCTTCGTCGGCTTCTTCGCCAAATTCTCCGTCCTGCAATCCGTCATTGCGGTTGATTATCTGTGGTTGGCGATCGCCGCAGTGTTCTTTTCGCTGGTCGGTGCGTACTATTACCTGCGCATCGTCAAGGTAATGTATTTCGATTCGCCTCAACATTCTGCGGCGATTACGGCGCCAGTGAACGTCAAGATACTGCTTTCAGCCAACGGACTTGCCGTTGCGCTACTCGGCATCTTCCCTCAGCATTTGATGTCGCTCTGTGCCTTCTCTTTGCTGAGATCTCTTTGAACCGAATTTTTTAAACCTATATAAACGCCCCGAGCCCCGGGGCGTTTTTGTTGAAAGCGCGCGTCATGCACACCTTGAGCAGCTTGCCCGTGGAAGTCGGGCACCTTGAAGAACACCAACTCGAATCGCACCAGGTCTTTTCCGGGCATTTGCTTGATGTGCGACGGGACTTGGTTCGTACACCTGATGGCCATGAGGCGACCCGAGAATACGTGCGTCACCAAGGAGCTTCCGTTGTCATTCCTTGGTTGGAAGGCGGTCATTTGCTGATGGAGCGACAATTTCGCTACCCGTTACGACGCGCCTTTATCGAATTTCCTGCCGGCAAGATCGATCGCGGCGAAGATCCGCTCCAGACGGCCCAACGAGAGTTGTTGGAGGAGACTGGATATAGCGCTTGTGTCTGGCGGCATCTCGGAACTACGCATCCGTGTATTGGGTACTCTGACGAGAGGATCGAAATTTTCGAGGCGCGAGAACTTTGCGCGGGAATGCGCTGCTTGGATCACGGAGAGCATCTAGAGTTGCTTGCGCTTAGCTTGGAGGAGGCGCTTGAGGCCGTGCGGCGTGGTGAGATTACCGACGGGAAAACTATTTCAGGTTTGCTCTGGGCTGAGCGGATTGCACACGCCGATTGGTAAGCATCCTCAAGCCGGGATTTTGTGGCGGCGGCAACGCATTCTACGAGAGGGGATGCCATCGCGAAACGATAGTTTCGCGGCAGAAACAAAAAAGCCAACCTTTTGGTTGGCTTGATTGCTTGTTGAATTGGCGCGCCCGGAGCGATTCGAACGCCCGACCCCTTGGTTCGTAGCCAAGTACTCTATCCAACTGAGCTACGGGCGCGCTGTAACAACGAAGACAAGACTATACACGAGCCTCTGCGGGTGTGCAACTGTTTTTCGGTAGTTCGCTGTTGCAATTGTTTCGAGTGTTGGATTCTAAGTGAGGAGTGTGTCGGTGTGTGCGCGGTAACCGAGCTGGCGTGAGAGTGATTCCGCGTTGACTTTGATCTGCTGCGCAAGAGGAGCGTCCCAGGCAACATCGAAGTGGCCGATTGTTCCGAGCGCAGTTATCGCAGCGGTCATTCGGCCCGTATGATCGAATACTGGAGCGCTGAAACCATTGATGCCCGGCGTTAAACTTCCACTTGCCCGAGCAATGCCGTGTCCGCGAATTTCGTTAAGTCGGTTTTCGAAAGCTTGTTTTGTATCCACTAGGTTCTGGCTTGTTTGTTCTGCCTGGTAAGTGAGTTCGCGTTCGAGTTGCTGCTTCATATAGGTTGAGCGTGAGAAAGCGGCAAAGGCCAGTCCAGTGGCGGATGTGGTCAGGGGGAGTACAACCCCTGTGCGCAAGCCAATGGTTACGGGCCCTCCGGTGTCCACCCAACGTACACATGTGGCTCCGTGGCTTCCCCAGATGGCGAGAGCAACGGTTTCACCAATTTGTCCGCAAAGCTCATCAAGAATCGGGTCGGCCAGCCTGACGACGTCGATGCGGCTTAGGCGAGCGAGACCGAGTTCCAGTGCAAACTCGCCAAGATCGTAGCAGGCAGATTTCGCGTCTTGAGTGACGAGCCCCATGCGCATGTAGCTGACAAGGTAACGGTGTGCTTTAGCCGCAGGCATTTCAGCAGCGCCTGCAAGGTCACGTAGCATCATCGGTTTCGGGCTTTCGGCCAGAACATGGAGGAGGCGGGTGCCGACTTCGATCGATTGGATGCCTTGCTGCTTTCGTTGTGTCTGCTCCATATCTGTATGCTCAACTGTGTGG
>RRZT012425881.1_pt1 | contig 13095 bp, 14 predicted proteins | sample 2165551 | NCBI WGS metagenome assembly RRZT01 (sample SAMN10456910, study PRJNA506462) | wastewater metagenome | biome: wastewater; feature: sludge; material: wastewater sludge; isolation source: wastewater sludge with Escherichia coli K12::gfp cells carrying plasmid... | place: USA: Moscow, Idaho... | reverse complement strand
TTCGCTACCACGCGCCCAGCAAGGTGATCGTGCTGGCGTGGGTGAACGATGACGACACGAAGCGCGCCTATGAAAGCAGTGACGATGCGTACCGAGTTTTTCGGAAAATGCTGGCCAGCGGCCACCCACCCGACGACTGGGATCAGCTACTGGACGAGGCCAAGCATGCTGCCGAGCGACTGCGATCCAACGTGGCTTCCCTAAAGTGAACTTGGCTTCCACCGAGAACAGCGTTGTCATGGGTGGGTGCCTTGGTAAAGGAGGAGGTCACACTTTTCTCCATCATCACCAACCTGATGCACTTCGGCATGACCATTGTGGGCCTGCCCTACAGCTTCCAGGGGCAGATGGCATTGGACGAAGTGGTCGGTGGCAGCTCCTATGGCGCCACCACCATTGCCGGCGGTCAGGGTCAACGCCAGCCCAGCGCGATTGAGCTCGAAGGCGCACGTTTCCAGGGCAAGCTGATTGCCGAGACAGCCAACAAACTTTTTGGCTGAGCGCCAGCCCACACACAAGGATGTCATGGGCTTGATTGCCCAGTCCGTGATCGCACGGGGAAAGAGCCGGACAACCCAAGGGCATGCCGACCCAACTATCATTTCAGTAAACAATATCCAACCGTGTAGAAATTGCAGACTTCGGAGCAGCATCGCATGAAAAAACTCAGCGTCGCACTGATCGGACTTTTTCTCGGAATCCTAGGGACCAGCAACGCCATGGCCACTGAAGAACCCAAATACGAAGTCGTTTTCTCGGAGGGAGACATGGAGGTGCGCCGCTACGCCCCCATGCTCATTGCCGAAGCCGAAGTTGAAGGCAGCATGGACGAGGCCTCCAACAAAGGATTCCGGCTCATTGCCGACTACATCTTCGGCAACAACCAGAGCTCCGATTCGGAGCAGAGGTCCAAGATTGCCATGACTGCACCCGTCACGGTCGAGCCGCAGCCCTCCAGGATCTCGATGACCGCGCCCGTGACGGTCGAGCCGCAGTCCGCTGAAACGGACATGCAGGCCGCCAGGAGGTGGCGCATCCACTTTGTGATGCCCAGTCAGTACACGCTGGACACCATCCCCAGGCCCCGGAACAGTGCAGTGAAACTGCGTGAAGTCCCGGCCAGCCACCATGCAGTGCACCGCTACTCCGGATTCAATACCCTGTCCCGAGTCCAGAAGAAAACCGAAGAACTGCTTCAATGGACTGCTGCCAAATCGCTCACGATAACCGGCAACCCTCAGCTTTCCAGGTACGACCCGCCCTGGACGCTGCCCATGTTCAGGCGCAACGAGATCATGGTTGAAATTACCGCCCCTTGAGTGTGAGCCGTGAACCTTCGCTCGTGAAAGTCGCTGAGATAGGTTGTAGGGTTGTAGGCGTTCAAATCCAGCCCTTCTTCGACATAATCGGCCGCCGGCGAAGGAAAGCCCGCACTGATGCGGTGCGCCAGCAGCCGCAGTTCCAGGGTATCGGGCTCCAGAGACAGCCCCACCGGGGTCTGGTTCAGGGTTGGTGCTGCAGGAGGGATGAACAGGGAGGGTGACATACAAATACTGTTAATGCATACAGTATAAGCGAGTCGACCGTCCACTCTGAACCCAGGCATCGAAGAGGCAGTAACAGTGGGAAGTTAAAAAGCGGGCAACCAAAGGGGCAGGGCGTTTTTGGGATTGAGTTTGGCGCAGCCTATCCCCAAAAAGCATGAGCAAGCCTGTGGAAAAAACGCAGGGTTTGGATGGGTGGCGCTCGCGAGGCCAAACCAGGAAACCGCGCCAGCACTGGGGGGAAACGGGCGAAAAAAAACCAACCGATAACGGTTGGTTTTTGGGTAAATGGTGGTGGGGTGAAATCCTGCGCCAAACCTCAGTAACTCAGCGCCTTACAACTGCTTCAAACTCCTGCGGAAAGTTGCGGCATTCAGCCCTCAATGCCCGCAACCCTACCAATTCCGACTGACCGTTGGCATCAACCGTGTGAAGGTTACCGGCCCCGCCAGTTCGATTCCCATTTGCGGAATTGAACCCGGGTCCACACCAACTCAGGCGAAAACTACACTTGTACGTCCAGTGGCGCGAGAACGAGATGGCTTGCGCACGACAATCTCTACATCTCGACCCAGACGATTCATGCACTCCAGCATCTTGGCCTCACTGATCCCGCGAAACTGACCGCGCAGCATGCCTGAGAGTTTGGGCTGTGGCATGCCGAGAATCTCAGCGGCCTGGATTTGCGTGAGATGGCGATGCTTGATGATCTCGCCGATTTTGGCAGCCAGAGTCGCTTTGACTTGCATCTCAGCAGCGTCGGGCAGGCCGAGGTCTTCGTAGACGCTGGTCGATACTGTTTCAATCTCAATCATTTCAATCTCCTTTGGCATGCGTCTGCGCAGCCCTCAAACGTTCTCGGATCAAATCCATCTCGTGCTTTGGCGTTTCGATGCCTTTGGTGGACTTCTTCTGGAAGCAGTGCAACACATAAACCTTATCGGCGATCTTGACCGTGTAAACCGCGCGGTACGTGTCGCCCATGTGGTCCTCGACAACCTCCAGCACACTGGCTCCGCCAAACCCCTTCAGCGGCTTGGCCTGATCGTGCTTTTTTCCCATCTGTGCAAGGTGCAGTGCGAAACCAAAGACGTCGATGACATCATCGGGCATCGCAAGCAGATCCTTTTTTGAGGATCCAACCCACTGCAACGGTTTAAGGCGACCAGGCATTCTTGGATTATACCCATTTGGGTCTATAACACAAGCCATCCATTGAGCTTGGTTTTCCGAAGTGGTTCCCATACGAATTTTCGTATGGAGAAATTTGATGAGCACCAAAATATGCGCCTGCTGTGGCCAGTCTTTCCAGCCAGACCCACGCGTCAAAAACCACGCCTACTGTTCGGCACCGGACTGTCAGAAAGAACGACGCAAGCAGTGGCGCCAAACCAAAATGATTACGGACCCTGCCTACCGCGACAACAAATCCCGTATTCAACGAAACTGGCTGGATCGGAATCCCAACTACTGGCGAAAGTACAGAAACAAGGGTATCACCCAACCGGACGGGTCAACTTCAGAATCACCGATCGTTGAGCAGCCCATCTCTGGTCTGTACCACATCAGGTTTTTGCCTAACCAGGACCCTGCTAAGAGCGACGCGTGGATTGCTGAAATTACCCCGGTTTGCATGAGTTGCCCCTGCAAAGTGAACGCGTGCAAAGATTCCACCTGATCGACAGCTGATTGAATCGGCATTACCGTTGCTCCCCAATGAGCTCTCGAACACGTGCATGGCAATCGCCTCACTGGTACATTGACGCTGGCCAACACTGGCGTCACATCTACCGATGAAGTGCGAGGCAGGTCCGAGAGCATCAACACAGCTTTGTGCGATCGGATCCTATGCAGCCAGAAGAAATCAAACACGAAACGCCAGATCAACCATCGCTCTTTCGGGCCGCTGAGTACGTCCGGATGTCGACCGAGCACCAACAGTACTCGACGGAAAACCAGGCCGACAAGATCCGCGAGTACGCCGCGCAACGCGGCATCGAGATTGTGCAGACCTATGCCGACGAAGGAAAAAGCGGTCTGAACATTGGTGGGCGGCTGGCGTTGCAACAATTGATCAAAGACGTGGAGTCCGGTACCGCCGACTTCCAGATGGTGCTGGTGTATGACGTCAGCCGCTGGGGCCGGTTTCAGGATGCCGACGAAAGTGCGTATTACGAGTACATCTGCCGCCGCGCTGGCATCCACGTGACTTATGTGGCCGAACAGTTTGAAAACGACGGCTCACCGGTTTCCACCATCGTCAAGGGTGTCAAACGTGCCATGGCGGGCGAGTACAGCCGGGAACTATCTGCCAAAGTATTTGCCGGGCAGTGCCGGCTGATTGAACTGGGGTACCGCCAAGGTGGACCGGCCGGTTTCGGCCTGCGCCGCGTCCTGATCGACCAGAGCGGCTCCGTCAAAAGTGAGTTGACGCGTGGAGAGCACAAAAGCCTGCAAACGGATCGGGTGATCCTGATGCCGGGCCCCGATTCTGAGGTACAGACCGTCAACCAGATCTACAAATGGTTCATCGATGGCGGCATACCGGAGTCGGAAATCGCGTCCCGACTCAATTCCCAGGGAATTCGCACCGACTTGGACCGGGACTGGACCCGGGGCACGGTGCGGGAGGTGCTGACCAACGAAAAGTACATTGGCAACAACGTCTACAACCGGAAATCCTTCAAACTCAAAAAACACCGGATCACCAACCAACCGGACATGTGGATCAAGAAGGAAGGCGCATTTGAGGCGATTGTGCCGCCCGAGGTGTTCTATATGGCCCAGGGCATCATTCGGGCCCGGGCACACCGGTTCAGTAGCGAGGAGTTGATCGAAAAGCTGCGCAACCTGTACCAGCATCGCGGCTTTTTGTCGGGCCTGATCATCGACGAGGCGGATGGCATGCCGTCTGCTTCCGCCTACATCCACCGCTTTGGCAGCTTGATCCGGGCGTATGAGGCGGTGGGATTCACCCCTGACCGGGACTACCGGTTCCTGGAGGTGAACAAGTTTCTGCGCAAACTGCACCCAGAAATCATCGGGCAAACCGAACGGGCCATTGCTCAACTGGGCGGTAATGTGGCGCGCGATCCGGCCACCGACCTGCTGACAGTGAACCGGGAGTTCAGCATCTCGGTCGTTTTGGCCCGGTGCCAAACCCACGATAGCGGGCGCATTCGCTGGAAAGTACGGTTCGACACCAGTCTGGCGCCGGACATCACGGTGGCCGTGCGCCTGGACCAACCGAACCAAGCCCCGCTGGATTACTACTTGCTCCCGCGCCTGGACTTTGGCCTGCCGCGCATCAGCCTGGCCGAGCACAACGGTATCGAGTTCGAGAGCTACCGCTTTGACAGCCTGGATTATCTCCACGGCATGGCAGAACGCACCCGCGTCAGGAGGGCAGCATGAGCAAAGAACATCCGTCCAGCAATCTCCAGATGATTCCGATCGACAAGATCGAAGTCCTCAATCCACGCGACCGCAATGGCCGAATCTTCGATGACATCGTTGGCAACATCAAGAGCATTGGTTTGAAGAAGCCGATCACGGTCACGCCGCGCAAGGACGGCAATGGCCAGGAGAAATTCCTGCTGATCTGCGGTGAGGGTCGACTCAAGGCTTTCAAGTCCCTGGGTGAAACCGCCATCCCGGCCATGGTCGTTGATGTCAGCGACGAAGACGGGTTCATCATGAGTCTGGCTGAAAACATCGCCAGACGCCAGGGGCGACCCCTGGAGTTGTTGGCAGGCATCGAACAGTTGCGCGATCAGGGCTACGACAAAAAAACCATCGCCCAGAAGACGGGGCTGGGCCAGGACTACGTTCATGGCATCTTGCAGTTGCTCAAAAACGGTGAGGAGCGATTGTTGATCGCGGTGGAAAGCGGCCGCATCCCGCTCAATGCCGCCCTGGCCATCGTCGGGGCGGGCAGCAACGACAAGGACATCCAGGCGGCCCTTCAGGAGGCCTACGAGAACGGCCAGTTGCGCGGCAATCACCTGATCCAAGCCCGCAAGGTCATCGAAAAGCGCCGGTCACTGGGGCGAACCATTGCAAGGGCGGCACCACGCAAGGTGCTGGATGTGACATCCTCCAGTCTGATCCGAACCTATCAGAAAGAGGTCGAACGGCAAAAGCTCATGGTCAAGAAGGCGGAATTCGCCCAGCAACGCCTGCTATTCGTGGCCGAAGCCATGCGCCTACTCATGGCCGATGAAAACTTCACCAACCTGCTTCGCGCCGAGGGACTGGATAGCCTTCCGAAATACATCGCTGAACGTGTCTGGCCCACAGGAAACGGCTCATGACGCAAAGCAAACTAGGATTCATTCCTGACCCCATTACGGTGGCTTTCGACAAACTGTTGCCCTCTCGCAAAGCACCTAACGGGCTCATGAGTTCGCGCAAGTTCAAGCAGATCATGTCTTCCATTGAAGCCGTTGGACTGATTGAACCCCTGACGATCGCCAAAGCAGACAGGACCAGTGGTAAGTACCTGCTACTGGACGGACACCTCCGAATGTTTGCCTTGCAGAAATTGGGCTTCACTGACGCTCCGTGTCTGATCGCCAAAGACGACGAGAGCTACACCTACAACAACCGTATCAACCGGTTGTCGACCATCCAGGAGCATTTCATGATCCGGCGGGCAGTAGACCGTGGCGTGACGCCGGAACGCTTGGCGAAATCATTGGAGTTGGATCTCGCACACATCACCAAGAAGATCAACCTGCTGGACGGGATCTGTGCGGAGGCTGTTCGACTGCTCAGGGACAAGCACTTCTCGGCCAACCTGAGTCCGGTCCTGCAAAAACTCAAGCCGACGCGCCAGGTCGAGTGCGTCGAACTGATGGTGGCCACCAACAATATCACGGTGGTTTATGCTCAGGCCTTGCTGGCGGCCACCCCCCCCAACATGCTGGTCAACGAGGGGGCACCAAAGAAAGTCAAAGGTGTCACCGCCGATCAAATGGCGAAGATGGAGCGCGAAATGGCAAACCTGGATAGTCAGTTCAAGCTGGTCGAGCAGTCGTATGGGCAGGACGTCCTCAACCTGGTTCTGGCCAGGGGCTACTTGACGAAACTGCTGGACAACGAAGCCGTGATCCGGTTTTTGTCCCAGAACAATCCCGACATCCTGCGTGAGTTTTCTGGGATTGTCCAAGCCACGGCTCTGGACAAGTAGTGAATGCAGGGCACTGGAATACCCAAAGAGGAAGCGTCAGGTCCTCCGCTCAGCCCCTTCATTGATGAGGCTACGCCATTTGCGAAATCAGGAGCTGGTATCCATCGAAACGTGCCACACCCCCACCGGTCTTGCCTTTACGGCTTGGTTGGCGAGGTGGCCTGTGCTGGCGGCGAGGAAACGGAAACCAATCCCTATGCCATCGCGGCCAATTTCATTGCATACCTTTCCTGTGCCATCGGTCGAGGCGTGTACTTGCCTATTGGGAATACTTGGCACCACACTCGAATTTACTGCCTGCACATCGGGCGATCGGGGCGTGGCCGCAAGGGTGATGCCGTGCAACTTGTCTTGCGAATTGATCAGGCCTTGCGCGAGTTGGATGATCGTTTTGCACCGCAGATTCACCGTGGTGGCCTGTCCAGTCGTGAGGGCCTCGTGGCCCTGATGCACGACGGTTATCAGCAAGGCAAACAGGAAATTGCTGCGATTGACGATAAGCGACTGTGGGTGGTCGAGTCCGAATTCGCGAATGTTCTGCACCAGGGACGCCGTGAAGGCAATACGCTGTCCGCTGCCCTGCGGGACTGCTGGGATGGTGTCAGTCTCAAACCTGCGACGAAGTCAAACCGCTTGTACGCCAGTCATCCACACGTCTGCCTCAGTGGCGCGATTTCACCCAGTGAACTGACGGAAATGATGACTGCTCGCGAATTGTCCAATGGCTTTGCCAACCGGTTTCTGATGATCTGGGCCGAGCGATCGCAAATCTTGCCTTTTCCGAAAGCGACGCCCCAGGCCACCGTGGATGCCTTGGCAAGCAGGGTGCTGGAGATACTCAGATTCACAGGTTCCGATCAGGTGGATCAGCGCGACCAGTTGCGGATGGAGTTGTCTGTACAGGCACAGTGGCGCTACGCCCAACTCTATCGAACCGAGCTCAACGAAGATCAGGGCAGCGAAGTGGTCAATTCGATGCTGGAACGCCGTGCGCCGATGTTGCTGCGCTTGTCGATGCTGTTCGCACTGACTGATTTGCAAACCCAGGTCGATCTACCGCACATCGATGCAGCGATGGCCTGGATGCAGTACATCACGGCCTCCGTCCGGTACGTTTTTGTGAGTGCTGCTGACGATGCCAAGATGGCCCAGGCGCTCGAACTTTCCAACCGCGTGTTGGCTTTCCTGCGCGAGCGAGGTCAAGCAACGCGCAGCCAAATCAGTTCCGAATGCTTTAGGGGCAAGGTGCCAAAAGAATTGATTGATGCCAGCCTGGAGCAACTGTTGGTAAGCACGCCACCCAAGATCACCGTGCAGCGGGGCGAACGTGCCGACGGTGCGCCGGGTGCGCCACTGCGGGTGTACCGGTTAGCCGCAGAGTAATGCGGGGGATTTTTTCGCTGATTTCGCCAAGACTGATCAGCGGTAAGTACCTGTTACGGCACTAATTTCGCTGATTTCGCTAATTTCGCCCAGAGCACACGCTAGTCATCACTCAGGAGAAGCCCCCAAGTTCAATCACATCCGGTAGCGCATCGGTGCCGGCTGTTTTTCCTTGATCAATCTTGTGATCAGTTGGCTGGTGACATCGCGCTGGTCTTCGTCAAGTGTCTGAATTACTGCCTCAGCTTCCTCGAAGCGCCGCTGCTCTCGGTAAAGTTCCGCCAGATCGAGGGTGCACCAAGTGTGTGAGCCCTTTATCCATTCCAACAAGATCGCGCTCAAACGCTCCATGTTTTTGAGTTGTTCGGCTGACGGTTCGAAAACCGGATACGTGAAGGAGCTACCCAGTGGCCTGCTGTAGGTTGGGGCCTTGCGACCGCGAAATTTGTCCCACCAGGTCCTGCAATCAGGATTAGCAGCCTCCCATGCGGCCTTGGTGGCGGCTTCCTCCGCATCCCGGTGCAGGCGGTATCGCTCCCTGTACGGGTGGTTGAGATGACGCCAATATCTCGATCTTGCTGCAACCTCCATTTCATCGCTGACTACATTGGCAATGCAATCAGGCAAAAGCTCATCCGGAACGCGATCCATGAACGGCAACTCAGAGGAGTCTGCGGTATCGACTGCGATCATGTCTTTGACCAGCACGTATCGACTGCATTTGCAGCGGCGCAGTCCTTCGTCGTTTGGCATGAGCGATCCATCCCGCCAGCCGTCTGTCCAATATTCAAAAGCCATGAAGTTCATCGAAACATACCTGGGAAATGAATACTGCGCGCTACAACAGGGCGAGGCCATGATCCGGACACCACGAACGATTGTCATACTGAATTCAGCTTTCCTATTTCAAAATATGTACGCGCACCCACGAAACATAAGTTTCTAAGAGCCGCATTCGTCGCGTTCTGGATCAATCTGGCTATTGGCAAAAATTTGCGAAACCCCCATCGACAATGCCTCGTTTTCTGTCTCTGGGAATCCGTACTTCTCGAACAGGTAATTGACTGCAGCAAACCCTCGCTCCAGAAAATTCGACAGACCTTCGGGATCGATGTGTGCGGCACCAGGGTCGACTTCCAAAGTCGAAGCTAAGCACATGGCCACCACCTTGATCGACTCATCGGCTTGATTGAGGAAAAACAGCCAGAAAGGCCATTCGGCGTCGAGCGTCCGCAAGTAATGGCAAACCTCAGGAATTTCAAACAGTTCTCTCGGATCACTGTTGTATCCAGTGATTGCTAGAGATAGGCGCCCTTTGTAAACCCACGCGTGCTCGGGATGTTGGGAAGGAACAAGAGATCGCAGGAAATCCAGTGAGCTTTCAAAATCCGCATCTTCAATCTGTTGACGAGTGATAACGAAAACCACTGGGTCCGTTACTGCAGGTCGTAAATCGAAAAATCGCTCATCAGTAACCTCATACTCTGGATCGGCGGCTTCGGCATCTTCCTGATCTTCTGACTCATCGTCTATGTCTTCATCGTCGACTTCATCATCCTCGAGATCGTCGTAGCCGTCTTCATGGCAGCTTAGAAATTTCGAGATCCGTGAATTCGAATAATTCGCTGCGGCTGATAGCAATTCATCTTTCAGCTTGTTGACAATCTCGTCCCCAGAAACAGGAACGTCAGCCACGCCGTCTACATCCGCATGATGGTCAAAGACGTACTCCCACCCTTCATCGGTGTTCGCCCACAAGGCTAGGCATACATCCCTGTCCAATAGCTCTACTGAGCCAGCCAAAAGACTTTCTATCGTCTCAACGTAGGCATCCCAAAAGACGGACTCCTCACCTTGTACTTGGACGCAGATCTCCTCCCACACATTTTTCAGGACCGAGTCATCTCCGGAGAGCATTTCATTGGCATCCATCTGCTCCAAAGCAGCAATGGATTCCTTGATGAGCTTGTCACTGAGTTGCTTTGCCCAGGCTGCAGCGATGTGCTGTTCGATTCGCATTTGCGCCACCTTTAAAACAGATCAGATTTCGGCTGCATGGCCAGCGACATTGCTTTGACGAAACCATCCACCTCCGGCTCCTCCAACGGCTGCAGCAGATGGTGGTGAATGATCCCTTCCAGCATTTTCAGGTCTTCGTCGTCATCCGTGTTGCCGTCCTCCCGGTTCTCCCGATTCACGATCACATCTGTCACGTAGGCGCCCCCCTTGGGGTCGAAGGCGAAGCCGACGTCAAAGATCAGGATGCCCGTCCAGCTTCGGTGCATCCGCAGCCGGTCACCCGTGAAGTACAGAAACCACTTTTGCTCCATCACAGTCGGGAAGAAGCCACGGCGGATCTTCGCCATCTCATCGGGGTTGAACCACAATTTCGGGTACAGCACGGCCTGCCGTTCGGGCATGGCTTTGAGATCCTGCCAGTCCTCTGGCTGGACATTCGGATGCTCTTTGTACGGAATGGCGGACGCGATCTTTTCGGCGGCATCCAGAATGGCCAGATCCCGGTCACGCCCCTCGGCATTCGGCGACTGTCGGATCAGGTCGCGCGCCTCGTCGAAGTTCGCCCAGCGCAGCCCGGAGGTCTGCCAGTTCGGCTTGTCCGGAGGATGCTTGACGTCCATGACGTAGTAGCAGGTACTGGTAGCCGATCCTTTGAAGACGCCCGGAACGCTGATGCGGATTTCCGCGTCGTACCCAGTTTTTTCGCGCACGGCACGCACGGCTGCATCCTGAGGTGACTCGCCAGGCTTGGCTTGCGTCTTGGCAAAGGTCCAGGCATAGCCCCCGTTGTGTTTGGTCGGCTCACGCAACAGCACCTTCTGCCCCCCGCTGACCACCACACCACCGTAGCTTTCGGCCAGCGGCTCCTTGTCTGCAAACGCCGGGTCCGTCTGCAAGTGGTACAGCACATCCCAAACCTTTTGATACAGACTGGCGCGCTTGTGCCCCTGCGTCTTGCCCACTTCCGATTTGAAGTTGCTGTAATCCAGGTCGTCCACCATGAGCGTCATCGCAGCAGACACCTCTGTACGCGGCGCCACCGCCCGAAAACGGTAGTCGGTGTCGTGGTTCTCCTGAATCGGTCCCAGGCCGGGAAGATAGTGCTGCTTGAGGGCGGCCAGGTCGCTTTGAACCCGAGAACGCACCGTCAAGGTGCCATTGGCCTTGTCGCCAGGCTTCTGGACGATGCTGAAAAAACCGATCGAGGTAATGAGCCACATAATCCGCCTTCTTCCAGATTGCAAGCATACTGTAATCATCATTCTTTTGATGCTGATAATTAAACCACAGGATGACATCGACACACAACAATCGCCACCTTATACTTCGCCAATCTACGTTTCCCAATTCGAATAAGAGCATCCAAAGATGAGCACTGATCGCCTGCAAGACCTCGGGCACGCCCAGCGTGACCGGATGGCGTACATCGATCTGAGGCTATGGTTCGTTGGGGAAATACGCCGCCAAGACCTGGCGTCACGCTTTGGCATCCAGACAGCGGCAGCCACCCGTGACCTGGGGCTCTACAAGGAGATGGCCCCATCGAACATCGAGTACGACGGCCGCTCCAAGACCTACGTCATCGGCCAGGACTTCCGACCATTGTTTGATTTCCCAGCCGAGAGAGTGCTGACATGGCTGGCAGAAGGCTTTGGGGACGGGGAGCCAGTCCGATCCCGAACAGGCATCACCTGCGACATCCCTAACAAGTTAGGACCGCCAGACCTCAGTACCCTGGCAGGCATTACCCGGGCCATCAGTCACAAGTGCCCAGTACGCATCAAATACCAGTCGGTCGAAAACGGCCAGAGCGAACGCGAGATCGTTCCCTTTGCATTACTGGATACCGGCCTGCGTTGGCATACCCGTGCCTTTGACCGGAAGTCCGGTGAGTTCAGAGACTTTGTACTGACCCGGATTCAAGACCCCATAGTTTTGAAAGATGCGCCCGTCGAGGCGCACGAACGATCCGACCAGGACATCCAGTGGACTCGCATCGTCGAACTGGAACTAGTTCCCCACCCCGATCAGCCCCGCCCCGAGATAACCAAGCTGGACTACGGCATGCGGGACGGCGTGCTGAGCATGAAGCTGCGCGCAGCCACTGCCGGATACGTGTTGCGCAAAGGGAGTGTCGACTGCTCCCGGGCCCACAGCCTGCGTGGTCCTGAATATCGCTTGTGGTTGAAAGACCACTTAGCCCTGTATGGCGTTAAGAATGCCATATTGGCACCTGGCTATATCGCCGGGAATGCGAAGGCATAACGGAAAAACAATGACGACCAATACACAATTGCAAGTTGAAAGTCGCTTCGTCGAGTTGATGACGGAGCTGTTTCAAATGGATGAAGCACAGGCGTTGGACTTCGGCATCTATCGTGTCATCCGCAGGCACAACCGGGAAATGCAAGCCTTTTTAGGCCAGGTAATCACTGACAAGAGTGGCAAACGACTGGAAGGGGGCACACTCTCCGAGTTGTTAGAAAACGCCTTCGTAGCTTCTGGACATGAGGAGCAAGCCGAAGACAAGTTTCGCCTGAAGGATATTGAGGAACAGCTGGGTCTCAAGCCAGGCATGACACACGAGCAGAAGGAAGCTGCGCTTGCCCAAGCTGAGGGGTTTCCCGCAATTAAAGGCCTTGTGGCTGAGTACAGAAGCCGCATCGAGTCCAGGGCCAGTCAGCAAACCGTGCAGCAGGACAGGACTGAGGTGCTTAATCGCCTCTACCAATTCTTCTCCCGGCATTACCAGGACGGTGACTTCATCGTCGAACGGCGCTACGGCAAAGGTGGCGCTCGCTACGTCAAATCCACAGGCGAGGACACCGAGTTCCACTGGGCCACGGAGGACATGTACTACATCAAGTCGGGTGACATCTTCCCCGACTTCCCTGTGCGCCTTGCCAACGGACAGCAAAGTTTGTTCACCGTCGATCCCGAGAGCTTGCAAACCACCCG
>RRZT011054080.1_pt1 | contig 13096 bp, 13 predicted proteins | sample 2165551 | NCBI WGS metagenome assembly RRZT01 (sample SAMN10456910, study PRJNA506462) | wastewater metagenome | biome: wastewater; feature: sludge; material: wastewater sludge; isolation source: wastewater sludge with Escherichia coli K12::gfp cells carrying plasmid... | place: USA: Moscow, Idaho... | reverse complement strand
TATAGATGACTTATCAAAAAACTATTCAAGATTAAATATGGTTAGGGTAGACTTAGGCTATAAAAAAGAACATAAGGATAATGTAACTTTAGAAGAGGCTAATAAGAATTTTAAAACAATGCTAAATAACAAAAGATCAAAGCCAACTGTATTCGATGGAATGGTAGGTTATGTGGCTAAAAAAGAGCTAGGAGAGGATAAAGGTGTTCACATACATATGTTGGCTATTTATGATGGACAAAAAGTTAGGGAGGATGTTACAAAAGGTAGACAGATAGGGGAATATTGGAAAGATAACATTTCAAAGGGTAGGGGAATTTATCACAATTGTAATCAAAACGATTATAAAGATTATAAGGCTGTAGGAATAATAGAGCATAATGATGAAAATAAAAGAAAAATTCTTGATGAAAAAGTACTAACTTATTTGTGTAAAGATGTGCAGAGTGTAGATTCTTTAAAAACAAATACTAAAGATAGAACATTTACAAGAGGCATAGCTCCAAAGCCTAAAAGTAATGCAGGAAGACCTAGAACAAAATAAATATATTACAATACAAATCAAATGTTGTTTTAAGTTTTAGATAATTACTAATTTATGTCTTTTAATTATATAAGTATAAAATAAAATTTATTTGAAAAGTTGTGTGAATGTATATTTAATTTTAACTATAGTATAAAGAAGTTTATATATAATTCTCACAATTTAATTAATAGAATATATATTTAAAATATTAAGGTAAAGTAAATGCAAAAAGAAATTGATGTCATAGAGGGTGATATTTTAAAAAAATATCCTTTGATATTAGAGATTCTTTTGTATGATCAAACAACTAAGAAAAACATTTTATGGGCTACAGATAACTATAATTATCTCGGAAATAATTATAATTTTTCATCACAAATTAAAATAGAATCTATTACAGGTATAAATAGTCAAGTTATTATGCCAAGAGTATTGAAAAGTAAATTGATTCAAAAAACTAGAAGTAAAGAAATGGCAGAAGTATACACACCTTCTTGGGTTTGTAATGAACAAATAAATACAATTGATAATAGTTGGTTTAATAAAGAAAATATATTTAATAAAAAAGTTGTATCTAAGAATGGAAAAATATCATGGGAAACAAATGAAACTAAAATAGTATTTCCTAAAGGCAAAACATGGAAAGATTATGTAATGGATGTTAGACTTGAAATAGCGTGTGGAGAAGCACCTTATTTAACAAGTAGATATGATACTACCACTGGAGAATATATATCTGTTAATGATCGGATAGGCTTTTTAGATAGAAAGATACGTGTAGTTAGTGAAAATATCAAAACTAAAAATAGTTGGTTAAAATACGTTGAATTAGCATATAAAAGCATTTATGGATATGAATATCATGGTGATAGTTTACTATTGGCTCGAGAAGCACTTTTATATACATTTTTTGATAATTATTTAGAAAAATTTAAGGTAGAACTAAAATTGGAAGAAGTTCAAAAAATTGCAAATATAATTTCTTGGAATATATGGCAAATGGATGGTCTTACATGTGGAATTCCAAGTAATGAGAATCTAGATATAAAATATTGTTCAATAATGGATTGGACTAAAATAAATCCTGATACAAATGAATATGGAGTTAAATTAAGGTTTATAGATTTAATTAAACAAGAAAGTGGTAAATAATTTATGTCTGAAACAATTACAATTGATGTTGAAATTTTAAATGAAATAATTGTTGGTAGAGTTGATCCCCAGATTTATGCTTTTACAACTGAAACTGTACCAAATTATTTAAAGGTTGGTGATACATACCGTCCACTTGAAGTAAGACTATCTGAATGGAAAAATAAATATCCTAATCTAACTAAAATATTTGACACAGTTGCTAAAGTTGATAATGAAACTTTTTTCAAAGATCATGCTATACACAATTTTTTAGAAATTAAAGGAAGAACACGTTTAACAAAAGATATTTTGGGACAAATTGCTGAAGAATTAGATATATATTATTCAAAAGAGTTTTTTAAAGATGCTACAAAGGATGATTTAGAAGAAGCTATTATAGATATTAAAGATTGTTATAATAGAAATGAACCAAAATATCAATATTATAAATTTGAAGAAAGTCATATTCCTATAACTCACATATATTCAAGAACTGTTGATTATGAACCAAGACCAAATCAAAAAGCTACAATTGATAAATTTAAAGAAGTTATTGCTAAAAATGAATTTCCAAGAAATTTATTAATGTATGCTGTTATGAGATTTGGTAAATCTTTTACTTCAATGTGTTGTGCTATAGAAATGAATGCAAAATTTGTAGTTGTAGTTTCGGCAAAAGCTGATGTAAAAAATGAGTGGAAACAAACAGTAGAAAGTCATGTAAAATTTGATGGGTATTATTTTTTAGATAGTAATTCACTTTTAGAAAGTGAAACAGTAATTTCTGATAAGTTTGCAGAAGGTAAAAAAATAGTTTTATTTCTAACTCTTCAAGATTTGCAAGGTGATGATATAAAATCAAAACACAAAGAAGTATTTGGTAGTCAAATAGATTTATTACTTATTGATGAAAGCCATTTTGGTGCTAGAGCTTTAGAGTATGGAAAAGTTTTAAAAGATAGTGGATTAACAAAAACAGAGATAAAAAATGAACAACAACAAGATGATAACACTTTTGATGACTTAGAAAAACTTGATGATACTATTAAAGAACTAGATTCTAAAATTCGTATCCATTTATCTGGAACACCTTACCGTATTTTAATGAATAGTGAATTTACAGATGATGATATTATTGCTTTTTATCAGTTTACAGATATTGCAGAAGATCAAAAAGATTGGGATACTGAACATCTTAACAAAGATAATGTTAAAGAATGGGAAAATCCATACTACGGTTTTCCTCAAATGATACGATTTGCTTTTAATCCAAATAAAGCTTCTAGACTCAAAATGGAGGAGATGAAAAAAAAAGGTATAACTTATACCTTTTCAGAACTTTTTAGACCTCAATCTATAAAAAAAGATGCAGATGAAAATCTTCACAAGAAATTTAAATATGAAGATGAAATAATTGACTTATTAAAAGTTATTGATGGCTCAAAAATTGACGAAGAATTATTAAGTTTTTTAGACTATGACAAAATTAAAGATGGTCAAATGTGTAGGCATTTAGTTTGTGTTTTACCATATAGAGCTTCATGTGATGCACTAGAGGAACTAATCAAAACAAATGAATTTAAAAACCTTAAAGATTATGAAATAATCAATATTTCTGGTGTTGAAGACGAGAGAACTTATAAAAAAATAGAAGATGTACAAAACAAAATAAAAAAGTGTGAAGATGAGAACAATAAAACTATTACCTTAACAGTAAATAAGATGTTGACAGGAAGCACTGTACCACAGTGGGATACAATGCTTTATTTTAAAGATACAGCATCCCCTCAAGAATATGACCAAGCAATTTTTCGTTTACAAAATCAATATATAAAGACTTATAAAGATTCTAATGGTGATGAAGTCAAATACAATATGAAACCTCAAACATTACTAGTAGATTTTAATCCAAATAGAATGTTTATAATCCAAGAGCAAAAATCTCAAATTTATAATGTAAATACAGATACAAATGGAAATAGTCAACTAGAAGAAAGAATAAAAAAAGAACTTGAAATTTCTCCCATTATTGTGCTTAATCATAATAAAATGGAGCAAATAACACCATCAAATATTTTAGATGCTGTTAGACAATATTCAAGTACGAGAAGTGTGTTTGATGAAGCAACTACAATTTCTATTGATTATTCACTTTTGGATATAGAAGAAATTAAAGCTGTAATAGAAAAACAAGGGAAGATAGGTTCTCGTCAAGGTTTAGAAATTGAAGCTACTGAAGATGAAGGTACAGATATAGAAGTTGAAGATGATTCCAACGATGATACAGAAACTACACATACAGAATCAGATGAGAGTACAAGTACAAATAAAGAAGAAAATATAGAAGATTATAAAGGTCAGTTTGCGATGTATTATGCAAGAATCTTATTCTTTGTATTTTTAACAGATTCTCAAATAAAATCTCTTCAAGAAACTATTGATTGTATAGAGGACAATGTAGATAACTCAAGAATACTTTCAAATTTAAGCCTTGATATAGAAGTACTAAAACTATTTCAAAAACATATTAATCCATTTATATTAAGAGAATTAGATTATAAGATACAAAATATAAATTCATTGGCAAATGACAAAGATTTGGAGCCAGAAAAAAGAGCAAGTAATGCACTTAAAAAGTTTAGTAGACTTTCAGATTCTGAGGTTGTAACACCAGAAAATGTAACTGATATGATAGTTAATACTTTACCAGCATCTGCTTTTGAAAGTTCAAAGCGATCAATAGACATAGCAGCTAAACAAGGCGAGTTTGTATATGCTGTATATAAAAAATACGGAAAAGATATTGCAAATAATTTTTATTCTATACCTACATCTAAAATTGCTTATGAATTTACAAGAAAAGTATATAAATTACTTGAACTAAATATAAATAATATTGAACAAAACTATACATCATATGAACTAATTGAAGAAAATAATTTAATTATGGAAGAAAAAATAAATATAAATGGAACTAATATGAAATTTAATGCAATTATTGGAAATCCACCATATCAAGAAAGTGATGGTGGTGCTGGGGCAAGTGCTAAACCAATCTATAATGAATTTGTAAATATAGCAAAAAAACTTAATCCAGAATATATATCAATGATCATGCCAACAAGATGGTATGCTGGAGGTAAAGGTTTAGACAGATTTAGAGATGAGATGCTAAATGATATACATATATCACAATTACATGATTTTTTAAAACCAGATCTAATTTTTCCAAATATTAATTTAAGAGGTGGAATTTGTTATTTTCTTAGAGATAAAAATTATGATAATAATGAAAGTTTAACAGCGGTACATACTTATAAAGATACTTTAACACCTCAAACTTATACACGAAGTTTAAAAACTGAAGGTACTAACATATTAATTCGACATAGTATGGCTATACAAATACTTCAAAAAGTAAAATCTCATTTAGAGTTTATATCATTTGAAAATCATATTTCATCTTTAAGACCATTTGGATTTAGAGGTTATTTTACAAAAGATAAAAAATTTAGAAGTACTAAAAAAGGTTTGAATAATCCTATAATTTGTTATGGGAAAGGTAAACAAGTAGGTTATTTGAAAAAAGATGAAGTGACAAAAAATACTGAATGGATAGATAAATATAAGGTATTTACACCTCGTGCAAACAATATAGGTACAGAGCTTAATGATGATAACCTCAATACATTTATAGGTGAACCAAATACAATATGTACAGAATCATATATCGTTGTAGGTGTAGATTTAAAATTAGATACTGTATCAGCCTCAAATCTATGCAAATATTTTGAAACTAAATTTGCAAGGTTTCAACATAGTGTTGGAAAAGCTAGTCAAGATGCTACATCAAAAACATATAAATTTATGCCTCTTCAAGATTTTACTCCTGATTCAGATATTGATTGGACTAAATCTATTTCAGAAATTGATCAACAGTTATATAAAAAATATGATTTGAGCGATGAAGAAATTGCATTTATTGAAGAAATGATTAAACCAATGTAATAATATGGAAGCTTGATTTTAGCTTCCATAATTTAACTGTCAAAGCCTTTGTTCAATTATTGAGATTAATTTATCTCTCATTGCTTCACTTCTTAATGCAGGTTTATGAAGTAAATCTTCAATTTTGTGAACATCATTGATATGATTTAGACCATGTTTATTCATCAAAGCTTCGATAAAATAAAGGACTTCATATCCTTCATCTTTATCAATTCTGATTCTATCTTGAACACCTGTATATTCACCATCACCTTTATCCCTAGACCAAGTATAACTGTACTTATCAAGCTGTAAATTACTTTTTTTAACTCTTACCGCCATTTGTTATCCTAAATTATTATTTCGTGTAGAATCAGGATTACTAACGGGTGTTGGTATCCCATTGATGTTTCTCACATGGTATTTTTCATAATTACCATTGTTTATTTCTCTAACAAATTGACCTCTTGTCATACTTGTACCTTTATAATTGTCGTGAAATCTTTCATTTCTTCCTGTATTACTCTCTTTAGTAACACTTACTCTTTGTCTGCCCATATAAACTCCTTAATGAGAATGGATGATTGCAATATAATGAGCTTTTAAGCTAGATACTATTAGAATTTCGTCCGCTAAAACAAATATCATAAGAGTTTTATTATATTGCATTTTACTATTGTATAGTAAACCTCTTGTGAGCTTATTCCCACAACCGAAAACAATCAAAATATATTTAAAAATACATTTCTAACAACCTTATTGGCACTAAGTTAATAAAACTGCTAAATTAATTATACTTGTTTAGTATATTTTTGTCAAGATTTTTTCTCTAAATGTCTAATATTTGGATAAAAATATATATAAATTTATTCCATTTATTTAAAATATTGTATTGAAATTGATTTATATTTAATATATTGATACAATTATGAATCTTAAAAAAGGTCAATTACTATGAATGAAAGAGTTATTGAAATTTATAAAGCACTATATAGTAGTGTTGAATGTACAAAAGAATATTTAAAGAATTATCTTGAAGTATCTAGTATTAAAACTGTTGAAAATAATATAAAATATATTGAAGATATTGTATATGATATAAAATTAAGGAAATATAGATTTAAAGACTTGTTACCTAAATATATACCTAATGAAGTTTTTTTTGAAATATTTCAAAGTGCAATAGTTAATAAACTTTTAGAAAATGATTTTTCTTTATTAAAAAAAGATATTTCATCTTTACATACTAATGAAATGATTAAAACTTCAGAATTATCAAATTTAGCAAAAAAAATCATACAGTTTAATAATGCAATAAAAGATAATTGTATATTAAAAGTAAAATATAAAAAAGCTGGGAAAGAATTAGAACAAAAATATATTAGACCTAATACAATTTTTTCAACAGGTTTTACTTATTATGTATATATTACATACGATAAATTAAATAAAGATAATGTAGGTGAGCAAAGAACTTTTGCATTTAATTCAATAGGTGATATTGAAGCAGTTGAATATATTTCCGATGGTAATTTTAAAATAGACCAAAAAGGAAATGCTTTTGGTAGCTTTAAAAAAGATAAATTTGTAATTTTGAATATGGATAGAAAAAGTGCAGATTTTTTTAAAAGAGAGATGCTTTTCAACAATGATGCTTTTGAAATGGTAGATGAAGAGTTAGAAGGCGAGTCTATTACTGTAAAAATGTATTTTAACGATATATTTGAAGTAGTTAAATTAGTACAACAATGGATGCCACGAATTACTATTCAAAGCAGTGAAGAAATAAAAAAAATAGTATATGAACAAATTAAAAATAATATTATTAAACTGGAAATTTAAAGTAAGATTATTAAATTTGAATACAACTAGATTTTCAAAAGTTATTGTAAAATTTTGAAAGAAAAATAGGGGATAGTTAAATATGAAAATACACGAAAAATATCTTGAAGCACTTAAAACTTTTACGAATTTTGTAACTGTATCTGAGTGGGCAGAAAAATTTGTTGAAATGTTTCCAGAAGAACTAGAAAAAGCAAATATTCAAGCACAAAATCAAGTAAGAGATACAACAGGTTTAAGAGAAATAACTGCAAGAATATCTTCTCGTATTGCAACTGGTGGATTTTCTCAAAAAATCTTGATTGATGATACTGAAAGACCTAAAAAAGTTAAATATCTTACTAAAGAAGAGCTTGATAATTATGAACAAAGAGAAATAGAAGAAGATATTGAGCCTATTAAAAGACAAGATATTATAAATAATGCTACAAGCAAATTAGAAGTTTATGAGCTTTATAGAATTACAGAGTTTGAAAATATTCAAAAATCTTTTAAACAGTTTTTTAACCTTGACTTTGAAATTGATCATGCAGAAGCATTGTTGAATAATGAAAAACAAGGAGAGCATCATCCTAATAATTTACAATTACTTCTAAAATATCATAATGGTAAAAAGAATAAAAATAGTTGGAATAGATTTACATTTGATGAACAAGTAGATTATATTAAAAAATCTGTTGCTTTACATAGTTTGGTTGCAGATAAATTTGAGGTTGAAATTGATAATAAAATATTAGATTCATTGTTAAATAGATTAAATGAGATTTACTAGAATAATGAGACTATTAGGCAACTTTTTATGGTTTATTTTGGGTGGAGTTATTAATGGAATCCTATGGTGGATAGTAGGATTATTATGTTTTATTTCTATTATAGGAATACCTTGGGGTAAAGCTTGTTTTGTAATAGGGCAGTTTACTTTTTTCCCTTTTGGAAAAGAGTCTATTAGTAGAAAAGAGTTGTATGGAACTGAAGATATAGGAACTGGAACATTTGGAATAGTAGGTAATATTATTTGGTTTTTACTTTTTGGAATATTTCTAGCAATTTCACATATCTTTAGTGCGATATTTTGTTTTATAACTATTATTGGTATTCCTTTTGGAATACAACATTTAAAACTAGCCTTAATATCACTTTTTCCAATAGGGCAAACTATTGTTGATAAAGAAGTAGCAAGAGAAGCAAGAATGAGAAATGCAAAAGAGACTGTTGATAAATTAAGAAGTTAAAATATAGATTTATAGGTGGAAATATAAAATGATTACAGAATAAGTGTTTTTGATAAAAAAATAATTATACACACAAGGAAAACAAATTGGAACACGATAAATTAGCAACTAGATTATCTCTTATTATTTATAAACTAAATCAAGGGGAAAGATTAACTATTGAATCTTTAGCAAATGAATTTAGTGTATCAAAAAGAACAATAGAAAGAGATATGAATAGATTTTCATATTTTGATATTAAAAAAGAGGGCAAAGAATTTTTTTTAGATGAAATTGCAGTTGGAAAACTAAACTTCAATGATATTAAGAACTTTGCTATATTTAGTGGTATTAAATCTTTATACCCATCTTTAACAAATCAATTTTTGAAAGATATTTTAAATGATAAAATCAATAGAGCATATCTTATCCAAAATAGTGGCTTTGAAGATATACAAGAAAAACAACAACTATTTGAAAGTTTAAGTACCGCAATACTTGATGAAAAAACTATTAGTTTTATCTATAATGATAAATCTAGAGTTGTAAATCCATATAAACTAATAAATACAAATGGTATTTGGTATTTAAGTGCAACAGAAAATAATACTATAAAAACTTATACATTCTCAAAAATTAAAAGCATTAAAATAAGTAATGATAAATTCATTGTAGATAAAAATATTTTAAAAGAGATAGAAAAAAGCGAAATAAACTTTTTATCTAATGACTCTAAAGAAGTGCAACTCAAAATTCAAAATAGTGCAAAAGAGTATTTTTTGCGAAAAAAAATACTATCTAATATGAAAATAATAGATAATACAGATGAATACTTTGTAGTATCTACAAATGTAAGCTTCGATAATGAGATATTAAATCTAGTAAAACAATGGATTCCGTATATAGAGATTATTAAACCTATTGAACTGCAAGAAAAACTTGAAGATATTTTAAAAATATATCTAAAAAAATAAAATTTACAATTTTACGACACAACCTGTCAAACACTATAGTTAAACTTGCTTGTAAATTTAAAACAAGGAGTTTATTATGTTGAGATTTTTTTTAGGTGTAATTGCTGGTTTTGCAGCCAAAAAATATTACGATGAAAATAAAGAACAAGTAGATGAGAAGTTAAAAAAGATAGTTGAAATAGTAGAACCTAATTCTGATAATAAAAATGACAATAATACGACACAACCTGTCGAAGTTGTTAGATAAACTTTTATTATATTAAAACAAGGAGTTTAAGATGTTACCAGTATTACCTTTTGTAATTGGTGGAGTTGTTGGATTGATTGCAGGAGCTGTTATAAAAACTATTATGGATGAAAATGCAAGTTCTAATATGATAGAAGATAACACTTCTGATAATAGTAATATTACTACTCTTTTTAGTGAATTTGACACAAAAGAAGATGAACACATGAAAGATAGAGAAAGCCTATAAATTAGAAATAAAGTAAGGAGTTTCTTATGTTACCATTGTTGTTTATGCACACGTTTCAAAAATCAGATTCTATAGAACCAAATAATGAAATAATAAAAGTTAATTATGAAAATTTTAATTTAAAAGAGCAAGAATTAATAGAAGAGGCTTATATTATTACAGATTTGATTGAAAAAGTTTCTACAAATAAAGATTTATCTGAAGATGATGTTGTTAAATTTAACAATATTATCTCAGGTATAGAAAATAGTATTTAACATATTACTAGTATTACGGTAGTCGATGAAAATTAAAATGGTATAGACAAGTATTTATCTTGTCTATACTCTATGAAATTTTTCTTAAAAGCATTAAAGACAAATACACTAATAAAATTAATTTTTGTAGGAGTTATTGTTTTATACAATTAAAGTATTTTGGGATCTTTTTCTTAGAGATGAATTTAGAGGTAAAAAATAAATAAAAGGATAAATAGTGAGGTTAGATAATAGCTCAGTATATGATTATAAAATATTATTAGATAATTTTGGTGAGTTTAGAGGATTTAAAGAGTTAATAAAATTAGATGAAATAATTGATAGAATAGATAGATTCAATTTTGCTAATGCGAAATCTATTGTATTAGAACTAGATTTACCAACTAAAATAGATCTTTCAAAAATTGATGTAATAGTAGAACATATAAATAAAAATATATGTAAAAGTACAGAATTAATGATTACTCCACATTTAGACGATACATTAAAAGATGATGAAATGATTTTTCAAGTTTTAATTGTAGAAAATAAAAATTAAATAAGGAGTATATTATGTTACCAGTAATACCTTTTTTAATAGGTGGAGCATTAGGAACAGTTGCAGGTGTTGCACTTAAAAAATATTATGATGAAAATAATACTAAAATCAATGAAAAATTAGAAGATGGTTTAATGGATATAGAGGAATGGTTAGATGAAAAACTTGTAGCTTTGGATAAATATAAAGATAGTTTAAATCTAAATGAAGATGCAGAATCTTTGAGTAATAATGGTAAATTTTCTTTGAAAATGCTTCAAGATACAAAACAAAAAGTTTATCATGACTCTTTTATACATTTTATAAACTTTTATAAAAAACTTGACAATGTAGATTTAGAAGAATTAAATTTTATACAATTAGATTTTTCTAATTCAAATGAAGAAATTGTAGATGAAGCATTACAACAAAATATAAAAGTAACAATGGATTTATTAATTAAAGCAAACAATATTCTAAATGAGATCAATGAAAATCTAAATAAAGCATTAAAAGATAAGTTTGATTATGAAAGTTTTAATTTAAAAGAACAAGAGCTAATAAAAGAAGCTTTATCACTAGCAAAATTTATACAAAAAATTTGCATAAGTGATGATGTAACTGAAGATGTAGTATTTAATTTTAATTACATAATTTCTGATATTGACAGTAATATTAAATAATAAGATAAAAAATACAATAAATAATGATTAATTAAATTTATTAGTGTATAGAAAAGTAGTACAATATATTTTTATATATTATTTAATTGTTTTTTATGTAGTTTTTATAATATTTTTTATTACAATTAAAAATTATACACAAGGAAAAATAAAATGAAAATCAAAGTTGGATTAAAATATATAGATAAAAATAACAATGTTTATATTCTTTCCAGAAAAGGATTAATAGATAATGAAACTGGAGAATTGGTTAATAATTACAAAGATAGTATAAAACTTTTAAAAAATGGTGGGTTATATACTGGGTTATTTGAGAGTGCTTCAAATTATGCAGACAATGTTGTTATGGCTGGAAGACAAGGGCATGGATTTGGAGGAGAAAAGTTAAATAATTTATATGATAAATTAACTGGAAAAAATGCTGAAATTATTGGGGCAGATAATACAAAAAACGGTGCAGATAGATTAGTAGATGGGGTAAAGATTCAAACTAAATATTGTGCTACAGGATCAAGATGTATTAATGAGTGCTTTGATGATACTACTAAATTAATGAAGTATTTAAATTCTGATGGAAGTCCCATGCAAATTGAAGTACCATCTGACAAATATGAAGATGCTATTCGTTCTATGGAAGATAAAATTAGAAAAGGTCAAGTTCCTGGTATTACAGATCCAAAAAAAGCAAAAGATATTGTTAGAAAAGGAAATTTTACTTATCAACAAGCAGTAAATGTTGCTAAATTTGGGACAATTGAGAGCTTAACATATGATGCAATAAATGGGATTAAACTTGCGGGTATAAGTATGGGTATTTCTTCTGCTATTTCTTTTGGTGTTGCTATTTGGAATGGTAAATATTGGGAAGAAGCTTTAAAAGATTCTGTATATACAGGATTAAAAGTTGGTGGTGTTGCTTGGGCAGGAAGTATAGTTGCCGCTCAATTGGGAAGAACTGGAATGGAGCAAACTCTAAGAGGAGTAACTGATTATTTAGTTAAAAATATGGGTTCAAAAGCTTATCACTTATTAGCAAATGCCTTAAGAAGTAGTGATAAGATGATTTATGGTGCCGCAGCAATGAATCATGCAAGTAAATTATTGAGAGGTAATGTTGTTACTGGTATTGCTACTACATTGGTATTGTCAACAGCTGATTTTTATAGGTTATTTAATGGAAGAGTTTCATATGCACAAGTATTCAAAAATGTTATAAAAACTGGTGCAAGTGTAGCTGGTGGTATTGGTGGATGGATGGGTGGTGCAATGGCTGGTGGAGCAATAGGAAGTGCTATTCCTATCGTTGGAAATTTTGTAGGAGCTATTTTTGGTGGAATAATAGGAAGTGTGGCAGGTGGGACAGCTGCTCATAAAGTTACTGAAACGGTTCTAGACCATTTTATAGAAGATGATGCAAAAGAGATGTTAAGAATTATTGAAGTTGAATTTTCTCAATTAGCTTTTGATTATTTACTTAATGAAGAAGAAG
>RRZT012662995.1_pt1 | contig 13097 bp, 15 predicted proteins | sample 2165551 | NCBI WGS metagenome assembly RRZT01 (sample SAMN10456910, study PRJNA506462) | wastewater metagenome | biome: wastewater; feature: sludge; material: wastewater sludge; isolation source: wastewater sludge with Escherichia coli K12::gfp cells carrying plasmid... | place: USA: Moscow, Idaho... | reverse complement strand
TCAACGACGTGTTTAGCCTGGGCGCAAGCGCGTTATGAGTGTATTGCGTTAAGCTTTATGTATGGTCAACGTTCAACCACAGAGCTTGATGCTGCGCGTACCCTTACGACGCAAGCAGGTGTTGAGCATCGTGTGATTAACATTGATCTTGGCAGCTTAGGTGGCTCAGCATTAACAGATACCTCCATTGAAATTCCCGAAGAAGAACAAGCAGGTATTCCAATTACTTATGTGCCTGCCCGCAATACTATTTTTCTTTCATATGCGCTTGCAGCAGCAGAAGTTTATGGTGCCGAAGCGATTGTAATTGGCATCAATGCAGTCGATTATTCTGGCTATCCAGATTGCCGTCCTGAATTTATTGATGCGTTTGCCAATATGGCGCGACTGGCAACAAAAGTCGGTATTGAAGGAAAACCTTTAAAAATTGAAACGCCTTTGCTACATTTGTCCAAGGCGAATATTATCCGCTTGGGGATTGAACATGGTGTCGACTACAGTCAGACTGTGTCATGCTACCAAGCCGATGATCAAGGGCGTGCTTGTGGAAAATGTGATAGCTGTCGATTACGCAAACAAGGTTTTATCGATGCAAGCATTGCAGACCCAACACGCTATACACCGTTATAATCAGGTCAAATTTATGAAAATTCTTAAATCACGCATTGTACTCTCAACGTTATTCTCTGCTTCTGCATTGTTCGCAAGCACAAGCTTTGCAGCTGAAGCAGAGTTACAGCAAGCGTATAAAAGCACCAATATTAAATCTGCACTGATCGGCGTTTGTAAAACTGAAACAGCCAAAAGTGGAAAACTAACCGCTGCTGAAGTCGCGAAGTATTGCGGCTGTGCGATTGAGTCTGATGCAAAATTGACCAATGGCCAAAAATGGGAAATCCAAAGCGCGATTAACCAAAAGAAAAGTCCTGCAACCCTCGCTTTTGTGCAAAAACAAAACCAAGAGTTACAAGCTTGTTTTGGTCCAGAACTGACTGGAAAGTTGAAAAGCTTAACTGAAGCAGCAATGAAAGCAGCTCAAGCCAAGTAATCGATCGACCTTAACGTTCATAGTCCAAGATCGAAGTTTGTTGTGACTATAAATTAAGAATAAACGAGCCATATCTACGGAATGGCTCGTTTTTTATGGAGTAGTGCTAATGTCATTCGAACAAATTCAACTGCCAAATCAAAACTTCCCTGCAACAACTGGTGAAGTTAATCTCAGCCAAATGCCGACTGAATGGCTGGTTATATATTTTTACCCGAAAGATTCAACACCGGGCTGTACCACTCAAGCCACTGATTTTTCAAGCCTCAAAGAGCAGTTCCAAGCGCTCAATACCACAGTGATTGGGATCTCTCGTGATTCAGTCAAAGCACATCAAAACTTCACAGAAAAACAGGCACTGACGATTAACTTAATCAGTGATAAAGAAGAAGTCCTGTGTCAGCTCTTTGATGTGATCAAAGAAAAAAATATGTATGGCAAAACAGTGATGGGCATTGAGCGCTCTAGCTTTATTTTCCATCAGTCACAGTTAGTCAAAGAATACCGTAAAGTCAAAGCAGCGGGTCATGCTGAACAACTGTTGCTTGATTTAAAAGCCTTGCAAAGTGCTGAATAAGTCACCCAACGCAGCGTACTCAAATCAATTTAAGTCCGTAAGCGTTTGCAGTGAAATACGTTAAATAGCCCCCGCTTAAAAAAACAAAATCCGACCGATTAATCCGTCGGATTTTTTATTCGGCTGCACAAAACTTAGCCATTAAAAATGAAAATTACACTTAAGTTTATAATTTGATAGTTAAAAACAATTATAAAAACTGAACTTTGAATAAAAACAACGCCTAACTCTTGTTACAGTGAGGGGGATATATCATATTATGAGAATAGTAACGTGACCAAAGGATGGTTAAGCGCGGATTTATGGATTATTGGCGCCGGATTTATTGCGGCAATGCATGTTGGTAAACTCCCTCCTGCGGTCTCTGCCTTACAAATAGAATTGAGCATTAGCTTGGTACAAGCTGGATTACTGCTGTCATTAATCCAAGGCGCTGGAATGGTCAGTGCTTTAGCACTTGGAAGTTATGTCGAGAAGATTGGGCTAAAACGCTGTGTATTAATTGGCTTGCTATTACTCAGCGTTGCCAGTGCAGTTGGTGCATTTTCACATTCGATGCAGGCATTATTTATTTCTCGGATCGTTGAAGGCTTTGGCTTCTTACTGGTGACCTTAAGTGCGCCAGCCTATATTCGCCAATTGGTACCGATTGAACAGTTACATGCCAAAATTGGATTGTGGTCGTCTTATATGGGAACTGGGGTTGGGCTTAGCCTACTGCTTGCACCATTTTTGATTGAATCACTTGGCTGGCAAAGTCTGTGGTTGCTGCTGGCCTTGCTGAGTTTATTGCTTTGTCTCGTTATATGGAAATGGGTGCCTAAGGCCAGTCCCGTTGCAAAAAATATTGCAATTACGGAACTCGTGACCTCGACCCTAAAACATCCGCCAGCATGGTGTTTGGCCTTTATTTTTGCCATGTATACTGGACAGTGGTTTACCCTGATCGGCTTTTTACCCACCATTTATCAACATAATATGATCTCGTTGAAAGTCGCTGGACTACTCACTGCCATGGTGGCGTTGAGTAATGCCATTGGCACCTCCGTATGTGGTCTATTATTACAACGTGGATTCAGTTCCAAGACCTTGGTTCAATTTGGCTTTTCAGTCTTATTGGTCTGTGCATTTACCTTCTATACCATGCAGAATCAACTGCCCTTTATGCTGCAATATGCCTTGGTGTTTAGCTTTTCCATGTTTGGCGGATTAGTCGCAGCGACCATCCTCTCGCAATCGCTGCATTTCGCGGTAAAACCGATTGCGATTAGTGCAACTGTTGGACTGATCTTGCAAGTTTCTGCTATTTCTCAGTTTCTTTTGCCGCCTGCTGTTGCTGGCATCGTTTCAATGACAGCCTCATGGTTCTGGGTCGGTATCTTAATGGCAAGCCTTTCAGCAATTGGAATTGTGGTTACTCAGTATCTCTTTAAAGCAGCATCTGCTCAGTGACGTCTGCGCGAGCATCTACCACTTTTGAACTAGTACATCTGTCCTTTTGACTAAAAGACCCACGCTGCACTTTGATGTAAATTAAAGTTTAACCAATTCAAATAAGCCACGGCCATGCTCATAGATCGTTATAGCAGAACTATCGACTACCTACGCATTTCAGTTACCGATCGATGTGATTTACGTTGTACCTACTGTATGCCTAAAGGGTTTACTGAATTTGAAAAGCCAAAGCATTGGTTGAGTTTTACAGAAATCGAGCGTGTTGTACGTCAATTTGCAGCCATGGGGACACATCACTTTCGCTTAACCGGTGGTGAACCGTTATTACGTAAAAATATTGTTGAATTGGTCGAGCGGTTAAAATCAATCGAAGGTGTGCATGAACTTTCACTCAGCACCAATGCCACCCAATTAGAACATTATGCGCACGATTTAAAACGAGCTGGCTTAGATCGAATTAATGTCAGTCTTGATTCACTGACGCGTCAGGGTGTGGCTAAAATTACTGGCTTTGATGCAAAAGACAAAGTTCTTGCCGGTTTAGCGGCAGCGAAAGATGCTGGTTTCAAACACATCAAAATTAATATGGTGCCAATGCAAGGCATTAATGAAAATGAAATTGATGCAGTGGTTAAGTTCTGCATGCAGAACCATTTTATTTTAAGACTGATTGAACTGATGCCAATGGGAGTAACTGCGCAAAATCATCAATATATTAATCTTCAGCCCATCATTACACGCCTCAGTCAGGAACTCGACCTGATTCCTTCCGCACGCCAATATGGTAAGGGCCCTGCCCAATACTGGGAAAATGCTGAAGGTACTTTTTCGATGGGGTATATTACCCCGATGTCGCAGCATTTTTGTCAAAGCTGTAATCGTGTCCGCCTAACCGTAGATGGCACCTTATATATGTGCTTAGGCCAAGAGCAAAAATATCCTTTAGCGCCATTATTAAAAGCAGAGGTTGATGATCATACGTTGCAACAAGCGATTCGTAATGCGATTAATTTAAAACCGCTGCAACATGACTTTGTTGAACAGCCCTTAAAACTGATTCGAATCATGTCGAGTACAGGTGGATAGCTGTTATTTTTGGGCTTTAAAAGGCTTGGTTTATTCAGATAAAATACAACTTTTCAATCAAAAAGATGGCCTTGACTGAGCTGTCCTTGTTGCATATACCATAATTCATCGGCAAAGAAATCGGCATCAGCATGATCATGGGTCACTAGAATCATGGGAATATTCTGGTGCTGCAGCATCTCTTTTACAAAGTGCCGCATTTCAATACATAACGTATGATTTAACGCTGAAAATGGCTCATCTAATAATAAAATTTGCGGTTGAGTTGCGAGCGCACGGGCCAGTGCCACACGTTGTTTTTGTCCCCCAGAAAGTTGATTGGGATAGGCCTGCGCATATTCAGCTAAGCCGATCTCTTCCAACCAAGGTTTTGACAGTTGTTGTGCATTGGATTTGATTAAACTTCGAATTGATTTGGAACTGGCCAAAGCAATATTCTGTGCAACAGTTAAATGTGGAAATAACGCCAGATCTTGAAATAAATATGCAATTTGTCGATCACGTGTCGCAATATTAATCTGCTGCGCATGATCAAAAAGGGTGTGATCTTGAATCTTAATCTCACCACGATCAGGCCTCACCAATCCTGCAATACTATTTAAGAACAGTGATTTCCCTGCGCCAGACTCGCCCATAATCACCACCGAAGCGGCATTCGATACAAAGCGACAATCAAGTAATACTTTCGGTTCTTTTGCTTGGCTTTGTTTGAAAATATTGATGTTATAAAATGCATTCATCTTAGCACCGCTGTTTCCAAGTTTGCTTATTCATCCGTTTGACAGCAAACAAAATAATGATACAGACCACGGATATAATTCCAACCAACACATTTGCCAATTGATCATTCCCCGCTTGCACAGCTTCCCAAATACTAATGGAAATGGTTTGGGTCTTTCCGGGAATACTACCTGCAATCATTAAAGTTGCACCAAACTCCCCCAGGCCACGTGCAAATCCAAGGAGTAACCCAGCCAGCACGGATTCCCAAGATAATGGAATAATCACCACCAAAAGAGTTTGCCAAGATTTTAATCCAATCACTTTTGATGCATCCTTTAATACTTGCGGAATCTGATCAAAAGCGGCTTGAATGGGTTTAAGCACCAAGGGAAAAGTGACAAATGCAGCGGCTAAAATCGCCCCTTTAATGGTAAATATCAGTTGAATCCCAAGTGATTCTAATAATCGACCTAAAGAACTCTCTTGACCAAAACACACCAAAAGATAATAGCCAAGTACGGTGGGTGGCAGCACCATCGGTAAAGTTAAAATCGTATCAATCAGATCGGTAAATTTATTTTTATAACGATGTAATACCGCAGCAACGACAATACACAACACCAAGTTAATACCTGTCGCACATATTGCAACTTTCAGTGAAAGCCATAAAGCAATCCAAATTTCCTGCATATCAATCAAGCCACCCTATTGATTTGATCAGACCTTAAAATAAATCATTTCTTTTAACCTCATTTAAAAACCATTTAAAAGCCATTTTAAAAGCCAAATCACGATTCATTTATAAAGCAAAACCATGCTGTTTGAGTACCTGTTGCGCTGCATTGCTTTTCACATACTGTATAAAGGCTTTTGCTTCGGCAGGCTGACTGCTTTTCGCCGCGGCTGCGATTGGATAACGAATCGGGGTGGTGCTCACAAGATTCATCACGACACGTACTTTGTTGGCCTGACTTTGTGCATCCGAAGCAAACACAAAACCTAATTCTGTTTCCCCACTGACCACATACGCCAATGCATGACGCACGTTCTGAGTCTTAATCAGTTTGGGTTGCAGTGGTACCCACAATTGTTTTTGTTCTAATACATCCTGCGCATATCGTCCCGCTGGGGTATAAGCCGGATTACCAATCGCAATATGCTTAATGTTTGCATGTTTTAGTTCATTTAAATCTTTGATTATTATTGGGTTACGTGTTGAAGTAATCAATACTAAGCGATTGGAGGTAAAATCTGTCCGTGTCGCATTTTGAATTAGAAAGAAATTTTGAGCATCATTCATGGTCTTCTGATCAGCAGAAGCAAACACATCAATTGGCGCACCATAGCGCAATTGCTGTAATAACGTGCCTGAAGAACCAAAAGTTAAATTGACTTTAACCGCTGGATGTTGTTTTTCAAATTGCGCTGCAATCACTTTAAACGCATCGCTCAGACTCGATGCTGCCGCAACGGTAATTTCAGCAGACCAGGCCAAAGATTGAACGCCCAGTAATGCCATCGCCAATACTATTTTTCTTTTCATTCAATTACTCTTTCTCATAGCGAATAACGTTTTTAAATTACCTTGCGGCTACAGCTTCACATTTTCATTTATGCAAAGTTTTTAGGCCTAAACGTTTCTGAAATTTGATGATGGGTTTCAATATATGGCCCACCAATCGCATCAATACACAGCGGCACGGCAGCAAAAATACCATGTACCACCACGTTCCCAGCATGGTCTTTTACCCCAGCTAAGGTTTCTGCAATGGCCTTTGGACGACCCGGCAAATTGAGAATCAAACAATTTCTTCGAATCACCCCCAATTGACGCGACAGAATCGCGGTTGGTACAAAGTGTAAGCTTACCTGACGCATTTGCTCGCCAAATCCGGGCATCACACGATCTGCAATATTTAATGTCGCATCTGGGGTGACATCACGTGGATATGGCCCAGTACCGCCCGTGGTTAGAATCAAATCACAGCCCTGCTGATCAACAAGCTCAATGAGTTTTTGCTCAATTAAATCTTGTTCATCTGGAATCAAGACTTCGATACATTCGAATGGATTTTTTAATGCTGAGGTCAGCCATAATTTTAATGCCGGCAACCCTTGATCAACATAAACACCGTTATAGGCACGATCACTGACTGAAACTAGCCCAATTTTCACCTTTTCCATCGTTATCTCCTACACCAAAGGTAAATAGATTGCTTGAATAGATTGCCCTTGTTGTACTGTTGCTTGGGCGGGAACAATAATAAATGCATTGCTTAAAGCGCAGTTTGCCAGCATCGCACTGCCTTGATGAGCATGAATATCGGCATACAATTGACCATTTTCACTGCTGATCGTGCCGCGTAAAAATTGTTGGCGGCCTTGTTTGGCATGGAGTGTAAATCGAGCTTGTGCCTGTACCTGCTGAGGCAAGGCCTGATTGATGTTAATCCCTGCCAATTTATTTAATGCAGGTGCAACCAAAATATGAAAAGTCACCCAACTGGCCACCGGATTGCCCGGCAATAAAAAGATTTTAGCTTGCTGAATTTTGCCCCAAGCAAATGGTTTTCCGGGTTTAATAGCAAGCTTCCAATGCTGCATTTCACCCAATTGTGCTAAGCAAACTTTGGTCAAGTCTTTATCGCCGACAGAAGCGCCACCGGAAATGATCACCACATCACTTTCACTTGCCGCTACTTTGAGTTTTTCAGTAATAAATTCAACTTGATCTAATAAAATCCCGCCATCAATCACCGTATAATATTTTTGCTCTAGGCAGCTTAAAAGCATATACAAATTACTGTCATAGATTTGGTTTTCAGTTAATACTGCACCAATCGGTTGTAATTCATTTCCACTGGAAAAAACCGTGATTTTAATTTTTTTATAACAGCTTAAATGGGTCATCCCTTGGCTTGCAGCAACGCCAACCACAGCAGCATTGATGGCTTGATCGGCGTTATACAAAACATGGCCTTGGGCATATTCTTCTGCTTGAAAACGGATATGTTGTCTGGCTTTCACTGGCCCTGCATGGCAAATCTGATTGGCTTCAAGCTGGATGTCTTCTTGTGCGATCACCGCTTCGGTGCCCTGTGGAACGGCTGCACCCGTTAGAATTCTGACCGCCTGCCCGGGCTGTAATCGAATATGCTGAGTCGCCTCGCCTGCTGCGACATAATCGGTTAATTGCCATGTTTGTCGTGCTAAGCCGCAGATGGCATAGCCATCCATGGCACTATTATCAAAGCGCGGTGCATCTGCTTGCGCAATAAGATCCTGCGATAAGATTCGGCCATGTGCTTGCTGCAAGGCCACATTTTCAGTTGTATTGATGGCAGTAATACCATCCATTAAATTTTTTAAAGCAAGCGCATACGACATTAAACTCATTTTGGCCTCGCTGGAGATGGAGTGTAGTGTTGGAGTGATGCCGCATCATTAATATTTGCAAATAATGTCTCATCAGAAAAATATACCGCTTTGGCTTCAACCTGAGCGAGCCACATCCGAATACTGTGTTTTTGATTCTGTTTTAAAAAATCCTGCAACTGCGCCAAAGCAGAGCGTCTAAACTGAAAAATGACCGGATGCTGCTGCGATGCAGTAGCGGCATAAACAGCCGCATCTTGGCAATCGATCAATTGTTGATATAGTTTTTCAAGCACACTTCGATTTAAAAAGGGAGAATCACAAGGAACAACCTGAATAAAATCGATGGTGTCTGGAAATTTAACAACACTACTGCATACCCCAGCCAGTGGACCACACCCAATCCATGGATCAATATCGGTAAAGACATCAACCCCGAATTTTTGATAGCAAGCTAAATCTTGATTGGCGCTAATCGCTACATATTGGCAGTTGTGCTGCAGCAATTGCAGTGCCGGATCAATCAACTTTTGTTCACCGAATTGCAGCAAGCCTTTATTTTGATAGCCCATGCGCCGACCTTCGCCACCAGCCAAGATTAATCCACCGAAACGATTCACCTTGCTGCACACCATGTTTGGAATTTCGCTTGATCGCTTACTTTGGCTTCAACCCATTTTTCTTCAAGATTCTCAAAGCATTCCTTTTTCCAAAACGGTGCAGAAACCTTTAGATAATCCATAATAAATTCATTGGCAGCATAGGCATCCACCCGGCTTTTTGCTTGGGTCATCACCCAGACAATGGCTTCACCGACATTCACTTTTTCCACGCGATGCACCACAATCACATTGCTAACCGACCACTGCTGCAATGCAATATCAATAATTTTAGTAATTTGCTTTTCAGTCACGACAGGATAGTGATCAATGAATAAATGTGAAATAGGATCACTATAATCATCACGACGGACATACCCCGTAAAGCTGAGTTGTGCACCAAAATCATCAGTGAATCCATCTGCTTCAAGCATACATGCTGCAATATCGATTGCTTCAGATTGAATTTTGACAATGACCGTCATGCTTAGCCTCCTGTAACAGGCGGTAAAATAGCCACTTCTGCACCGTCTGGAATTATGGTGACTTGATGACAAATTTCATTTTGAACAACAATTTTATAAATTTTATTTTCAGCTAATGCGTTATTCCAACGATCATTGCGACTTCTTAATAAGCGTACCAGTGTTACCGTATCGCCACCTTCTGACCATGGCAGCGTTTCAATCCGAGTTCCCAATTCTGCCGCCATTGCGCCAAAATATTTGACATAAATCATTGTGCCATACTCTAACAAATTAGCTGAATTATCATCTTAGTAAATTCTATAATCGCATGGCAATAGTTACTCCGACCTATATTAAGCTTAGTCTTTGGTGTAGTAAAATTTAGAAAAATGAGGAGCTAAAATGAAAAATCTCACACATTTTGACGCAGATGGTCAAGCACACATGGTCAATGTTGGAGACAAACATCCAAGCCAACGGATTGCCATCGCTCAAGGTAAAATTTTCCTTTCATCTCAAGCATTTGAATGCATAAAAATGGGTACAGCCCACAAGGGAGATGTACTAGGAATCGCTCGAATTGCAGCGATTCAAGCCAGCAAACAGACCGCCAACCTGATTCCTTTATGCCATCCATTGGCACTGACACATGTTGCGGTGGCTTTTGAACTGCTTGAACAACAATATGCGGTACTGATTCGGGTCACCACCGAGACCACGGGTCCAACCGGTGTGGAAATGGAAGCACTTTGTGCCGTAAATGTGGGGCTCATGACGATTTACGATATGCTTAAAGCCGTCGATAAAATGATGACTATCTCCGATATTCAACTCATTCATAAACAAGGTGGGCGCAGCGGTGAGTGGAATCGTTAAGCGGTGAACAACCATGATGAAAGTGGTCTATTGTGAAAATCGCAGCTCAACGCATAACAGCAAAAATATTGAAAAAGAAAGCTTATGACTTTATTAAATAATCTCCCACGCAAACTTATTTTTGCGATTGTTATTTGGCTTATCGGTGCTGTATTTTTCGTCGGCCTCACCCTAAATATCAGTTGGCGGCTAGAAGATCGTGGTGTTGCAATTAATACAGCCGGTAGTTTGCGCAAACAAACCTATTATATCCTGATGCTCTTACAAACCGATCAAACTGAAAAATTGACAGCAGAGCTCAATCATTTTGAAAATAAACTCCAAGGCTTAAGCAACTTAAAAACCGCAACCCTCTACTGGCAACACAATAATCATAATGTATTGGCATTAAATCAAGTGAATCAGAGCTTCATACAATTTAAAAAAAATATTGATGCTGCCGAGAAAAATAATACTTTCGATGCGCAACTTTTAGCATCGACCGATTTATTTGTGAAAGAATTGGATGTGCTGGTCAAAAGCATTGAACTAGAAAACACCTTTAATATTCATATCATGCGTATCACGCAAATCATGCTCATGTTGATGGCATTACTTTCAGCAATACTCTCTTTACTGCTGTTAAATAAATTAGTTATTAAACCACTTTCGACCATTAATCTTGGATTACAAAAAATTACTGAAGGAGATTTAACCACTCGATTAAATATAGACACCAATGATGAGTTTCATTTGGTCTCTGAAGGCTTTAATCAAATGGCATTACATTTAGAAAATTTATATCAAAACTTAGAAGAATTAGTCAAAAAGAAAACCATCGATTTAGAAACCAATAATCAGGAGCTTTCGACTTTATATAAAATCACTTCTTTTTTGCATAAAGAGCCAATTAACCCAGACACTGTACATACATTTTTAGAAACGATCTTACAGTTAAGCAAAGCCAGTGGTGCAAGTATTCGATTACTGAATCAGCAAGGTCAACAGATGGATATTTCAGCAAATATTAATTTACCAGATGCGCTTTTGCAAAATAAAAGCTGTTTGGACGTGAATGGATGCTTCTGCGGACAGAGTATACATAAATCGAATGCTGTATTTTTTCCACTCGAAAAAATATCCCCCGATTTACATTGTCATAAATATAATATTGATCACTTATCGGTCTATAAGATTCAACTGCGTGAGCAAACGTTGGGATTATTAACCCTCTATTTTGAAGATAAAAACACCATCAACACAGAGCTACGCCTGATCCATTTATTATGTACCCAACTTGCAATTGCACTCAAAAACAACCGACTCATTTTAAAAGATAAGCAATATGCGGTTTTAGAAGAGCGAAATATTATGGCGCAAGGTCTGCATGACAGCATTGCCCAATCACTTTCATTTTTAAATTTACAATTGCAAATGCTGGAGCAATCCATCCACAAGGATCTAAAAGAAAATATTCATCAGCATTTGGATTTTCTAAAACAAGGCGTACAGCAGTGCTACGATGATGTCCGAGAATTACTCAATAATTTTCGATTTAAACTAAATTTAGAGTCCTTTCAGGACCTTTTACAATCGGTGATTGATCGTTTTAAAGCGCAAACCAATACACAAGTCAACCTTAACTTTATTTCAACTGGTACGGATTTAAGTCCACAACAGCAATTACAGCTTATTTTTATTGCCCAAGAAGCGCTCTCTAATATTCGAAAGCATGCAAATGCAACTATCGTCGATATTGATTTTAAGAATATTCAGGATATTACCTTATCTGTTCAAGATAATGGGATTGGCTTTGACCCAGTGCAAACTGGAGAAAAAAGTGGGCATCATATTGGTTTATCCATCATGCAGGAACGTATTACTCAAGTGAATGGAATGCTTTTGATTAGCTCTTCATTACAGCAAGGTACAACCATTTCAGCGACCATCAAACAGCAACAACGCTAAAGGAATATTATGTCCACGATCAATATTTTATTAATTGATGATCACACTTTATTTAGAACAGGACTGCGCTTTTTACTCAGTCAAATCGAAAACTTTAATGTGATTGGCGAAGCGACAGATGGCTTAATGGGCATTAAATTGGCCGAACAACTTCACCCAGATGTGGTGCTGCTCGATCTTGATATGCCAACCATGAGTGGCCGTGAGGCCTTGCCACAGCTCTTAATCAGCCAGCCCAATCTTGCCATTTTAATTTTAACGGTGTCCGAAAGCTCCGATGACTTGATGGAATGTATGCGTCTCGGTGCTCGTGGCTTTTTATTAAAAAATATTGATGCTGACTTTCTGGTCTCTAGCATTTACAAAGCCATTGATGGCGATAGCGTCCTCTCACCAGAAATGACCAGTAAACTGATTTCACAGTTACGCAGTCCCGTGCAACCCGCTGACGACCTTGGCCTGTCAACCCTGACCCAACGTGAAAAAGAAACCTTACAGTTCCTCGCAAAAGGCGCAAGCAATAAAGGCATCGCCCGGGCGATGAATATTGCTGAATCAACCGTCAAAGTTCATGTACAAAATATTTTAAGAAAACTCGAATTACACAGCCGTGTTCAAGCGGCTATTTTTGCAGTTGAACATGAGCTAGACAAAGATTAGGGTCTGCTGCGCCCCCCACATGTTCATTTAAGTTTTACCTCGTGACTTAAGTTTTACTAGATGACTTAAGTTTTATCAGATGATTCAAGTTTAAGCACGGCTTTCAATCTCATCTCGATATCCAACGTTAAGAATATGATTGATTAGCATATTCCCCCAGGTACTCAGTCAAAGTAAGTAGTCCCTCCTTAGCCAAACACCTTATGCATGTTGCTCCTATGCCTAATTTTTTTTCAGGCCACATCCCCGTAGGCTGATGAGATGTGGTCTGACAAATCGTCAGT
>RRZT011964230.1_pt1 | contig 13098 bp, 9 predicted proteins | sample 2165551 | NCBI WGS metagenome assembly RRZT01 (sample SAMN10456910, study PRJNA506462) | wastewater metagenome | biome: wastewater; feature: sludge; material: wastewater sludge; isolation source: wastewater sludge with Escherichia coli K12::gfp cells carrying plasmid... | place: USA: Moscow, Idaho ... | reverse complement strand
GCGGTCGTTTGCCGGATCTGGATGGATATGGTGTCGAAGCATCATTAGTCGATTCCAGTCTTCCGATCTACCGTGACACAGACATGCTATATCAAGATGAAACGCTGGGCTACTGGCCTTCGTTCAATCGCCTCTCTGAGTCTTCGCGGGGTGCGTATCTGACATGGTTAGCAAGCGAGCGCGAGAACCCCAATGTACCGTTAGGCTATGTATTTATCTATTTCTACGGACTAGAGCGGCGCATCCTCGTTGATTCCAAGGAAGGGGGGGTTACAGACGCAGAATTCAAATCGATATACCAGGAACTCCAGCGGCTGCGGTCAATTTATGGGTCGAACAGGTCCTTTGCCGGCTACTCGCTCCGTCTAATGGAGCTGATGGCTCTCATGCGGCCTGGCGTGGTTGCGTTTGAGGAACAGGACGAGCAGCATCATGACTCATTGCTGTTTCGCTACCAACTGGCTACTCGGGTATCCAAGGGCGAACCGATACCTGCTCATCTTGCACTGACATGGATCAAGAACAGTCAGGAGTACACGCTTCGGACACCCGCGCGCCGATGCGCTGAGCAGTTTGCCACCCTATTTAAGCTACAGTATGCCGATCAGTTTGGGGACGGCATGATTGTCAAATCGAACAAAACGCGATTGACTCTCCACTACTATCCCGCCAGCGCAAGCCTGCGCGGATTTTCGCTGGAGCAGCCAGGCCTGCCCGACCCCAGTGTTCTGAAAGCACCAGTCAAGAAAATGATCGCGATTGCAGATACGTCCACCGAATTGCTGTCTGCTTACAGTCGCTATCTCGGTAAGAAGGGAGCGTCAGCTGACGATATCGAAGCGATGCTTCTGCTGCCAGACGCCCTCCTTAGCGTCCAAACACATCCGGTCCTAAAACGGTTTAAGAGCTGGGTTGACGAACAACTCGCGGGGCCATCAAAAGGCTTGGTTCGCTTGGCTGACCTTTGGAGGCAGATAGGCTTAGAGCCGCCTGAACGTTTCAACAAAAAAGAAATGGAACTCATAACGACACTGGAAGCTAAAGCAGGCTTTGGTGTTGCCCCAGATCCTCGCTATCACCATGCAAAGCCCGCTGTTGATGGCGACATAGTGCTGTTTCCAGAGGGGCATGGGCCGAACTTTGAGCCATCCCAAGCCTTTAATGAGACGAGCATGACGCTCCGCCTTGGGGCAATGGTTGCGGCTGTCGACAGCCATGTAGATAGCGCTGAGCTAAACACGCTCCAAATTCTGATCGATCATGACACGCACTTGTCTCCAATCGAAAAACGCTCACTACACGCCTATCTGCACTGGCGCTTGAATACTCCAGCCAACATGACAGGCCTGAAGGAAAGAGTCGGCGCTCTTGGAGATGCTGAGAAAGATGTCGTGCGACACATTCTCGTGAGAGTTGCTTTTGCTGATGGCAAGGTGACTCCTGACGAGATCAAGCAGCTTGAGAAACTCTATACCGCTCTGGGCTTTGATAAAACGCAGGTTACGGCGGATGTACACAAGTTCACCTCCAGCAAGGGTGCACCTGCGTCTGCAACCCCCACCAGTAAGACGACAACACAGAAACCAGGCTTCGCTCTTAATGATGAGCTCTTGGCGCTTCATGCTTCTGAGACCGAGAGTGTGCAAAGCCTCCTAGGAACCATCTTTGTTGACGATACGCCTGAGGAGCAGCACGTCATCGCTGAGGGGGAGCCTATTGCAGCTGACACGGGCGGATTGGATCAAGCACACAATTCCTTGTTCGAGCAGCTGATCACTAAGGAGCGCTGGGATCGCAAGGATGTACTGGCTGCATGCGAGTCATTGAAGCTCATGCTAGATGGCTCAATTGAGACTATTAATGACTGGGCTTACGAGCAGGTCGACGCCCCAGTTATTGACGATGACGAAGACATCTATATCGACCTGGAAATTGCCAACGAACTAAAAGCAGGTTAGCGCCATGACAGTTAAACGCATTCGCATCAAAGAGCGAGACGCCATTATTCAATCGCTGAAATCTGGCGTTACCCCCAAGGTTGGCATTCAGCACATTCAGGTTGGGCGTTCAAACGAAATAAGAGCCCTGCTACAGGATATCGATCGTGTAGTAGAAGGGGGCTCGGCGTTTCGCCTGATAATTGGAGAGTACGGCTCGGGTAAGACCTTCTTCCTCAGCGTAGTGCGAGCTATCGCGCTGGAGAGAAAACTGGTGACCGTCAATGCCGACCTCTCCCCCGATCGTCGCATTCATGCGGTGGCCGGCCAGGCCCGTAATCTGTACTCTGAGCTGATGCGTAATCTGGCAACGCGTAACAAGCCGGACGGCAATGCGCTCACGAGCGTGGTAGAGAAGTTCATCACCCAGGCCCGCAAGGACGCCGACGCGCGTGAAGTCGGCGTGACAACGATTATTCACGACAAGCTGGCCGAGCTAACCGAGATGGTCGGAGGCTATGACTTTGCGAAGGTGATCGAAGCGTATTGGAATGGACACGAGCAAGGCAATGACGCACTGAAAAGTAACGCGATCCGTTGGTTGCGCGCTGAGTACAGCACCAAAACCGATGCCCGTCATGACCTAGGTGTGCGGACGATTATCTCGGATAGCTCGTTCTATGATGCTTTGAAGCTGATGAGCCTGTTTGTTCGTCAAGCTGGTTACAGCGGCTTGCTAGTCAACCTCGATGAGATGGTGAACCTATACAAGCTCAACAGCAGTCAGGCGCGCACCTCAAATTATGAGCAGATCCTGCGCATTCTGAACGACTGCCTGCAGGGCTCCGCCGAGCATTTAGGGTTCCTACTTGGTGGGACTCCTGAATTCTTGCTAGATCCGCGCAAGGGCCTGTATAGCTACGAAGCATTGCAATCCCGTTTGGCGGAAAACAGCTTTGCCCAGCGTACGGGCTTAGTGGATTACTCCTCGCCATCACTGCACCTGAATAACCTGACCCCCGAAGAGTTATACATATTGCTGAAGAACTTGCGGCATGTGTTTGCTAGCGGTGACCCTGAGGCTTACCTAGTGCCCGATGAGGCGCTACATGCATTCCTCCAGCATTGCAGCCTGACAATCGGCGACGCTTACTTCCGAACGCCTCGTAATACCATCAAGGCCTTTTTGGATATGCTGTCGCTGCTGGAGCAAAACCCTCAATTGGACTGGAATGGTTTGGTCGGTACCGTTGAGATCGAAAAGGACCTGCCGAGCGACTTTGAGGAAGCCGAAGAGGGTTCCGATGGGGCGGACGGTGATCTAGCTAATTTCACGCTATGAACGCGGTCTACCACCAGCTTCACCCCTTGGTTCAGAAGTGGATCTTTAAACAGGGGTGGTCGGATCTCCGCGAGATACAGAAACGGGCAATCCCGCCTATTCTTGCAGGTGATTGTGATGTGCTGATCAGTGCATCAACGGCAGCAGGTAAGACGGAGGCCTTCTTCCTGCCGGCCTGTTCAGCCATTGCCGATACCACAGGTGGTTTCGGCATCCTCTACATCAGCCCCCTCAAGGCGCTAATTAACGACCAGTATCGAAGACTCGAAGGCTTGTGCGAGATGCTGGATATGAAGCTCACACCTTGGCATGGGGATAGCGCTCAGTCGAAAAAAAAGGCCGCTCGCAAATCTCCGTCCGGCATATTGCTGATTACTCCTGAATCTCTGGAGTCGTTGCTGGTTAGAGAGCCTGGATGGGTCAAGCAGGCTTTCGGCTTGCTGCAGTACATAGTGATTGACGAGTTCCATGCGTTCATCGGTACCGAACGCGGCCAGCACCTGCTGTCACTGCTTAATCGCCTTGAGCACCTGATTGGCCGGCACGGCAATCCCATACCCCGAGCAGCATTAAGTGCTACCCTCGGCAACCTAGAAAGCGTACCCGCCTCACTGCGCCCAGATAAAGGGCTATCGTGTGCCACGATCTGCAGCACGCACTCCGAAGCTGAATTGAAAATGGTAGTTAAAGGTTACCGGGATCCTCTCATACTGGAGGCTCCGAAGCCGGGAGACGAGGTACCCTGCAGTGCCGAAGACGCGATCTGTGAGGAGCTGTATCGAGTTTGCCGTGGCGGGTCGCACTTGGTCTTTGCCAACAGTCGCAAACGCACCGAAAGCCTGGCAGCCAAACTAAGTGATCTTTGTGAGGCTCAGGCCGTGCCCAATGAGTTTTTCCCACACCACGGGTCTCTGTCCAAGGAAGCCAGAGAAACCCTCGAGGCGCGCCTACAAAAAGAGACGCTACCCACGACGGCGGTATGCACCATGACTCTGGAATTGGGGATCGATATAGGCAAGGTGAACTCTGTGGTTCAGGTCACAGCTCCGCATACGGTTTCAAGTCTGCGACAGCGTCTGGGGAGGTCAGGGCGTCGAGGAGGCCCTGCAATCCTACGCATGCTGATTGCGGAGGATGAGCTACATCCCAACTCCAGCCTTGTTGATAAGCTACGGATGGAGTTGCTGCAGTCCATAGCAATGATCCGATTGCTGGTTGCAGGAAAATGGTTTGAGCCAGCAGACACAGAGCAGTTTCATTTCTCAACCCTGTTGCATCAGGTGCTAGCGGTAACAGCTCAGTGGGGCGGCGTTCGTGCTAATCAGTTGTATCGAACGCTTTGCCAGACCGGCCCTTTTCAGCAAGTCACAGTTGATCACTTCAAACAGCTCCTGACCCAGATGGGCAAGGATGAACTCCTGACCCAGTTGTCCAGCGGCGAGTTGGTGTTAGGGCTTCAGGGGGAGCGGCTGGTGAGCCACTATACCTTTTACGCGGTATTCAAAACTCCCGAGGAATTTCGCGTTGTTGCCAGCGGTAAGACGCTGGGCACGCTGCCGATCGACACGATGATTCTGGTTGACCAACACATCGTCTTTGGCGGCAAGCGCTGGAAAGTTGTCGACATAGATACAGACAAGAAGGTGATTAACGTCGAACGAGCTAAAGGCGGCGAGCCACCCAAGTTTGGCGGTTCCGGGATGGGCATCCATGACGTGGTGCGCCAGGAGATGTTCAGTATCTACCGTGACGGCGATTATCGAATCGCCGCAGGGGGGAGCAAGATGGATTTCTTGGATGACATGGCTAGGGATCTGTTTGCCGAGGGACTGGGTTTATTCAATGACCTGAATATTGATAGCGAGCCAGTGGTTCAGCAAGGGCAGTATGTTTACGTGTTTCCATGGCTTGGCGACAAGGTGGTGAACACATTGGTGGCTCTGCTCACCCGGCAGGGCTATCAGGCCTGCGCCTTTGCTGGTGTCATTGAGATAGAAAAGGCCGATGCTAAGCAGGTGCGTAATGACTTACTGTCTTTGCTAGATGGCCAACTTCCCTCCGCGACCGAACTGGCTGCATTGGTGCCAGAAAAAGAGATCGAAAAGTATGATGAGTACCTTCCGGAAGCGCTTCTCGAGGAAGGCTACGGGCGGCGCGCCTTTGACGTCGATGCTGCCCTCTGTTGGGTCGGTAAGGTGTGCCGTGACTGGTGTGGCAATACCGGAGGTGCTGCGTGCAAGCCACGCCATGGGCCGAATGCATGACTGACGCAGAGCGGTTGGATGTGTTCCGGATTTCTGCTTAGCGCCAGCGTTGGCGAGGGTCGACTTGCAGTTCTTGGGTATTTCGCCCGGTATGAAACTGCGTTGGTTTCATAGCTGGATGTCGGTAGTGTAATGGGCATCGGATCACCGAGTGGCTGGACAGTTCCCGTCTTTGGGAAACAACCCCTTGAAGTGTTTATCTTCATCCAGCAATTGTCTGCTGTCTGCGCGGGAAAACTGCCCTTCCAGTACCTGCAGCAGCGAGGCCGGTGTCGCCAGCAAAGAGAAGGCGCAGCTTGACGGAGAGCCGCTCGAAGCCCTGTGAGCTATTCGAAAACCGGTGAACGGGCAAGATAAGGCCGGCCGTCGGCCATGACGTTTATTATTCTGGGTCTGGTGCCGGTGCCAGCCAAGCAGACTTGAAATCGAACCAACCAAGGGCGTTGAGTCTGACGCCCTGGGCCCCCAGCGGCCGTTGCAGGCGCAGCCAGTGGTGGAATAACGGCTGCAACCACCCCTGCCCGATGCGCCGGGCCAGCCAGGGCTCAAGCACCCGCTCTCCCTGCCGCCAGTGCGCTTGCACCCGCAACAGCTCGTCGGCATCGTCCGCCGCCATCACCCGGCGCAGCAGCGGCAACCCCAGCAGCCAGGTCATCAGGGTGAAGTCCGCCGGCTTGCCCAGGTTCATGGATCCCAGCCACAGATCCGCCTCCACCTCGCCCCGGCACCAGTCCGCGTAGGACACACAGCGGCACTCCAGCCGTATGCACTGCTCGGCCAGCAACTCGCCCATCACCCCGGCCAGCAGCGGGTATTCCGGTTGATCGGCGTAATAGCAGAGCACCAGGGTCGTTTCCGGCAGTGGTTCGCCGGGGCTGTCATCGAGATGATGCCAGCCGGTCAGCAGGCTGGCGGCCGGACTCCAGAACCGGCTGGCCGGGCTGTCCACCCTGGCCAGGATCTGAAACGGCGAGCAACACTGCTGCAGCCAACGCCGCCGCGCCGGGTTGCCCCAGTGGCGCGAGCGGGGATCACAGAGCAGAAAGTAGCCCCCCTGCTCCAGCTCCCGCTCCCGTTCCGAGGGCTCAGCATCGGGCCTCAGCCCCTGTGCCGGCTCCAGCTTGAGGCTGCAAATCTGGAGGGAGCCCTGCGCGGTGCCCGCACCCAGCTCCGGCAACTGCCAGATCTCCACCTCATCGAGCAGGGCGCGGTAGCCGAAGTAATCGTCGAAGGCGCTGAGCTTCAGGCAGAGGGCATCCTGCCGGCTGACGCGGTACGGGCCCGTGCCCAGCGGCAGGCTGGCAAACTCGGGGCGGATGGCCTCTTCAGCCGGCAGGATCAGGGCACTGTGATGGGCCAGCAGCCAAGGCAGCCGGCAGTCCGGCTCCGTCAGGTCGATGCGAATGGTCCGCTCGCCCTGTGCCGTCACTGCGGCCAGGTGGGCAAACAGCGGCTGCTGCCGCAGCGCCAGCAGGCTGGCCACCACATCGGCGGCGACCATCAACCGGCCATGGTGAAAGCGTACCGCCGGGCGCAGGTAAAAGGTCCAGTGGGCCTGATTGTCGCTGTGCCAGTGGTGCGCCAGATCCGGCTCCAGTTCCCCATTATCCTCATTTATGCGGGTCAAGCCGTTGAAGATCTGCCGCAGCAGGTGGATTTCGGTCCGGCGGTTGGCGTGCTGGGGATGCAGATCCACCAGTGGCCGGTAATAGGGCACCCGCAGCAGCTGGCGATCATTGTGGCTGTGCTGGCCCAGCTGGGAGCGGATGAGCGCGGCCAGCTGGCGCGGATCGGCGCCCAGGGCCTGGACGGCGGCGTCCAGCTCGCCTGCCTCCAGTAGGGTGCTGGCCCGGGCCTGATCCAGCTGGGCCTCGCTGACCAGCAGCTGTAGCCGGGAATGGCGACCACGTCCCGCCTCACCCTGCCAGGCGAGCCAGCCGGCCTGGCTCATCTGGTTAAGCAGGACGCGTACATGCCGCCGGGTGCAGAACAGGGTCTCGGCCAGCCTCTGCAGGGTGGTGTCCGCCGCCTGCAGGTCGAAGCGCCTGAGCAGACGCAGGTAGTGTTGTTCCAGACGCTGTTGCATAAGGGGAGATCTTCTGGTGGATTTTAAGCAATTTTTAATATCCCTAATATTGCCCACACTATCCAGGCAATCAAGTAAACAACCAGCACGCGGAGACACCACTATGATCCATATGACACTTTCCCATTTCTATTTCATGCTGTTGCAGCGCCTGCCGCGTGGCCGCTTCCTAGATCCACACCAAGCCGAGCGACAATTGCAGTGGCTAATGCAGTGGGATCTGGGCGAGATGAGCGCCGAGAAATACCGGCATCACTGGTGAGGAAAAACGGCAGGTGGGATGGGCGTTGTTTCCTAAATCCGGGAACTATCCGGCCACTCGGTGATCTGATCTCTTAGGTCAACTGCAGGGAGCGTCAGATGGGCAAGTCCAAGCACAAGATCAGTAACTGGAAACAGTACAACCAAGCCTTGGTGCAACGCGGTTCGCTAACCATCTGGATGACTGAGCAAGCCATCAAGCACTGGCATTGCCAGACCCATCATGGCCGCCGGGGACGTGGCTTTCACTACAGCGATAGCGCCATCGAGACCGCGCTGATGCTCAAGGGCGTGTTCAAGCTGCCACTGCGCGCCTTGGAGGGGTTCATTAACTCGCTGTTCAAACTGATGCAGGTTCCCTTGCAGTCGCCGGACTACAGTTGCATCAGCAAGCGCGCCAAGACGGTAGAGATCAAGTACCGCCTGCCCAGCCAAGGCCCGGTTGCTCACTTGGTGATTGATGCCACCGGCCTCAAGGTCTACGGCGAAGGCGAATGGAAAATTCACAAGCACGGCAAGGAGAAACGGCGCCTTTGGCGCAAACTCCATCTGGCCGTGGATGCTGCCAGCCATGCCATCGTCGCGGCCGAAGTCAGCCTCGACACGGTGGCCGATAACGAGGTGCTGCCGACATTGCTCAATCCCTTGCGGCGCAAGATCGAACAAATCAGTGCCGACGGCGCTTATGACACCAAAGAGTGTCACGCCCTGCTGAAGAAGAAGGGAGCCAAGGCCACCATCCCGCCGAGAAAGAACGCCGCGCTGTGGGAGGAAGGTCATCCCCGCAACGAAGCCGTCAAAGCGCTGAAAGCCGGTGAGCTGGAACAATGGAAAAAGGACTCCGGCTATCATCAGCGTTCGAAGGCCGAAACCGCCATGTATCGCTTCAAGCAGCTCATCGGACCGAAACTGAGCCTGCGGGATTACAACGCCCAAGTGGGGGAAATCCTGGCCGGAGTCAAAGTCATGAACAAGGTCATTGGCCTTGGTATGCCTGTTCGGCAGCCCATCAATTAAGCGAGGCGAACCGCCTGGGGACAGGCTGTCCCCCCTCTGATTTGATCAACATCGCCGGTGGGATGCGCTGCTTCAAGTCGAGATTTGAGTCAATTGTGTGCAGCCAAGAGCGACCTGTGTTCGACGAGGATGAAGTAGATATCGACCTAAATCCGTAGCTAGGCACTGACTGGATGCCGCACGTCCAGGAAAAAGTATCTGGCCACAAGGCAACACAAAAGGTTGTTGCGGTGTCGACTCCAGCAAATTTGGCCGTAATGGTTTCAATGTTGTTCTGCCAATAAACCGGTTAGATGTATTGATTACCGACTGCGGGATCAGTACCCATGACCGCTAGATACTGGAAAAAGCAGGAGTTGAAGTTATCATGGTATAGGCGAGTTTCATTGTCATATGCTGCTATGCGGTAGTTCAACTTAAATTTAAACTAAGGATATTCTGTGCAGAAGAGAATTTATTTTAAAGGCTGTTTGTTTGATTTAGATGGAACACTGGTTGATTCTACGTCAGCGGTTAATCGAGCGTGGACTATGCTTGCTAAGCGTAATCAGTTGAATGTTGAGTACGTTCTTAGTGTCATTCATGGTCGTCCTGCAAGTGAATCAATTAATGAGTTACTTAGCGGCAAAACGCAGGAGCATATCGATGCGGAGATTGTGTGGTTGCAGAATGAAGAAACCAAAGATACAGATGGTGTGGTGCCGATTGATGGGGCCATTGATTTATTGAACATGCTTGATGGGTTTGGAATACCTTGGGCCATAGTTACTTCAGGTACAATACCTGTAGCAGAAGCCCGCCTGAAAGCAAGTGGTATACGGCAACCTGATATATTTATCACTGCAGAAAGAATCACCTATGGAAAGCCTAATCCTGAGCCATATTTATTGGGGGCCAATGAGCTTGGTCTTGATATCAGAGACTGTATAGTGTTTGAAGATGCGCCGGCAGGTATTAAGGCAGGATTGGCTGCAAACAGTTGCGCAACCATTGGTATATTAAGTCACGCCATGCCTGAAGATCTTCTAAATGTAGAATGTATAAAAAATTACCGTCAGATCGATATCCATCAAGGTTCAGGTTGCAGCATATTGAAAATCAATGCTAAATAGGTGTTCCGAATACTAGATCACAGAAGGCGTGAACTCAGTCCGGGAGCTGGTTCTCTGACTTAGGAAACAACGCTTGGTTTTAGGAAAAAGAGCCGCGGATGCGCTGATTAATTTACCGAGAATATGCTCGGTAAAGACCTTCAACCAAGCCAGTGGTTCATCCGATGTCGCAATGACATCGTTCAAATCGCTTACAAGACGTAAAAAAATCCGGAACCCATCACAGGTTCCAGATTTTCTTACTGTTGGGGCTCGGCCAATGGATCCAGAGCTGATCAGCCTTGTCTCCAAGGCGGGCCCGTCTGCTAGGTTAAAGGAGGTAGGTGCTTAGGCCTTCCACGCCTTCCAGGTGTTGATCAGGCTGTTTGTGGAGCTGTCGTGGCTGCTGATGGGTTCGGCAGTGTTCAGCTCCGGCAGGATCTTGTTGGCCAGCTGCTTGCCCAGCTCCACGCCCCACTGATCGAAGCTGAAGATGTTCCAGATGATGCCTTGCACGAAGATCTTGTGCTCGTACATGGCGATCAAGGCACCCAGGGTCTTGGGGGTCAGCTGTTTGAACAGGATGGAGTTGGTCGGGCGGTTGCCGTCGAACACCTTGAACGGCACCAGGTCCTTGACCTCGTCCAGGGTCTTGCCGATGGCCAGGAACTCCGCTTCCACCTGTTCCTTGCTCTTGCCGAAGGCCAGGGCCTCGGTCTGGGCGAAGTAGTTGGCCAGCAGCTTGGGATGGTGATCGCCGATGGGGTTGTGGCTGATGGCCGGGGCCAGGAAATCGCACGGGATCAGCTTGGTGCCCTGGTGCATCAGCTGGTAGAAGGCGTGCTGGCCGTTGGTGCCCGGCTCACCCCAGATGATGGGGCCGGTCTGGTAGTCGACCTTGTTGCCGTTGCGATCCACGTACTTGCCGTTGGATTCCATGTTGCCCTGCTGGAAGTAGGCGGCGAAGCGGTGCATGTACTGGTCGTAGGGCAGGATGGCCTCGGTTTCGGCGCCGTAGAAGTTGTTGTACCAGATACCGATCAGGGCCAGCAGCACGGGAACGTTCTGCTCGAAGGCGGTGGTGGCAAAGTGCATGTCCATCTCGTAGGCGCCTTGGTGCAGGGCTTCGAAGTTCTCGAAGCCCAGTGACAGGGCGATGGGTAGACCGATGGCGGACCAGGAGGAGTAACGGCCACCGACCCAGTCCCAGAACTCGAACATGTTGGCGGTGTCAATACCGAACTCGGCCACGGCCTTGCCATTGGTGGACAGGGCCGCGAAGTGCTTGGCTACATGAGCCTCGTCACCGGCGGCTTTCAGGAACCAGTCGCGGGCGCTGTGGGCGTTGGTCATGGTTTCCTGGGTGGTGAAGGTCTTGGAGGCCACCAGGAACAGGGTGGTTTCCGGGTCGACCTTTTTCAGCGTCTCGGCGATGTGGGTGCCGTCGACGTTGGAGACGAAGTGCATCTGCAGGTGGTTCTTGTAGGGGCGCAGCGCCTCGGTGATCATCACCGGGCCCAGGTCAGAGCCACCGATACCGATGTTGACCACGTGCTCGATGGCTTTGCCGGTATAACCCTTCCACTCGCCGGAGATGATCTTCTCGCAGAAGCCTTTTATCTTGGCCAGCACGGCTTTCACGTCCGGCATCACGTCCTTGCCGTCGACCTGGATGGGGCGGTCGGAACGGTTGCGCAGGGCCACGTGCAGCACGGCGCGGCCTTCAGTCCGGTTGATTTTCTCGCCGTTGAACATGGACTCGATGGCACTGGACAGGTCGGTTTCCTTGGCCAGGTCCTGCAGCAGGGCCATGGTTTCCTGGGTGATGAGGTTCTTGGAGTAGTCGACCAGCATGTCGCCACCGAAGGTGGTGGAGAATTTGTTGAAGCGTTCGGCATCGGCGGCAAACAGATCCTTCAGCTGCCGCTCCTTGTTGGCGGCGAAGTGGGCTTCCAGTGCCTTCCAGGCCTGGGTCTGGGTCGGGTTGATGTTTTTCATTATTGCATGGGTTCCTGTGTTATTTGGAGATAGGCGCGATTATCGATGTGGAAACAAGCGTCAGCCGTAGCTGGCAAATTCGGCCACGGCCTGTGCTGTCTGGGCATTGGCAAGGTATTGAGTCAGCAGGGCTGGACTGACGGTCAGATCGTGGGCGCCGGCCAGCAGGGCCTGGGTCAGCTGTTCGGGGATGGCGAACGAGGCGGCCACTATCCGAGCGGGCAGTTGCTGCCGCTCCAGCAGCTCCCGCAACCGGCCGATAACGCGCTGGAAGTCGCCGCCTTCACGGTCGATGCGGTTCACGTAGGGGGCCAGGTAGTCGGCACCTTCCCGGGCGGCCAGGAAAGCCTGCCGTTCACAGTAGATGGCTGTGGCGCAGATGGCGCCGCTGGCGTCATCGGAACGCTTCAGCTGGTGGATGGCGGTCAGGCCGGCCGGTGACACCGGGATCTTGCAGTAAACTGCGCCCCAGCGGGACCAGAGCTGTCTCGCCTGTGCCACCATGCCGGCCGTATCGGTGGCCGTCACCTGCACAAACAGTTGGTGAGGGCGATCAAAGCCCAACGCCCTGGCTTGCCCGATGAAGTCGTCGGCCTTGATCCCGGCCTGGGCCAGCAATTTGGGGTTGCAGGTGATACCGTCCAGGCTGAGCTGGTGCACCCAGGGGCGTAATTCTTCGATGTTCGCTGAATCCAGATACAACATGAGCACTCCTTCAGTGTGAAATGCGGCATCTCCGCCCTGTCGAGGGTGACCCGTAGCTCCAGGGGGCAATCATATTGCCGCTGTTCGTCTCGTCTTTGACTGCTGTCATTCCCTAGCGGGTCCATGTGGCGCGGGCGAGACCATCCCGCGCAAGCCAGAAAGAATTTTCAACTTTCCCTGTTTACAAAGAAATGAAAACCAAGATCATTGATTTTGAAAATCAGATCAACAGTTTTTTATACATTTCGTATCTCTGCGGTGAGGCTATTGCTGTCATTCCTGCGCTCACGGGCGGCGAACTCGCTCAGTTCGTGCCAGGTCAGAACGATCTAAACCGGATCGCGGTCCAGGCTAGGTTGCTAACGGTTATCGATATGCCGCAAAAATAAGCGTGATC
>RRZT010905024.1_pt1 | contig 13098 bp, 9 predicted proteins | sample 2165551 | NCBI WGS metagenome assembly RRZT01 (sample SAMN10456910, study PRJNA506462) | wastewater metagenome | biome: wastewater; feature: sludge; material: wastewater sludge; isolation source: wastewater sludge with Escherichia coli K12::gfp cells carrying plasmid... | place: USA: Moscow, Idaho ... | reverse complement strand
TTACCAAACATTTACATTTGATATAAGCGGCTCTAAACTCCCCATCCAAGTAACCTATGGTGTGTGAGATTTCTAAAGCTTCATCAGAAATACTCTCTGATAAAGTGATATCATTTTTATAATAGAGGATATAAGCGTGTTCCAGTTGAATATCTACTTTTGACTTTAAATCCTCTACGGATATGCTTTCATATAAAAATTGAATGCGCTCCATGGCCTTTTCAAGTTTACCCATTTTGATAAGTTGCTTGATAAGCTTCATGGTATTTTGGAATACTTTTTCTTTTTCGTCGTTACGAAGGTAAAGCTCTACAGCTTGCTCTAATAAATCTACCGCTTTGTGATTGTTGGCTTTTTCGAGATAAACTTGCGAGAAAATCACACAGTATGATGCAGCTTTAATCGACTGATGGCTTGCCACTAAATAATCTATGAGGCTTTCATTCACGTAACCATTTTCGATAAATTTGGTTTCATAGTAAAGCGATGCCGCTTCAGAAAGGGCAATTACTTCTTCTTCAGACAATGTATCAAAAAAAGCCTTTTTGATTTCGTTGGTCGTAAAGACGAAAACGTACTCAACGTCGCTAATACGCTTATTCAAGATATGCTTTTCTTCCATTTCATAGAGGAAATAATAGCCAAATTCCTCTTCTATATTTGCAATCTCAAACATGGTTTGCATGCTAAACGAGCCCTTTAGAATTGAAAGCTTTCTAAGGACTTCATAATGTTTGCGATCCAATGTATTGATTAAGACGTCGAAATCTTCACGTTTGTGATCGACATAATCGAATGTAAAGTTATCATCGACTTCATCGAGATTCCAAGACATGGTTTTTTCGTCGAAAAAAATCGTCCCATCGTACCAGAGCTTCTTTATCATCCGTTTGGTCACACTGGCTTTCCCTTGGTTTTCGATCATCAAGCGATGTGTCAATTTATAAGGAATATCGCTTAATCCAAGAGATGTTCTGACGATCAATCCTGTTTCTTCTAAGTTTAATGATGATAATTTAAAGACTTTGGTGATTTCTGAATACTTCTTAACGTAGTCATCCGTCTCGTGTTCGACGCCTGTTCCGATCAATAAATAGTTAGAATTTCCTTTGTATTCCAGCAGTAACTGGAAAAATGGTCTCTCAAATTTATGAATCTTTTCAACGTCATCGATAAGGATGATGAAAAATTTATTGCTGATGTATTCGATGAAAAAGTTAAAGACGCGATTTAAGATTCGCATGTATTCCATCTCGATATCGATGTCTTTGACCATTTTGATGTTCCATTTATGTGCCAACTCTGGTACCAAAGCACACAGTTCCTGACCATACTTTTGAATGAGTAATGGTGATACATCTTCCTGTCTGGCAATATACTTAACTAGGGATTTGGTGGTATAGAACACTTCGGAATAGGCAGTAGGTCTTAAATGCAAGTAATCATAACGACCAAACTTAGCGATATAGTATATCTCGTTTAATACTCTAGATTTACCACTGCCATTTTCGCCTTGTATGAGTATAGCGTGATGCGGTGCAGCTTTTTTCGACTTCAGCTCTATGATGCGCTTGACGTCCTTGAGTAGGGCATCTCTACCTATGATTTTCGTGCTGTCGTGGATTTTATCGTAATACTTGACATCACTTGCGTCTACCTCTATCCATATCAGTGCTGAAAGCTGTTCTATAAACTTCAGAATGTTATCAGGTCTTTCATCTCTAATATGGCTGGTCGCTCTGGCGATGAACTTGTGGATTTCGTTGGAATGGTTAGATTGGATCAAACTTTGTAAAGGTTTTGATTTGTAGTCCACTCTATAATAGAGATAGTAAACCAGCATTCCTAACGAATACATATCCACATGTCGATCCGTCTCTTCACCCCATATGATCTCCGGTGCTATAAACTGACTGAATCGTTCATGATCCATCTTAAAATAGTAATCGTTGATTAAGATGCTAGCGATGTCTTTCAGCTTGAGGATAGTCTCTCCTTCACGCTTAAAAATCAACAATTGATCGAAATTTAGATACTTGTAAACAATACCTCTAAAATGCAAGAAGCGTACAGCTTTACAAAGCTGTACGATAACACTGTTGATTTCTGTTTTATTCAATTCTGTATAGTGAACCAGTAGATCTTCATCATAATGTTCATAGGTATAAAAATACTGTTTACGATTAACTCGGTTGCCGTTTACGGTCATGATAGCCTGGAATTCATAAACGGATAGAAGATTCTCGTGTACTACGGTTTTAAGTTCCACGAATTGCTCTTCCATTTGCTTGATAAAATCATAGTTAGACATTTCAGTATCGAATATGCGTATGCGTTTGATTTCTTTGTTTTTGTCTTTATCTGATACCAAATACTCAACAAAACTGCTTTCTCTATGCAGCAGTTTTATCACATCGTATCTATCGTTTATTATTTTCAACTGAACGCTCCTCCTATGAAAGAACTTTACAACTCTACCTTTTCATTAAAAATAGCAAAACCCTGGTCGATGGCATCGATGACATCTTCATCTAATTCTGAAAGAATGCTCTCTACATATGAGATTCGCGTTTCCATAACCATTTTGATGAGATCGTGTCCCTTTTGTAGCACTTGTATTCTAACGATTCTACGATCGTTTTCATCCTTAATTCTCTTTACCAACTCATTGCGTTCCATTCTATCGAGTAAATCTGTCACTGTACTACATGCCAAATACATTTTAGAACTCAACTCGCCTATGGTCATGTTTTCTTCATTTCTAAGATACTGTAACGCATCAAATTGAGGCGGTGTAATATCGACATCATTTAAAATTTCACGGCCTTTTTTCTTTATTTTATAGCACACACGTCTTAAGTTTTCTTCAATTCTAACGGTTCTCTCGTTCATTTTTACCTCCATGGTAGTTCTCTTATCTTCTATTTTACAAAATATAAATGCTTAGGTAAACTAAATTCTCACAATACGTTGTAATTTTGTATGATTTCGTGTTACAATATATTAAGTTTTTATTACAAAGAGGTATCTAATGAATAAAATAATCGCATTTTTCAAAAGACATAAAGTGACCATTATGGTCATTCCGAGCACTGAAAAGTCAATTAAACAGGTTAAGTTCAACATGGCGGGTGCGGTATTTATCTTGGTTGGCTTGATTATCATCAATGCTTCCCTTTTAATTTCGACCCTAGTTTCTAAAGCGACTTCAGATACATTATCCACAAAAAATACTGAACTCGCTGAGAACTTATTGATGACAGAAGATAAAATAGCTATGCTACAGAACATAAATACAAATAAGATCGAAGAAGTTAATACACTTAAAGCCTCTTTAAAATCATCCACGGATTTTTTAACAGCAAGGCTTGTTGAAATGAACGAAACTCAAAATTACGTCGCTCAGTTGGTGTCTTTATTTAATCAAGAAACCAATTCTGATCTTGCGGCTCCTGTGAGTCGATCGTTTAGCAGAACATCCGGAGATGAGGTTACACCTGAAATGTCTGAAGATGAAATCCTATTGGCTGAGATCGATTCTCTTATTGCCAACGACGATATTTCAACCATCATCAACGAGCAAACAGAAGGCTATAAAGAACTCGTCAGCAAAATGGAATCTCAATTATCCTATCTTGCAACAAGACCTGACTTTTATCCTGCATCTGGAACGTTTAGCTCTCCTTTTGGATATCGCAAGGATCCTATTACCAACAGAACCACACTTCATAATGGGATAGACATCAGCAACAAAAAAGGAACCCCTATTTATGCGGCTGGTTCAGGTATCGTAACCTTCTCTGGTTATGACGGCAACTTCGGTCGTGTCTTGATTATCGATCATGGCTATGGTTACGAATCCGTCTATGCACATTGTAATTCACTTTTATATGTTGCTGGAGACTCCGTTGAAAAAGGTGAGCAAGTGGCCACCATGGGAACTTCTGGTCGAACGACAGGCAACCACTTACACTTTGAAATAAGATATAATGGCACACCCATCAATCCACTTAAACTCATCAGTAATTAAAACTTAGGAGGCTTTTATGTTTCAAAAAAAAGAATCGGATGTTTTTTACGATATCATCATTGGCGCTAAGTCCATCATAAAAGGCGATGTAGAAAGCGAAGGCAGCATCCGAGTCGATGGAAAAATCTATGGAGACATTACCTCTCTCGGAAGTGTCATCATCTCTGATAACGCTTATGTTAAAGGCAATATAAAGAGTCAAAACGCTGATGTTTATGGCGTTTGCGAAGGCAATGTCAACGTAAGAGGCAAAATTAACATCCATGAAAATTCCACTTTAACAGGTGATATTGTCGCTAAAAGCTTCAACACCAAAGAAGGTTCTACATTCAAAGGAAACTGCTTGGTTGACCCTTCAGAAGAGTTAATCATAAGCCTAGACCCTCTTTTAAACTCAGTTTCAGATTCTAATTTAGTCGACTTTCATAAAAACAAAGAAACTTTAGAGCGAGATAAAGAAAACAACACCCGCGATACTAATAAAAACACAAATCAAGAAAAGACTCCATTTGATAAAAAAGCTAAGTAATGGGCTTACAGTATGAAAAAATAAACCTCGCAGATGAACTGCGAGGTTTTTGTTTATACATTTTGTGATGATTCTTACTCAAGTAAAAACGGCAAATCTGCATCGTATTGGATTTCATAAACGATATCAACCAAAGTATCGCTCTCAGTCACTTTTTTACTTAGATTGACTTCGCGGATTGCCCTTTCATATCCTTCTCGACACGCTTCCAAATCTACAGGTTCATGTGTGTCCCTGTCATATGCTTTTGAATTTTCAAACACACCATCTCTTGCGATTTGAAAAACAACATCGTTATCGATAAATGATCCTTTTTCCATAAACGTTTGAGAAGCAACAAACCCTTCTTTGGCATTTAATAAATCTTGACCGAAAGTTAAATATTTATTTTCAATACCTAAGACGTTCAACACAGTTGGTAAAAAGTCAATTTGTCCACCTGTGATGTCAACCACTTTAGTGATGCCCGAATTCGGAATGTGTATGACCATCGGCACATTAAACATATCTTCATACGTATATTCTCTACCTAAGAAGTTTTCCATGCGTTCTTTAACCAACTCGTCTTCCATACCAATCCCATAATGATCTCCATAGAAAATAATAACAGAGTCATTATAAAGACCTTCTGCTTTTAACTCTTCGATAAATTGACCAAACGCATCATCCATATAATGAAGCGATTGAATGTATCTACCAAAGAAATTATCATCCGCCTCATCTAAAGTAATCCACTTCTTATCTTCGGGTAAATCAAAAGGTTTATGTGATGAGAGCGTCACCATAAAGTGAAAACTCTTATCTTCTTGAGCTTTTAACATCGGTATAGATTGTTTAAAGAAATCGTGGTCGTCTAATCCGAAAACAATTTTTTCTCCCATGATATAATCATCTTCAAACTTACTGTCTTCGAAACCTAGATGAGGATAGATGTTTTCTCTGTTCCAAAAACTCGCTACATAACCATGATATGATGTTGCACTATATCCATTTTCTCTCATAATCCACGGCAAGCCATAAAATCCGTTTTTCTCATACACATTATAAGTGTTCCCTGAAATAATAGGATAAAGCGAATTTAATGAGGTAAACTCAGCATCAGAGGTATTTCCTTTACCAAGTTGTTGATAGTAGTTTGAAAAATAAATGGAATTTTCTTTTATAAATTTATTGATATTGGGTGTAATTTCCTGACCATTATAAAACTTGTCGATCATTTCATTTTGAAGTGACTCGATTTGAATGACGATGACGCGTTTTTTATCCCCAGCTACACCGAAATAGTCACTGTCTGAACTTTTTTCCTGTACCATCTTCATCCTATCAATCAGCTCCCCTCTTTCTATAGAGGAAAGTTTTGAATTTTCTGGATCAAGTGAAATAATGTCATATACGTGATAATTAAAAAACTCATATTTCTTAATGCCTGTATAGATAGACGAGAAAGATATGCTTAATATAATCGTCGGCAAAATAATCAACGTTAAAATGAATGAAATTTTATGTTTAAATACTTGAAGTGTACCTTTTGGTTTTGAAATCATCACAAATGCGATTAAATCAACCAATAAGATAACATCTGTAAAGCGAATAATCGACATGATAATCGAAGATATTGATCCAACAAAAGTCGCTTGGTTTACCAGCTTTACTGACAAAAAGTCGTTGAAATATCTAAAGTATAGCAAATCCCCAAACATGACAGCGGTTAACAATCCACTTAAAATGAGATACCATTTCTTGCGCTTATAAAAAAGTGTAAACAACAAGGCAAATACACAAACAGTAACGAGTATGTATTTGATTTTGCTGAATGGCATTCCCGTCGAGAAATTGAAATAGCTAACTTTTATGACATATGACATCAACATGATTAACACGTATTTAAAGTATTCATTCGTGAATTTAATATGCTTTAATTGATTGAAAAGTTTCATGAATTTTTCCTCCATAAGCTTCATTATATGCTTTGTTCATTAAGAATTCAATCCGTCAGTTATAACATTTTAGTTACAAAGCACTTCTGTCGCCATAATCATATAAATAAAAAACCACGCATGTGCGTGGTTTGAATTTTTGAAAAATGTCACAATGGGATCCAGAATGCCGTCATCCCAAAAATCTCACACCACACCTTCGCTAGGTGGGTGGACTATCTATTGTTTCTGACTTCTACCTAAAGCAGCTTGTCATACGCAGCAGAACACGTTCTCCCTATAAATAATCAGTGGTAAAATTTAAAAAGATGACCAACATTCCAGATGTTAATTTATTATACACCAAAAAGCTGAAAATAACAACAAACGAGAATGTTTATTTAATAACTATCCCTTGTTTCTCAACCGGTCTAGCGCTATGATCATATCCTCTGGTAACTGACTGACCACCGATATTTTATGATTTTCTCTTGGCGGTTTAAACACCATTTCAGTACAATGTAAAGCTTGTCTCGATATCAGATCCGAAGGAGCACCATAAAGTGTATCCCCCAAAACCGCATGCCCTATATGAGAAAAATGCACTCTAATCTGATGCGTACGTCCCGTCTCTAGCTTGATTTTTATCATCGTATGATGCTCAAACCTTTCAAGCACCTCATAATGTGTCACAGAAGGCAAACCTGAATCGATGACGATTCTCTTAATGTCCAATGCTTCTTCCCTCTCAATGGGAAGGTCAATTGTTCCAGAATCGTCTTTTAAAACACCTTCTACGATGGCCAAGTAATATTTGTCCACGAGATCTGCTTGCATCTGCTCAGAGATAATTTGTTGCGCATATGCATTTTTAGCGATCAACACAAGACCTGAAGTATCTCTGTCAAGACGATTGATAAATCTGATTTTATAGTTTTGACCTTTTTGATATTGATGATATGATAATGCGTTGGCTAATGTCCCTTCTGGATGGCCCTTTGTAGGATGTACCACTAAAAAAGGCGGTTTGTTTACGACCAGCATATCACAATCTTCGTAAAGCAATTCAACCTGGATAGGATTAGGTTCGAATGTATTTTCATCGTGATCCAATAACATGGATATCACATCACCTTTGTGCACAATTCGATTCACTGAACCACTTTTTTTATTTAAAAGAATATGGTTGTGATTTTTACATTTTCGTATGAGTCTACTTGAAATGTTCATGGTCGTCGCCAGAACATCGATGACTTTCAGTCCGTCCTCTTCATCTTCGACTTGATAATCCAAACGAAGGGACTCTTTATTAATATACATGATTCACCCTAACCCTAAGCATTAAAAGTTGTATCTAAGTAAAAGTAAGCTACCCGTTTCAACTTCTTTTATTAATATATAGTGTCTAAATTTCTTCTCTGCTATGTTTCGAGCAGTATTGATTTCTATGCGTTTGTCAAACTCTATGATGTCGACATTCGTTTTTTTCCAACCGCATTTTAACAGCTTGGCAACGCCATCTTTCGAAGCCAGTTCTAAAGGTAAAGATCCATAAACATTACCATAGATGATATCGTGAGATTGCCAAAACTCATTATGCACTTCGATGGTGTCGGATTCGATTAACTCTTCTGTACGATCCTTTGCGTAGAATTCAATTTCATTGCCTTCATAGATATTTTGAAAGTACATAGGCTTATACAAAAATTCGATGGTATTGATAATCTTGTAATCCTTTTCCTTACTTTGAACAGGCTGAATGATAATCTCATCTTCATTGACATTTTGTGCCCAATATTCATTTTTAATTTGAGTCGCCATGTTTCTAATCAGGCGAACGACCATGTCCACTTCTTCAGGATCATCTCTTTTTAAAGAATCGGCTAGTCGAGCCACAGCTTCCTTTAAGTCGTCTATTTGATAACTCATTTTGCCCCCAATGCTTTTTTAACGGCTTCTACCAGCTTGAGAACAGCACTTTCAGGTGTCCAATAATTGGTCACGAAACGAAACTCACCATCTTCTGAACCGTTGATTTTAATACCTTCTGCTTGAAGTTGAGCTACAAAATCATCCTCTGATCCTTTAAGCTTAATCTCACAAAAGACCATATTGATGTCCAAACGTTCATCCAATACTTTAACCCCATCTATTTCAGATAATTTTTCAGCAAGTAACTTCGCCATGTCATGATCCTCATCCAGACGGTCTACCATTTGCTCAAGTGCGACGATGCCTGCTGCACCAAGAAAACCTGCTTGTCTAAGTCCTCCGCCCATGAGTTTTCTATTTTTACGTGCTTTATTTATAAAAGCCTGTGTTCCCACCAACATTGACCCTACAGGTGCACAGAGACCTTTGCTTAAACAGAACATCACTGAATCTGTATATTTTGCTATTTCTTTGACATCTGAGCCAAGTGCATGCGCCGCATTAAAAATTCTAGCACCATCTAAATGTACTGGAATCTTATGTTTCTGAGCTAACTCATATATCCCTTTCATTTCACTCAACTTGATAACTTTGCCACTTGAATGCGCGTTTTCGACACAAATCAATCCTGTATCCGGATAATGAATATCGTCAACGCGAATCATTCTTTCCAAATCTGCCAGTTTCATAGAACCATAAGCAGTAGGTACTTGTCTTAACTGAACCCCAGAAATAACTGCAGCTGCACCAACTTCATGCATGACAATATGACAGGCATCTCCAAGTAGAACCTCATCTCCACGACGTGTATGTGTCAAAATAGCAAGCTGATTTCCAAAAGTACCACTGGGCACAAACAAGGCAGCTTCTTTTCCAAGGAGCTTTGCACTTAATTTTTCTAACTCTATGAGTGTTGGATCGTCTCCATAAACGTCATCACCTACGACTGCTTCAAACATCGCTCTTCTCATGGCATCAGTCGGCATCGTTACTGTATCGCTTCTAAAGTCAAAGTCATTCATATTTTTCACCTTCGCTTCATGAATTTAGATATAATATAATTATAACATAGGCCTGTTAAGAAGAAAAAACAATTTAGGAGGTTAAACCTATGAATGTGTTTGTTTCTAAGCTTTCATTTGTGGTTTTGTTCATCGCTTTAGTTTTACTAGGCTTCTACTTAGGTATACGCATCTTTTTTATATCGATTCCATTTTTGATTGCCTATTTACTTTCAAGACCCCTTTCAAAACTCACGACATTTATCTCAAAACGCATTCCGATTCCATATAGCATCATCACTTTTATCGTGGTTTTTTCATTCGTTGCCATCTTTATCTCCAGCGTCTCTTATCTGGCTTACCGCGTCGCTATTGGCATTTCCGGATTATCTCAATACATGAACAGTATTTCATTATTGATTCAAGACATCACTAAAACGCTAACTGGAATCACCATTAATTTACCTTGGTTTGAACAACCTGTCGAATTAAACAGCCTTTTACTTCAGTTCTATGATTTGGTTTTAAAATCACTTTCAAATCTGAGCGAAGAAACAGTTGATGCCCTTTTAACGATTTTGAAAACCATCCCAATCGTCCTTTTTTTTATCTTTTTTCTTTTTATATCCCTTTACTTTTTCATTAAAGATCAAAAACGTATCAATCTTTTGATAAAAAAATGGATTGGGAAGATCAACTCGCCTTTTATGGTTTTATTGGGTCAAAAAACTTGGTTAACTTTTAAAAGTTATATTAAAGCACAGCTTATTTTGGTCAGCATCACCTTCGTGATTTCTGTGGTCGCTCTATCCATTCTGAAAATTCCTTTTGCGCCAATTATCGCTGTCGGAGTCGCCTTCGTCGATTTAATTCCAATGGTTGGACCAGCATTTGTCTATATGCCTTGGATTCTTTTTGCACTGTTAATATCCGAATATTATACTGCTGCAGGACTTTTCATCGCTTATCTCGTTACAACCTTAACACGACAAGTCATCGAGCCAAAAATCGTCAGCAGCAAAATTGGCACACACCCTCTTATTACGATAATTTCAATGTATACCTGTTACAGACTCTTCGGTGTTGGCGGGTTTATTTTAGGTGCCATATTGGTTATGTTTGGCATTATTACACATAATGTTTATAAAGAAATTAAGAAAAAAGACGAACATTCAACAAATATATAGAAGTGTTAAAATTATTTTGTAAAAGCGTATAACAATTCATACACAATGATTTTACGCAAAATTTCCACCAAATTATTTCTTTACATTTTTTCACTCTATGCTATAATTATTCATTATATTGAGAAAGAACATAGAGGAGGCTTAAAATGTTATATGTAATTCACGATGAAGACAAATCACCTGCCAGGTTATCCAAACTGCTCAAAAATCACCCGGAAATTCAGTTCGTCTCTTTACTTGCCGTCGACTTCGGAAACAACCATACAGATGAAAAAATTCCAGTAAACCTCGTTATCGACGATCTTGAAGATTTCTTCAAGAATGGCATTCAAACAGACGGGTCATCCGTTTACTTGCCTGAAATCGCCTCTATCAACAACGGTAAAATCGATCTAATTCCAGATATGGAAGCGAACTGGATCGTAGACTATAATTACTCACATCCATTAGAAGATGGTAAATTTTGCGGTTCTTTGATTATTCCGGCTTTCTTGATTCACGAAGGAAAAGAAGTGTGTTCTAGAAGCGTCCTTAAAAACGCTGTTCTCAACTTTAAAAGAGAAGTTATTCAGCTGTTTGTTGATCATCCTTCATTGTTGGATGACTACGAAGGCATTACTTCTGCTGACGACATCGACGATGTCATCTTAACCAGTGCAACCGAACTTGAATTTTGGGTTAAAACACCTGATTCTAAAACGGATATTGAAAAATTAGCGACATCTCAAAATCTCAAAGAACAATACTGGAAACGCACCTACGGCCAAGTGAGAACGGCTCTTGAAAAATCCTTAATCGCCCTTGAAAACTATGGATTCGAACCAGAAATGGGACACAAAGAAGTTGGCGGTGTTGCATCTAAATTATCAGGCACAAACATCCATACTCACGTTATGGAACAACTTGAAATCGACTGGAAATACGACCGTACTTTACTGGCTGCTGACAAAGAACTCATCGCAAAAGATATCATCAAAGATGTCTTTGAACATAACGGTCTTTCTGTTACATTCCAAGCTAAGCCTCTCGAAGGTGTTGCAGGTAGCGGAGAACACCATCATATCGGCGCAGCATTAAAGCTTAAAAACGGTAAAATGATCAACTTGTTCTCGCCTAAAAAGATGCAAGAAAACTACATGACGCGTTTGGGATACGGCGTTCTCATGGGTATTCTTAAAAATTACGAAGTTATTAACCCATTTGTATCCTCAACCAACGACAGTTTAAACAGACTTAAACCAGGTTTTGAAGCGCCTGTTTGTATCGTTTCTTCTTTAGGACATTCACCGAGTATTCCTTCAAGAAACCGTTCCGTTCTCATCGGACTCATCAGAGACATGAATAATAAATACGCTACGAGATTTGAACTTAGAGCACCGAATCCAAACTCGAACTCCTATCTCCTACTCGCTGCTGTTTGTCAAACGAGTTTGGATGGTATCAAAGCCGTTCTCAATAGCAATCTTGAACTTGTTGAAATTGAAAAATCGTTTAACAAATCAGTTGGAGAGCCACACTTCTATCTTGAAAAGGACAGAGTTTACCGCAGCGAAGAAGACGTGTTTGATGACTTTACACCCGAACAAAGAGACCAACTTTTCGGGATTCCACCAAAAACCGTTTATGAAAATCTCATCGGATTTGTTCAAAACGAATCAAAAGCACAAACACTTTTATCAGGCAATGTTTTTACAGACAAAATCATCGCATCATATAAATCGTATATGTTAAGCGAGTGGTCTATAGAGTTAAAAGATCGTATTATACCAGAGCATGTTCAAACCATTAGAAGACTTAAGAAGCTACACACCGAAGAAGAAATTTCTGATCTTGACGTGGTCAACTGGGAGAAAATCAAAACGATTAAGCACCATTTAATGAAAGACACTCTTGATAAGAAATCCCTGTTTACACGCATTAAAGATGCATTGGCAGAAGGCAACTACTCACTTGCTTCACTCTTACAAATTGAGATGAATGCAGAAATGTATCAACTGACCAAGCTCTATTTAGACTATCGCAGAAACTTACTTTACATCCAAGAGTAATCAAGCTTTTCCACCCCAATCTCTCACAATAAAAAAGCGTCCTCTAGATTATCTAGAGAGACGCTTTTTGCTTTTATAATTTTTACATTATATACTTTAAACTTAGTCGTTTAACTTATGAACGAATAAGCCACTTCTTAATTTTGGTTCAAACCAAGTTGATTTAGGAGGCATAACTTCTCCTGCATTAGCGATGTCGATGAGGTCGTCCATAGTCGTCGGATACATTGAAAATGCAACAGCAAAACCATTGTTTACGCGCTTCTCAAGTTCTTTAAGTCCTCTAATACCGCCAACAAAATCAATTCTATTATCCGTACGCGGATCATCTATGCCAAGAACCGGTTGCAACAAGTTCTTTTGTAAAATAGAAACATCCAAACGGTCAACAGGGTCTTTGGCATCAAAAGTACCTTCTTTTGCAGTCAACTTGTACCATGCACCATCGAGGTACA
>RRZT011233317.1_pt1 | contig 13102 bp, 12 predicted proteins | sample 2165551 | NCBI WGS metagenome assembly RRZT01 (sample SAMN10456910, study PRJNA506462) | wastewater metagenome | biome: wastewater; feature: sludge; material: wastewater sludge; isolation source: wastewater sludge with Escherichia coli K12::gfp cells carrying plasmid... | place: USA: Moscow, Idaho... | reverse complement strand
TCCTGACTGTCCTTCGTGTTATTGCAGGCCACATGGGCGATGATGGTGATTTTCCCCTTGGCCTCCGCCATCACGTTTTCCAGAACCAGCTTGCGCTCGGGCACGCTCTGGTAGATGCACTCGCCGGAGGAACCGCCCACATAGAGGCCGGTAACACCCTTGCCGATTAGATATTTGGTCAGTGCCCGCACGCGGTCCGGGGAAATGGCACCTTTTTCGTCGTAGCACGCGTAAAATGCGGGGATAACACCCTGATATTTTTGAATATTCATGAGAAATTACCTCTTTCCGCTCATTTTAGAGCGCAATTTTGAAAACCAATTTATCCACATGGGTCTGCTGCAGATGGGTTAGGCGGGTTTTGTGGCCCTCGCCGGTAGCCAGCAGCACAAAGTAGCCCGGCAGAAGCACTTGCCGGCAGAGGTCGTCCCCCTTTACCAGAAGGCAGTCATCCTGCTCGTTCCAGCTTAAGCTTGTGAGCAGCTCCTGGGGGGTGACGGTAATCAGCTCCCGCCCGCAGGTGATAACGTGCAGATCTAAGTACCGCCGGTGGGCCTCCATGGGGGCCAGCTGCTCGTTATTCTCCGTCTCGTAAGAAAAGTGATTGACGAAAATGCGCGCGCCGTCAATCCGGGTGGTGCCGGCGGGGAGCGCGGCTAGGTCTGTTTGCCGTATAAATTGGGCAACCTGCCCCAGCTGTGAATGAAGTGCGGAATACGCCTCTAAATTTTCTAGTTTATCCCATATCATGCATGTCAGTCCTCCTAAAATTGGTTCGCAAAATCGGTCCCAATGTTTACAGCAGCTTAGGGCCGATGGCATCCAGGGTTTTTTGGCGGTTGCGGATGCTGGCGTCCAAATCACGGGCGCAGTACTCATTAAATAGAATGTCCACAATGAAAAGCTGGGCGATTTTTGCGGAGATAGAGCCCTGTTGCAGGGGGCTTTCGTTGGCACCGCAGATGAGGAGCAGGTCTGCGTAGGCGGCGCCGGGGGAGTGGGGGTAGCGGGTGACCAGAATCAGGCGTGCCTTGGTTTTTTTGCACAGCTCCCCAATCTCCACCAGTGCCCGGGTGGCACCGGAGAAGGAGAAGTACAAAATCACGTCCCCTTCCTCTAAGAGCGCCGCCGCCGACACCTGCATATGGGAGTCGGAAATCCAATTAAATTTTGGGGTGACGGAGGAAAACCGTCCCCAGGCATCCGCCGCCACAATGGAGGAGTTGCCCTGACCGAAGCAGAGAACCCGGTTGGCTTCGCAAATCATATCCACGGCAGTGGTAATATTGCAGGTATCAATCATTTTAAGCGTCTGGCGGAGGGCGTCAATGCCACGGGAGCACAGCTTTTGGCACTTATCCTCAATGCTGTCCTCGGCGCAGACATCGCCGTAGGAGTCGTATTCTTCCACAGGGCCTCTGTCGGCGCGGGCAGTGGCTTGGGCAATGGCCAGCTTAAAATCATTGAACCCTTTGCAGCCCACCGAGTGACAGAACCGGGTCAGCGTGGCTTCACTGACCCCGCTGGCGGTAGCCAGCTCCGAAATGGTCAGATTTTGTACCTCTTGCTTGTGCTTCAGCACATAGTCCGCAGCCACCATTTCCGACTTGGTCAGCTTATTAAACCCCTGTATCAGGTGGTTGAAAATGTCGGTGTTACCCATCCCGTCTCGCCTCACTTGCATATTTCGCGCTGTCATACTTATATGATATTGTAATCCCACCGAGCAAATGTTACAATACTAAACTGCTTCAATCCATCCGATTTGGATAGTTGCACAATAAATGAAAATGATTTTTGTATTATACAACAGTTGAAAATGATTTTTACAAGGGGTATACTTGTGGTATCATCCGTACAACGCAAAAATTTAGGAGGTAAGTACATGAAGAACATCTTGAAGCGCGCAACCGGTCTCTTGCTGGCAACCGGCATGGTCCTCGCTCTGGCGGCCTGCGGCCCCAAGCCCACGGATCCCGGCGCCGAAACCACCCCTGGTACCGACCCCACCCCTTCTGCCGAGAAGGTAGTCTACTCCAACGGCGGCCCCGAGGAATTTTTTGAGACTCCCTGGCTCAACCCCGGTACTTATATGTACAACAAGACCCTGTACGCCCACCTCATCGTGGCAGACGAGAACCTGGCCCCCATTCCCGACCATCCCGATGCACTGGCTACCTACGAGTACAGTGAGGACGGCAAGACCCTGACCTTTACCCTCCGTGACGATGCCTATTGGCACGACGGCACGAAGATTACCCCCGAGGACATTAAGTGGAGCATTGAATACGTTGCAAAGACCCCCGTCTGCAACCCCGTCTTTATGTCCACCTTCAAGGCTATCGCAGGCAGCGACGAGGGCAAGGCCGAGACCTTTAGCGGCATTGTAATTGATGGACAGAAAATCACCATCACCTTCGACAAAATTGCCCCCGATGCCCTTCTGACCTTCACCCAGTTCGCACCGGTGCCCAAGGCCTCCTTTGAGGGCAGCGACCCCCTGCAGGTTCAGCAGGCTCCGTACTTCCAGAGCCCCATCGGCTCCGGCCCCTTCTGCATTGAGGAAGTCTCTATGAAAAACTTCACCATGCTCAAGCCCTTTGACCAGTATTATAACGGCGTTGCTGAGTTCAAAATTCAGCTGCTGCCCAGCGCCGGCGACAGCGATGCCAACATCACCACCCGTGCAAAGTCTGGTCAGATTGACTATGCCTACACCAAGATGATTTCCGACGTGCAGGCCATTGAGGGTACCCCCGGCGTCACGGTCACCCCCATCGACGTGCGCTATACCCGCCTTATGTACATGAATAAGTTCCCCAAGGCTGACGGCACCCCCGCACCTCTGGCCGATCCCAAGGTTCGCCAGGCCATCCGCTATGCCATTGATATGCAGACCATCTGCGACACCCTGTTCCAGGGCGCTGCAGTCCCTGCAAACAGCCTGATTCCTGGCGCCGCTGACAAGGCTTCCGGCCTCAACGACTATGCCTTTAACCCCGAAAAGTCCAAAGAGCTCTTGGCCGAAGCTAAGTGGAATCCCAATACCACCATTAAGGTTGTATATTACTACACCGACCAGGCCACCGTGGATTTGATGACCGCCATTCAGGCAAACCTTGCCGATGTGGGCATCAAGATGGACTTCAAGCTGGTGGAAGGCGATTTGGCCACCATTCTCTGGAAGGCTCCCGCAGATCAGGTCAAGGGCCCATCCGCTGTTGATTGGGACATGGCTTATGCAGGCAATGCCGCCCTCTCCCTCCACGAGTATTTCGACCGCTATCGCACCGGCTCGCTCACCAACTCTCACACCCCGGAGGATGCCAAGCTCAACGCTCTGATTGATGCTACTAACGCCTCTGCCAAGGTAGAGGACCAGATGGTTGCCTTCAAGGAGCTCACCGCCTACGAGAACGAGAGCCTGTTCACCATGGCCCTCTATTATCAGCCCATCTTCCTCATCACCAGCGACAAAATCGGCGATATCAAGATGGCCACTCCTCAGTTCAATTACGACTGGGATATCCAGCACTGGGCTGTAAAGTAAGTCAGTATCCAATCAGAAACTCCAAAAAATGACACGCAAGAAGGGGCGGCAGCAACGCCGCCCCTTCTTCTCATATCCGGTTTGTGCGAGGAGGAAGCCCTATGCGAAATACACTGCAATACATTTTGAAAAAACTGTTGGCCCTAATTCCCATGCTCTTGATTATCACCTTTTTGATTTATCTCGGCCTGGAATTAACCCCCGGTGACGCCATTTCCTATATGATTCCCGCAGATCAGCTTGCCAACGTAGACCCTGCCAAGATGGAGGCGTTGCGCGAATTATACGGGCTCAACGATCCCTTTATTTTGCGCTATCTCAAGTGGCTCGGCCAGCTGCTCACCGGCAACTTCGGCTACTCCACCACCAGTGGCGTGCCCATTAAAACCATTCTGCTGCAGCTGTTTCCCGCCACTTTGGAGCTCTCCCTTGCAGCCCTCTTTATCTCCAGCCTTCTGGGCAGCTTCCTGGGCATTGTCAGTGCGCTGAAAAAGGGGTCCATCGGAGATAACGTGCTCTCCGTGGCCGGCATGGTGGGCGTTTCCATTCCTCAGTTTTTCTTTGGTATGATTTGTATTCTGCTTTTTGCCCTGAATTTGGGATGGCTACCCATTGGAGGACGGATGATGCCCGGTGAAACGGGACTGCTCAATCATCTCAAATACCTTATCCTCCCCGCCAGCGTTCTGGGTATTTCCCTCACCGCTGGCGTCATGCGGTATTCCCGCTCCAGTATGCTGGACACCATGAATAAGGACTATATTAAAACCGCCCGTGCCAAGGGCCTTCCCGAGTGGCGGGTTAATTTAGTCCATGGGTTCCGCGTGGCCCTCACCCCTGTTGTGGTGCTCATCGGCTTCCGTCTGCCCACCCTCATCGGCGGCTCGGTAGTTATTGAGACGATCTTCCAGTGGCCGGGTATCGGCAACGCCTTCAAAACCGCCGTCACCGGGCAGAACTACCCGCTGGTCATGATGATTGCGCTCTTTTCCGTGCTGGCTGTCCTGGTGGCCAGCTTCCTGGTAGATATTTTGACGGCAATCCTGGATCCGCGCGTGAAACTGGAATAGGGGGTGATGGTATGAATGCTGAAGTAATCGTGCGTAAACCAACTCGTTTAGACCGTAAATTCGACAAGCTCCGTGACGCGGAGGAGGCAGGCAAGCTGAAAAAGAGCACCACCAGCCGCGCTCTGCGGAAGATGCTCAGTAACCGTTTGGCTGTCATCGGCCTCATTGTATTTGCCGTCATTTTCCTCTCCTGCGTCTTTGCCCCCCTGATTACCCCCTATGATCCCCTGGCCATCGACCTGGCCGCTGTTCGTCAGGCACCCACCGCAGAGCACATTTTCGGCACGGATAAGCTGGGCCGCGATGTCTTTGCCCGCACCCTGTACGGCGGCAGACTCTCCATGCTCATCGGCCTGGGTTCCGCACTGGGTGCTGCCGCCATCGGCGTGCTCCTGGGCTGCTACGGCGGCTACAAGGGCGGGATATTTGACAAAGTCGTCCTCCGTCTCTCCGAGGTGTTCATGTCCTTCCCTCAGCTCATTTTGGTGATGATGCTGGTGGCTATTTTCGGACAGGGGCTATCGAACCTGATTATCATTTTCATTCTCACAGGCTGGGGCGGCGTATACCGACAGGCCCGTGCCAAGATGCTCTCCCTTCGGGAGGAGGAATACGTCCAGTCTATGAAAAGCTTCGGACTGAGCGACTTCCTCATCTGCTATAAGCATATGCTCCCCAATGCCATCGGCCCCGTGGTGGTAAACCTGACGCTGTCCACCGCCATGTTCATTTTGGACGAGGCCGCCATGAGCTTTTTGGGCTTGGGCGTCCCCCCGGAAATTGCCACCTGGGGCAACATTCTCAACGCCGCTCAGGATATGTTCACGCTGCAAAACTATTGGTGGCTGTGGCTGCCCGTCGGCATTGTGGTTTCGCTCTTTGTGATGAGCGTCAACTTCATCGGCGACGGTCTGCGTGACACCACTGATCCCACCCAGCAGGGTTAAAGGAGGAGTAAACAATGGATCAAGAGGCCATCATCTCCGTAAAGGATCTGCGAACCTATTTTTACTCCGACAAGCGCTGTAATAAGGTTCTCAACGGTATTTCCTTCGAGCTGTATAAGGGGCGCACGCTGTGCGTGGTGGGGGAGTCGGGCTGCGGCAAGAGCGTCACCGCCTCCTGCATTATGCAGCTGCTGCCCACCCTCTCCCGCATTGAAAGCGGCAGCATCACCTACCACGGCCCCGATGGGGATGTGCGTATCGACCAGTTAGAGCGCAACGGCAAGCCCATGCGCTCTCTCCGCGGTGCGGAGCTGGCTATGATTTTCCAGGACCCCATGACGGCGTTAAACCCGGTTTACACCATTGGGTTCCAGATTAAAGAGGACCTGCAGTACCACACGAAAATGGACAAGAAAGCCCGCCACGCCCGCACCTTAGAGCTTTTGGGCCAGATGGGTATCTCCAACCCTGAAAAGCGGGTGGATCAGTACCCCCACGAGTTTTCCGGCGGGATGCGGCAGCGTGCCATGATTGCCATGGCCATGAGCTGCAACCCCAAGGTGCTCATCGCCGACGAGCCCACCACCGCGCTGGACGTGACCATTCAAGCCCAAATTTTTGAGCTGATGGAAAAGCTGAAAACCGACCACGACACCGCCATTCTCCTCATCACCCACGACATGGGCGTGGTGAGCGAGCTTGCCGACGATGTGGCGGTGATGTATATGGGGAGTATTGTGGAAAAAGGGTCTGTCAAGGAAGTTTTGACTCACCCCGCCCACCCCTATACCTCGGCACTGCTCCGCTCCATCCCCAAGCTCCATCAGGGCAAGGATCAGCACTTGGAGCCCATTCGGGGCGCCACGCCCGACCCCTACGACCGCCCTGCGGGCTGCCAATTTGCCCCCCGCTGCGACTTCTGCTGTGACAAATGCAAGGAGATGCCGCCGGAGACCACCATAGATGAAAACCACACCGTCATGTGTTGGAACAGCGACAAGGTCTTTGGAAAATCTGCAAAGACCGCCGCAAATCGTGAGGTGGACCATGGATAATCAAAAAGAAGTGCTCCTGACGCTGAAGGGCGTCAAGACCTATTTCCCCGTCCGCGAGGGGTTTTTCAATCGGGTAGCCAACTACGTTCAGGCCGTCAACGACGTGGATTTAACCATCTACCGTGGCGAGACGCTGGGCCTTGTGGGCGAGTCCGGCTGCGGAAAAACAACCCTGGGCAAGTCTATCCTGCAGCTGACCAAATCCACCGACGGGGAAATGCTCTATGACTTCGGTGAGCGCCACGGCGGCGTGAAGGATTTGCGGAAACTCAACCACGAGGAGGAGCAGCTGCTCCACCACAAAGCCCAGATTGTGTTTCAGGACCCCTATTCCTCCCTGAACCCCGCCTTTACCATCTACCAGTCCCTGGTGGATCCGCTGCGCCACTTCGGCGTGAAGCAGAAGGGGGATCAGCGCCAGATTATCGGCGACCTGCTGGAGGCCGTCAATATGCGCCGTGAGTATATGGATAGATTCCCCCACGAGTTCTCCGGCGGTCAGCGTCAGCGCATCGGCATCGCCCGCGCCCTCTGCGTAAACCCCGAGCTGGTGGTGTGCGACGAGGCGGTCTCCGCCCTGGACGTGTCCATTCAGGCCCAGGTGTTAAACCTCTTAATGGATCTGAAAAAAGAGCGGAGCCTCACCTATATCTTCATCACCCACAATCTCTCCGTGGTGGAGTATATCTCTGACCGCATTGCCGTCATGTACTTGGGGCGGATTGTGGAGCTGGCACCCACCGAGCAGATTTTTGAAAACACCATGCACCCTTACACCGAGGCACTCCTCTCCGCTATCCCCGTGGTGGACCCGGAGCATAAGCACAGCCGCATCGTGTTGGAGGGTGACGTGCCCAACCCCGTCCATCCCCCTGAGGGCTGCAATTTCCATCCCCGCTGCAAAAAGTGCATGGAAATTTGCAAGCACGAGCGCCCGCCTCTGGTGAAACGCATGGTGAATGGTGAGGAGCATTTCTGCGCCTGCCATCTTTACGACCAGGCGGACACCGGAGAAAACGCCTAATTTTAGGAGGATTTGTCATGCGCCTACAGCAAGAACGATTCTATGACGTATTGGTGGTGGGCGCAGGTATTGCGGGCATTACGGCGGCTATGGAGGCCGCAGAGGTAGGCAGTACAGTCCTCCTCACCAGCGGCGGCGCCACTTTTTCCGGCTCCAGCTTTTACCCCGGCACCTGGGGACTGGGGCTCATAGGCCCGGAAGATGAAGGGGACTGCGCCGATCTGGCGGCTACCATCTGTCGGGTGGGCTGCGGCATGGCAGACCCTGCTTTGGTGGATACCTTCGTGGGGGGGATAGCCCCCGCCATCGAGAAGGTCCGGGCCCTGGGGGTGAAGCTGCGCCGTGCGGACAGTAGCGCGCAGAAGGAATTTATCCCCTGCTTTGACCATAAGCACAGAGACTGGAACGGCATCGAATTTGACAGTGCCCGCCGTGTGTTTTCAAAGCGCATGGCGGATCTGGGCATTGAAACTCTGCCCCACAGCGAGCTTTTGGAGCTGGTACAGCGGGCGGGCAGGGTGGAGGGCGGCGTATTTGCCAAAGGGGACGCCCTGCACTACTTCGGCTGCAGCGCTCTGATTTTGGCCACCGGCGGGTACGGCGGACTGTACAAGTACCGCCTCACCACTGCCGATGTCACCGGCTGCGGACAGGCTCTGGCGCTTCGCGCGGGCGGAGCCCTCACCAATATGGAGTTTCTTCAGATGATGCCGGGGTATCTTTCGCCGGCACCCAAAACTATTTTCAACGAAAAAACCTTCCGCTTTACGGAGCTGAAAACATCTGCCGGACTGCCCCTGCTGGGCGGTCTGGCAGGTGTTTCTGCGCTTCTGGAGGAGCGTTCTACCCACGGGCCCTTTACCTCACGGCTCCCCTCCAAAACGGTGGATTTTAAGCTTATGGAGGCCTTTTTGGCGGATGCCCGAGGGGTTACCGCCACCTACACCCCGGCGCTGCGGGAAAATCCGCCGGAATTTATCCGCACCTATTTTGACTGGCTCCGTGAGGAAAAGCACCTGACTCCCGACGACCCCATTCAGCTGGGTATTTTTGCCCATGCCGCCAACGGCGGCATTCGCATCGGGGGTGACGGCTCTGCGGGAGTGCCCGGTCTTTTTGCTTGCGGCGAGGTTACCGGCGGGATGCACGGCGCCGACCGGCTGGGTGGCCTGTCCACAGCCAACGGTCTGGTGTTCGGTGGCAAGGCGGGGCGGAGCGGGGCGGCTTTCTGCAAGACTGCGCCCCCCGCCACAGAGGACATCTGGGACTTTGACTCCTGGGCGGCGGAGGGGGTCTCGGAAGCTACCGCAGTGCTGCAGGAGACCATGTTCCGCTCTGCCATGCTCCTGCGGAGCCGGGAGGGACTGCAGGGGGCGTTGGACCAAATTGCCCGACTGCAGCGGGGCTGCATCCACCACCCTGCAGCCCGTGTGGCGGATATCGCCGCGTCACGACGGCTGGAAAGCCAGCTGATCACCGCCACCTGCATCCTGCAGGCGGCGCAGTTGCGGCGAGAATCCAGAGGCTCTCACAATCGGACGGATTTCCCCGCAGAAAACCCTGCTATGGGCGCTCCCATCACCGTGACCTGGGCGGGCGCACCGGTAGCACATTTGGAGGAACAACTATCATGCCAATGACAGATGCAGAATTAAAAGACTGTGAATCCTATCTGGGCACCAATCCCTGCCCCGCCGACTTCGACGCCTTCTGGGCGGCCCGTGTGGCGGAGGCGGGAACTGTGCCGCTGGAATGTCGCATAGAACCCTCTGAAGCGGGCAGCTACGACGGCTGCGATTTTTTGAATCTCCATTTTCGGGGTATCCGCGGCGAATGGCTCTATGCAAAATATTTGAAGCCCAAAAGTGACACCCCTGTCCCTCTGGTGCTGCAGTTTCATGGTTACCCCGGCGCCAGCCGCAGCTGGGCAGAGCAGGCATCCTATGCCGGCATGGGCTGTGCCATTGTGGCCCTGGACTGTCCGGGGCAGGGCGGGCGGGGCACCGACCCCGGCGGGTATCTGGGCACCACGGTTTCCGGCCACATTGTGGCGGGACTGGATGGGGACCCCCGAGAGATGTACTACGTCCGTCTCTACCAAAATATCTGTATTCTCTGCCGCATTGCGGCGGAGTTGCCCGGTATTGACCGAAGCCGTATCTATGTAAACGGCGCGTCCCAGGGGGGCGGTATCGGCATCGCCTGCGCGGCGCTGAACCCGAAAATTGTGGCCAAAGCCGCCATTCTGTACCCTTTTTTAAGCGACTACCAAAAGGTGTGGGAGCTGGGTGCGGATGAGATTGCCTACGAGGGTCTGCGGTACTATTCCCGCTGGTTTGACCCGGCGGGGGAGCGGACGGAGGAGGTATTCACCCGCCTGGGTTACATCGACACCCACAATTTCGCCCACCTGGTGCAGTGCGAGGTGCTCTTTGGCACAGGGCTGGATGATACTGTCTGTCCCCCCATCACCCAGTTTGGCGTGTATAACAACCTCCACTGTCCCAAGCGCCACGTCTTTTTCCCCGGTTTCGGCCACGAGGAAATTCAGGAGTTCGACGACCTGATTTTGGACTTTTTCGGGGAGAGTACCCCCCGGGAGGGCGCTGCCGTGACCCTGCCCCCCCACTGCACTCTGGAGCGGGTAAACGTTAAAAATCCCAAGGCGCTCTACTATCAGGTGACCTTTCCCGCCGCCGACGGGACGATGCTTCACGGGCGGTACATCTGCCCTGTGGCGGAGAGGGCGGTACCTACGGTTTTGATGTTCTGCGATTATAATCGGCCCATGCGCGGCTGGCACCACATGACCCGATTTATCGCCCTGGGCTATGCCGTGCTGGCACTGGAAAATCGCCAAACCCCCTTCCCCTATGAGAATGAAGAAGCCTGCCGAACCGCCTTTTCCGACGGATTGGAGCTTGCGAGGCTGGCCCTTGCACTTCCCCGTACTGCGCCGGGAAAGCTGATTGCCTGGGGCGAGGGACTGGGGGGCGGACTGGCCATCGGGGCGGCGGGACAGCTGCCGGAGGCCTTCTGCAGGTGCGCTGCCCTCCACCCCATGCCCCCCAGCTGCAAGGAATTTGCCCCTAATCTGACCTGTCCGCTGCTGCTGGGCACGGGGCTGATGGATAAAATCGCCCCGCCTGAGGGACAAAAGGCCGTGTACGACAGCGCCACCTGCCCCAAGCAGCACCTGGTCTACCCCAAATACGAACACGAGCGCATCAACTTTTTCGAGGACAAGCTGCCGCAGTTTTTTCACATTTAGGAGGGTACCATGCTACGACTTGGAATTGCCGGAATTGGCACCATCGCCAAAGATTATATCGGACTTATCGCAGAGGGGCGTGTTCCCGGCGTGACGCTATCCGCCCTCTGCAGCCGCAATCCGGACAGCATGACGGCGGTGCTGCAGCAGTACCCCGCCATTACCCCCCGGGTCTTTACCAATTATGAAACCATGCTGCAATCCGGGGCTATCGACGGAGTCCTCATCTGCACCCCCCACGGGCAGCACCCCGCTATGACCCTTGCAGCCGTGGAGGCGGGGCGACACGTTTTGTGCGAAAAGCCGGTGGGTATCGATGCGGACGCAGTGGAAACCATACTGACAGCGCTTGAAAAGCGGCCGCAGTTGGTCTGCGGCGTTATGTATAACCGCCGCGCCGCCGGGGCTTATCGCAAGGTGAAAGCTCTGGTAGAGGAGGGATTTCTAGGGGAGCCGGTCCGTGCCACCTGGGTGATTACCAACCTCTATCGCACTCATGCCTACTATGCCTCCGGCGCTTGGCGGGGAACCTGGGAGACGGAGGGGGGCGGGCTACTGATGACCCAGGCCTCCCATCAGTTGGACTTAATGCAGTGGCTCTGCGGGATGCCTACCTCAGTGCTGGCGCAGATTGCGGCGGTAGAGCGGGACATTCAGGTGGAAAATGAGGCCCAGCTGTTTTTCACCTATCCCAACGGTGCCCGAGGGCAGTTTATCGCCTCCGCCCACGAGTGCCCCGGCACCAATCGGCTGGAGCTCTGCGGCACCCGTGGGAGCATTACCGTCACCCACGACAGCGCCGTGGAGTTGGTGCGATTGCAGACTGACGAGCGGGTTTTTGCGGCAGAGTGCCCCAATCCCTTTGAAAAGCCGGCCATGGATAGGCAGCAGCTTTTCTTTGACGACAGCGACAACAAAATTCAGCAGGCGGCAACCCTGCAAAACTTTGCCGACGCGGCCGCCGGTACGGCGCCCATCCAGTGCAGTCTGGCTCAGGGACTGTGTTCCCTGCAAATCATTCAGGCGGCCTATGTCTCTGCATGGCAGCAGCGTTCGGTCACAGTTCCGCTGCCCCGGGGGCAGTTTAGCAAGGCTATGCAGGCCCGTGGGGAGACGGTGTGATCATATAACAGGAGCAGCGGTGGGTAAAATACCTCCCTCTGCTCCTGTTTTTGCGCCGCGGCACCTATCTGATGCCACGGCATCGAGCTTATGGATGGCCCATAGGCCGCCGACTTATTTTTCGTCGACTTTTTTCGGGACGATGCAGTCGGTGCAGATATCCTCGGCGGAGGTGGAAATGCAGCTGACGTAAGCGTCGCCCACGGTGGCGGTGGCGCCAAATTCCACAGGGACAGCCACACAGATGTCCTGGCTGATGGTAAAGACGCAGGTGCCGTTTTTCATGCCGCCGCAGGTGTTTTTGCCGGGGGCGACGAAGGGCACGCCGCAGCACTTGGTGGTGGTGACGCCGGTTTCGGCAAAGGGGGTCACGGTGACGGGGACGCAGATGGAGGCAGACTGGTAGGCGGTGGCGGGGCAGGTCTGGTCAGTAACAGGGACAGTGAGGGGATTCATCATAGAAAAGCGCTCCTTTCAAATATGGACGGGGTGGGGGGTGTTCGGTCTTGCCTATGCTATGCGGGAAGTGATGCCCCTGTGATTGTGGCAGCGGAACCCCCGGGCACATAGAATAGGGGCAAGGAGTGAGCCGCTACAAAATCGCCGCTCCCAATTTATGCTGTAAAGGAATGACCATCTATGTCTATGCCCGTCATCGTCCCCGGAACCGTCACCACCGTTCAGGCAGTCAACGATCTCATCGAATCCGTCGCCCTTGAGGAGACCGGCCTCTCTCACATTTTGAACGCAGAAGGCGAAAAAATCCAGGCCTTTGTGCATATGCCCGGCGTGACCCCCGCCCAGCTTTTGGCGGTCAACGCCTCCGTTCAGGGCACGGTGGACGCCGTCACCCGCCTCACCATGGTGCTCCAGAGCAAGCTGGCCCTGTTCTCCGGTATGATTCAGGCATAACAGCTCCCAGCGGTACAAAAAATTGCCGGAACGCAAAAGCGTTCCGGCGATTTTGATGGGTATATAGCGAAAAGGGGCGGGTTTAACTGCTTTGGCTTCCAGCGTCGCCGTCCAGAGTACACACCACCAGATACCGCTGGCGAGCGGGCCC
>RRZT010624936.1_pt1 | contig 13102 bp, 5 predicted proteins | sample 2165551 | NCBI WGS metagenome assembly RRZT01 (sample SAMN10456910, study PRJNA506462) | wastewater metagenome | biome: wastewater; feature: sludge; material: wastewater sludge; isolation source: wastewater sludge with Escherichia coli K12::gfp cells carrying plasmid... | place: USA: Moscow, Idaho ... | reverse complement strand
TGTGCCTTCTGAGAACTCTTCTCTCGTATTTACCTACGTAGGTATGAAGACCAAGGAAGTGAAAATCGGTAAGAAGAGAGAGTTCAAACTCTCATTGGAAGATGACAACGCTATCGGCGAAGTCGTAGTCGTAGGTTATGGTCAGCAGAAGAAGGCTTCTGTCGTAGGTTCTATTGCACAGACCACAGGTGAGGTGTTGGAACGTGCTGCCGGTGTCAGCGACATTGGTGCTGCCTTAACTGGTAACCTTCCTGGTGTGGTAACTGTTCAGGGCAATGGTATGCCTGGTGAGGAGGAGCCACAGATCATCATTCGTGGTGCTAGTTCTTGGAACAACAGTGACCCTCTCGTCCTAGTCGATGGTATCGAGCGTCCTATGAGTAGTGTAGACATTGGTTCTGTAGAGAGCATCTCTGTATTGAAGGATGCATCTGCCACTGCCGTTTATGGTGTGAAGGGTGCCAATGGTGTCATCTTGATTACTACCAAGAGTGGTAAGGAAGGCAAGGCTAAGATTGATGTTGGTTTCAATGCTACGTTGAAAGCTCCTTCTAAGTTGCCTAACAAGTATGATTCATACGATGCCTTGATGTTCCGCAACAGGGCAGTGGAGCATGAGTTGGGTGTTTCTCCAGAATCTTGGTCTTACATCCGTCCTCAATCATTTATTGAGAACTATCGTAACCAGACTACGGATGAGCAGCGTGAGCGTTATGCTAACGTGGATTGGCAGGATGCCCTCTTCAAGAAGAGCGCCATGTCATATAATGCCAATGTCAATGTGAGCGGTGGTACAAGCTTCGTGAAGTATTTTGCTTCTGCCGACTTTGTACACGAGGGTGACCTCTTCCGTGAGTATGATAACGGACGTAACTATAACTCTGGCTATGGATACAATCGTATCAATGTGCGCAGTAACTTGGACTTCTCTATCACTAAAACTACTACATTAAAGGTAAATGTATCTGGTTCTAATGGTGTGCGCAAGGCTCCTTGGAGCAACATGAGCAATAGCGAGTGGCAGATTGGTCAGCAGTGGGCTGGTGCTTATAACATCGCTCCAGATGTATTCTTGCCTCAGTATAGCGATGGCTCTTGGGGTTATTATCCAAATGCGTCTAACGTAAGTAACTCTGCTCAGAACCTCGCCATCGGTGGTACAGCGCAGGCTACTACTACTCGTATCAATACCGACTTTACCTTGGAGCAGAAACTCGACTTCATCACCAAGGGCTTGAACTTGCGTGGTACCGTTTCTTGGGACAACGTGTTTGTTGAGACGAGCCGTGGTATCAATGACTTGAACAATACAGCTCAGACCAAGTATGTTGATCCGGAGACTGGCAATATAACATATGGTCAGGTATATGAGTCAAACAATAAGTTCGACTGGAAACAGGGCGTTAACTGGAGTACTTCAGGTGGTTCGGTTGATAACAACCAGACTGTTCGCAATCTTTACTATCAGTTGCAGCTCAACTGGGCTCGCAAGTTCGGACAGCATGATGTTACAGCCATGGGCTTGTTCTCTCGTCAGGAGAATGCACGTGGTAGTGTGATGCCTACTTACCGTGAGGACTGGGCGTTCCGTGCTACTTATAGCTATGCTGGTCGTTACAACATCGAGTCTAATGGTGCTTACAACGGATCAGAAAAGTTTAGCAAGGACAATCGCTTCGCCTTCTTCAATTCTGGAGCTATCGGTTGGACCATCACTGAGGAAAACTTCATGAAGTATCTTCGTGACAAGCACATCATTGATATGTTGAAGTTCCGTGCATCTTACGGTGAGATTGGTGATGATAACCTGGGCGATCCATTCGACTCTTCTCGTCGTTGGCTTTACATGAACCAGTGGGCATACGGAGGCAACACAGTGATGGATCTTGACCATACCAACAGTATCTACACATGGTATCGCCAGAATACATTGGGTAATAAAGATGTGAAGTGGGAGACTGTGAAGAAGACCAACTTCGGTATTGATTATGGTTTCTTGGGTGGTTTGATTACCGGTTCGCTCGATTTCTTCTGCGACCGTCGTAACGACATTTTGATCTTTGGTGATAACCGCTCCATCCCATCTTACTTTGGTACTACAGCTCCTACTATCAATAAGGGTAAGGTTCGTACCAGTGGTTACGAGTTGGAGTTGAAGCTCAACAAGAAATTTGCCAATGGCATCCGCCTCTGGGGTAACATCAATATGACCCATGCCAAGAATAAGGTAATTTTGAAGGATGACGCTCAGCTCACTCCTAACTATCAGAAGGAGGCAGGCTACTCTATGGGTCAGTATCACTCATACATTGATCGTGGCTTTATCAACGACATCGATGACTTGATAGGTTCTCCAGCTCATGAGTCTAACGACAACCACCGCTTGGTAGGCGATTACTACATCGTAGACTTCAATGGTGATGGTGTGGTAGATAGCAAGGACTCAGCTCCAGTAGGTTATAGCTCAAGCCCTCAGAATACATACAATGCCACTATCGGTATCGAGTATAAGGGCTTCTCTGCTTTCGCTCAGTTCTATGGTGTAACCAATGTAACTCGTGACGTAACCTTGACAAGCTTTGGCAATAAGTTGGACAATGTTTATGACACTGGTACTTGGTGGGACAAGAATGAGTCTTCTCCAGAATCTATCATTCCTCGTTGGGGTGCTACCCAGTCTGATTACAGCAATGGTACTCAGTTCCTCTATGATGGTTCATACATCCGTCTGAAGAACGTAGAGATTGCTTATACTTGGACCAAGGGATGGATCAAGGCTCTCGGTATGAACTACCTCAAGGTATACTTGAATGGTAACAACCTCTGGCTTTGGACTCGTATGCCTGATGACCGTGAGGCTAACCTCGGTGGTGGCGGTTTCCTTGGAGCATATCCTACAGTACGCCGCTTCAACTTAGGTGTTAAATTCTCATTGTAATATTAAAATGAACATTCAAATGAAAAATAAGATAAAGAATTTTTTGTTGATGGGATGCGTCTCGCTGGCTCTCGGTACCTCGCTCAACTCTTGCCAGGACTATCTTGACAAGGAGGCAGATTCTACAGTCTCAGAAAATGACGCATTTGTAAACTTCCGTAACTTTCAGGGTTATGTAGAGGAGATTTACAACTGTATCCCTGATAAGGAAAAATGTAACTGGTGTCCTTCTTGGAACTGGGGTGATGATGAAATCTTCAACCCAGAGGCTGATGGCCGTATGACACACCAGGTAGACTTGGGCAACTTCCGTGCTTGGCAGACCACTGGTAACTGGCTTTACAAGGATGGCAGCAACCCTACATCTACAGATAAGTTCAACCACTCACTTTGGCCACATGCTTGGTATTGCATTCGTAAGGCTAACCAGGGCTTGGCTAATCTCGATAAGTTGGTAGCTAGCAAGGCAGAGAAAGACCTCATTGCTGGTCAGCTTTACTTCTTCCGTGCATGGTGGCACACTGAGTTGATGCAGTACTTTGGTGGTTTGCCATACATTGATACCTATTTGGATCTCAATTCAGAGCTCAATTTGCCTCGTCTCTCTTATCAGGAGTGTGCAGAGAAGGCTGCTGCTGATTATCGCAAGGCTGCCGATCTGTTGCCTATCAACTGGGACAATGAGTATGATGGTGCTGCCACACAGGGCAAGAACGACCTTCGTATCAACAAGATCATGGCACTCGGTTATCTGGGCAAGACTTATCTCTGGGCTGCCAGCCCATTGATGAAGGATGGCGCACAGGTAGGAGCTAGCAAGAATGGCAAGACATACGACTATGATGAGGAGTTTGCCAAGAAGGCAGCTGAGGTCTTCGGTGAGTTGCTCACATTGGTTGAGGGGGGCCAGACACAGTATGGGTTGGCTGAGTTCAAATATAAGGACGTCTACAATCATGAGCGTTCTGCCGATGCTAACTCTTGCTTCTCTGATATCTTCTATACCAAGAAGCAGAACTGGAAAATGCCTGGATCTATTGAGGCTATCTTCCGTGGTCCATCTGCAGACTTCAACGGCTCTAACTGGAATACCTCTAAGGTGTTTGGTCCTAAGGTTGACAAAGTGGTTGGACATGACAATGTGATTCACCAGCCTACAGCTAACTTGATAGCTGCTTACGGTATGGCTAATGGTGAGCCCGCTTACATCGTAGAGAATGGCAAGTTGGTTCCTAACATAGCAGGTGGTTTCGATCCTACTCATCCATATAAGAACCGTGACCCACGCTTCTATCACGACATCGTGTTTGATGGCTTCAAGTATCTGAATGGTACTCCTGGTCAGTGGGCTAACTTGCAGTACTGCCAGTTGTATACAGGTGGCAATATGCGTCCAGTGGCTAATGGCAGCCGTACAGGTTACTTCATCCAGAAGTTGGTGCCTCATACATGTAATGAGGTGGATCGCGACTACGATTGGGGTTCAGCATTCCACTGTTACTTGCCATATATGCGTCTGGCTGACATCTATCTGATGTATGCTGAGGCTTGTGCTGCGTTTGGTGGTGCTTCTGGCAAGGCTACTAACTTTAGCAAGACTGCTGAGGATGCCATCAATACCCTTCGTGATCGTTGTGGCGCTGGTCATGTGGCTCCAGAGTATGTAGCTGATGCACATAAGTTCATGGACGAGGTTCGCCGTGAGCGTGAGGTGGAACTTGCTTTCGAGGGCTTCCGTTTCAACGACTTGCAGCGCTGGTTGCTCCTGACCGAGGCTCCTTACAATGTAAAGTACTCTGATGAGTTTGACCGTGTGGAGGGTGCCGATTTCTACAAGAATAATGACCCAGCTGATGCTCAGGTGGCTAACTTCCGCCAGGAAGCGATCTTGACTCGTCACTTCACAGCCAAGCACTATTGGTTCCCATTGCCTATCAAGGATGTTTATCTCTATCAAGAGCTTAGTCAGAATCCTGGTTGGTAAAATAACATTATATAGTAATACTAAAATAAGAATGATAGTATGAATTCAAAATTCAAATCATATAATTCAAAGTTCCTGTTGGCAGGTCTTGTGTCATTGGCTCCTATGGCTGCCGATGCCAAAACTGCTGCTGAGAACGAAACCGATACCGTTGCTGCCGACAAGGAGATGGTCAATGTGGCTTATCGCAAGGTAGCCAAGGGTGACATCTTGGGCGGCGTTTCGGTAGTCGATGTAGAGGGATTGATGAAGAAAAACTACCACACTTATAGCCTTGACAACATGCAGGGCTACGTGGGTGGTTGGAATGGCAACTCTCTCTGGGGTATGGATGCTGACAATGCAGGATACTTGGTATTGGTAGATGGTGTGCCTCGTGAGGCAACCAACGTGATGCCTAGCGAGATTGACCAGATTACATTCCTCAAGGGTGCGCAAGCTGTAGTGCTCTATGGTAGCAAGGCAGCTAAGGGTGCTGTGCTCATCACCACCAAGCGTGGCAAGAACGATGGCTTGAAGGTTGAGGTGCAGGCTAACGCTGGTCTCAATGTGGCTAAGTCATTCCCTGAGTATCTGGGCTCTGCTGAGTATATGACTCTCTACAACGAGGCTCGTGCCAATGACGGTTTGACTCCTCTCTACTCTGCTGAGGATATCTACAATCATGGCTTGGGCACCAACCCATATCGTTATCCTAATCTCGATATGTACTCTTCTGACTATCTTCGCAAGATGAATAGTCGCTACGAAGCTACTGCTGAGATTAGTGGTGGTGGTAAGCGTGCTCACTTCTATAGCAACATCAACTATTATCGCCAGGGCGACTTCCTGAAGTTTGGTGAGGCTAAGAACAATAACACTCAGCGTTTCAGTGTACGTGGTAATGTAGATGTCAACATCACAGATGACATCAAGGCTTGGGTCAACTCCAATGCCACATTCTATGATTCACATTCTGCTATTGGTGATTATTGGAATGCAGCTGCTACTTGGCGTCCTAACTTCCCACAGAATGCTAGCCCATTGATCTCTACAGACATGATAGCTCCTAATGCCAAGGCTGCTTGGGACTTGATGAGTGTGGCTAAGCTGGTGGATGGCAAGTACTTCTTGGCTGGTACACAGGCTAACTCTTCTAACATCTTCGCAGATTACTATGCTGCTGGTAAGAGCAAGTATACTAGCCGCCAGTTCCAGTTTGATACAGGTGTTAACATCAATCTGCACAAGTTGTTGCAGGGCTTGTCTTTCGAGACTCGTTTCGCAGTAGACTATGCTACCTCTTACACCACATCTTTCAATAATAGCTATGCCATCTATATCCCAACATGGTCAAACATCGACGGCAAGGATATGATCGTAGCTTTGAAGAAGGAAGGTGAGGATAAGAAGTCTGGTGTACAGAACATCGCTAATAGTGTGGACAATCAGACCATGCTCTTTTCTGCTCAGTTCAATTACGCCAATACATTTAATAAGGTACATAACCTCTCTGCGATGTTGATTGCCTCTGGCTATCAGCAGTCTAAATCAGGTGAGTATCACAAGACATCAAGTGCTAATCTTGCCTTGGATGCATCTTATGATTACGCCAAGACTTATTATGCAGACTTCGGCTTGGCAGCTATCCACTCTGCACAGTTGGCTCCAGGTCATCGTGTAGGCTTCTCTCCTTCACTTTCATTGGGTTGGAGACTCAAGAACGAGAACTTCTTGAAGAACAGCAAGGTGGTAGACGATATGATGATCAGTGTATCTGGTAGCATCATCAACGAGGATATTGACTTGGCAGTAAATGACAACAGATACTATCTTTATGATACCAACTGGCAGACAGCTGATGGTTATGGATGGTATGATGGTTCTGCTGGCAAGTACACATTCTCTAAGCGTTCTGCCAACAAGGATCTCGATTTCATCAAGCGTAAGGAACTTTCTGTCAACTTCAAGACTTCCTTGTGGCAGCAGATGGTAACATTGGATGCTAGCTTCTTCGTTAACTCGATGGAGGGTTATCTGATTTCTACTCCAACGTTCTATCCTTCTCACTTTAAGCCAGGCTATCCTGATGCTTCATTCATGCCTGTGCTCAACTTTAACAATAATCGCCGCATCGGTTTCGACTTCGCAGCTAACTTCAATAAGAAGGTGGGTGATGTAGACTTGCAGCTCGGCGTAACAGGTACTTATTATAACACCAAGGCTACCAAGCGTGATGAGATGAACGCATGGGATTACCAAAACCGTGAGGGCAAGGCTCTCGATGGTATCTGGGGTTATAAGTTTGCTGGCTTCTTCCAGAGTGAGGAAGAAATCAAGAACTCTCCAGACCAGAGCCGCTTGGGTAGTGACGTGAAGCCTGGCGATATGAAGTATGTGGATGTAAACGGTGATGGCAAGATCGACTCTTACGACCAGGTGTTCCTGGGCAAGGGTGGTTGGTATGGCTCTCCATTCACATTGGGTGTAAACCTCACTGCTAAGTGGAAGAACTTCACATTCTTCGCCCTCGGTACTGGCAACTTCGGTGCTTATGGCTTGAAGAACAATTCTTACTGGTGGGTAAAGGGTGACGGCAAGTACTCAGCTGTGGTTCGCAATCGCTGGACTAAGGCAACCAAGGAGACTGCTACTTATCCACGTCTTACCACACTCTCAGGTAGCAACAACTATCAGACATCAGACTTCTGGATGTACAGCACAGACGCTTTCCGCTTGGCTAAGGTACAGATTACATACGACCTGCCTAGCACGCTCTTCCAGAAGACTTGGGTTAAGGGCTTGTCTGCTTTTGTAAGCGGTGCCAACTTGCTCACTATCTCTAAGAACCGTGAGGTATTGGAGATGAACATAGGTAGTGCTCCTCAGACACGCTATTATAATATAGGTGTGAAGGCTACATTCTAATCATTATTAAATGTATACAGAAATGAAAATTAATAAGTTATTTATATTAGCTGCATTGTCACTCTCGTTGGTGTCTTGCTCAGATCTCTTTGAGCCTGCACAGGAAAACAACCGTAGCTTGGACGAGATTTACGAAGAGCCTACTTATGCTCAGGGACTTCTCGGCTATGCTTATGCCGTGCTTCCTTATAATACCAAAAGTGTAACTGATGTGGCAACCGATGATGCTGTAAGCAATGATTTGTCTAACAGCTACCTGAAAATGGCTACTGGTTCTTGGGCTGCCAATAATGACCCTATGAACAAGTGGACTAGCTGTCGTGCTAGCATCCAGTACTTGAACATCTTCCTTCAGGAAGTGGACAAGGTAGACTGGGCTAAGGACAAGGGTGCGCAGCAGATGTTCTGTGAGAGCCGTAAGGGTGAGGCTTATGCCTTGAGAGCTCTCAATATGTATTATCTCTTGATGAACCATGGTGGTTGGACTGAGGATGGTCAGCTCCTGGGTGTGCCAAACTTGACAAAGCCAGAGGATACTTCTTCTGATTTCAATCAGCCACGTGCCACATTCCAAGCTTGCTTGGATCAAATCTATAGCGACTTGGACCAGGCTGAGCAGTTGCTGCCTTTGGACTACAATGATTTGACTAAGTCAGATCCTGTGCCAGAAAAATACACTGCTATGGGTGTGGACAACTATCAGGACTATAACCGTGTATTGGGTTCTCTGATGCGTGGTCGTGTGAGCGGTCGTATCGCCAAGGCTATCCGTGCACAGGTTTCTCTCCTTGCTGCCAGCCCTGCTTTTAATAAAGGTACCAATGTGGATTATAAGCGTGCTGCTGATGATGCAGCCAGCTTGCTCGACTTGATTGGTGGCGTAAGCGGCTTGTCTAAAACAGGTAATTCTTGGTATGCTCAGACTAATGAGATTAATAATTTGCAGTCTGGTGCATGCCCTAAGGAGATTATCTGGCGTGGTAATAAGACTAATGGTGCAGATGATTGGGACCTCGGTTTGAACCAGGAGGCTGATAACTTCCCTCCATCTCTCTATGGTAAGGGACGTATCAATCCTACCCAGAACTTGGTGGATGCTTTCCCTGCTGCCAATGGTTATCCTATTACAGATGAGCGCAGTGAGTATGATGACTTGGATCCTTATAGTAATCGTGATCCACGCTTGGATCTCTACATTATCTATAATGGCTGCAAGTATAAGGGTGCAACCATCAATACCGACATCACCACTGCCAACAATGACAATGGACTGAATAAGATTGGTAACTCTACACGTACTGGTTACTATATGAAGAAGCTTCTTCGTGAGGATTGTAATCCTAATCCAAATGCCAAGAACGCACAGTATCACTATCCTGTGTATATCCGCTATACCGAGATCTTCTTGGATTATGCTGAGGCTGCCAATGAGGCTTGGGGACCTAAGGGCAATGGCACACATGCTTATTCTGCATACGATGTGATCAAGGCTATCCGTCATCGTGCAGGCATCACAGATGATTCTTATCTTGATGAGTGCGCTAACGACCAGAATAAAATGCGTGAGTTGATTCGCAATGAGCGTCGTATTGAGCTCTGCTTCGAGAACAAGCGCTTCAATGACCTCCGCCGCTGGAAGGCTCCTATCAATGAGGCTGTTCATGGCGTGGAGATTTCTACAGAGGCTGGTATTCCACAGTTCAAGGATATCACAGTAGAGGAAAGAAAATACGACGACTATATGTATTACGGTCCTGTGCCACAGACTGAAATCCTCAAGTGGGATCAGCTGAAGCAGAATGCAGGATGGAAAATTACAAACGACTAACATTTTATAATGATGAAAACTATGAAGATGAATAAATATTTCTCAATGGCTGCACTCGGAGCCTTGGCTCTGACTTTCGGCTCTTGTGAGAACGGCACGCCTGAGTTTGACGACTACGAGGGTGGCACATCAGTCTACTTCGCCCACCAAAACGTGGAGCGTATATTGGTGTTGGGCAATGACGAGAATCGTGACAATACCAAGGACAACGAGCATATTTTCAACATCGTGTCTACCATGGGTGGTGCTTACAATGGTAAGGACATCACACTGGATGTGGCTGTAGATAATTCGCTTTGTGACAACCTCTATTTCTCTGATGGCGTATCTCCTGTAAAGCCTATGCCTGCAGAGTATTACACCTTGGCAGGTAACACCATCTCTTATGGTGGCAACTTGCAGGGAAGATTACAGGTGAAGCTCAACGATGCTTTCTTCGCTGATCCTGCCTCTGTCAAGAATACTTATGTCATTCCTCTGATCATCAAAGATCAGAAGGGTGCTGGCAAGATCTTGACGGGTACTCCTTTCCAGGAGGGTGAAACTCCTGCGCTGACCAATAGCGATGCGTGGAAGATATTGCCTCAGAACTATGTGCTCTATTGTGTGAAATACATGAACCCTTGGGCTGGATTCTATCTGCGCCGTGGTACAGATAGGATTACTGAGAATGGTCAGACCACAGAAGAGAAGCGTGAGGGTGCAACTATTGAGAAGGACGAGGTTTGCCAGATTACTACCAAGAGCCTTACAGAGGCTATCTATCCTCTCACAGTCAAGAGAGTTGTGGGCAAGGATGCTGAGGGTAAGGATATCCTCAAGTCTTATACTTGCAACTTGAAGCTTACCTTTGCTAACGATGGTACTTGCACTGTTTCTTCCGAGACAGAGGGCGTAACTGCTACAGGTACAGGTAAGTTTGTGGAGAAGGGCGCTAAGCTGGCTTGGGGCAACAAGGATCGTGACATCCTGACTCTCCAGTATACCGTAGACTTCGGTGCTGTCAAGGTAGAGACAACCGACCAGTTTGTAGCTCAAACTCGTGGTAACACCAATGGTATTCCTACTTTCGATACTCAGTATATCGTAAAGTAAGCTGCGGTAATTATCAATTAAGTATCATCTAATAATAGGTAGATTATTATGAAATTGAAAAATATTAATTTTGGTTTAGGCTTGGTAGCTCTCTTGGCTTTGTCATCATGTGCTGATGACAAGTTCTCGGAGTACAGAACTGATATGACCAAGAACTTGAAGGAATATCAGTATCTTAACAACTACGAGCCTTTGAAGAAATATGTCGAAGACATGAAGGCTTCTGGCAAGTGCAATCCCGACTTTAAGTTGGGTATTGCACTGGCTGCGCCCGACTTCAACAAACAGGAGCTTGTATATTGCTTGGCTGGTAGCAACTTCGAGGAGATGACAGCAGGCAACGCCATGAAGTATGCTTCTTGTGTAAAAAATGATGGAACCTTTGACTTTAATACTGTTAAGGATTTCGTTACAAATGCACAGGATGCAGGTTTGACCATCTATGGTCATACGCTTGCTTGGCATTCTCAGCAGAACAAGAAGTATCTTAGTAAACTTATTGCAGATAAGGAAATTCAGGTAGACCCTAGTCAGAAAGTTGATAAGGTAGATGCTTATACCGACTTTTCTAAAATGAATAGTTTCCCTTTTTATGTAATGGACTATACTCCTGAAATCAAAGATGGAATTTTGATTAGCAAATATCCTGGAAAATGGTATCAGTATTTTGTAGTTGACAATTATCCTGTAGATGTTGATGCCAAGAGAGAATATAAGGTAACAGCTATGATCAAGGCTTCAGAAGATGGACAGATTGATGTGCAGACGGGTAACTGGGGAGCAACAACATCCCAGAAAATGTCTGTTTCTACACAGTGGAAAGAGCAATCTGTAACATTTAGTGGATTAACAACAGAAAAAGCTTTTGTCGTTTTCCAACCAGGAGATTTTGCAGGAGACATTTCTTGTAAGTGGGTAAAAGTTACTCATTCTGAGGCTCCGGTAATGGAAATCGAGACCGAGGTTCATAAGGAAACTTATACTGATGGTGATTTCCCATTCTATGCTATGGGTTGTACACCTCCTGTTATTAATGGAGCTATCCACTTTGTTCCTACAGGCGATTGGTCTCAATTCTTTGTTATGCCAGGTGGCGATAATCTGCTTTCTGAGGGTAATTATGTGGTTTATTTGGATATGACTTCTTCCAAGGATGCTAGTGGAGTAGAATTGACTATGCAGAATGGTTGGGGTGCCAGTGATCAGGCTATTACTGTAAGTGTACCTGTTTCTGCTGGTCGTCATAACGTAAAACTTCAGATGCCTAATATTGCTGGAGGTAATTATGATATTATCTTGAAACCACAGACAGCAGATGCTACTTTGGATGTACATTCTGTTAAGGTTTGTCAGGTCAAAAAATCCAATACTAAACCTTTGACTCCTGAGGAAAAGAAAGAAATACTTACTCCTGTTTTGCAGAATTGGATTTACGGCATGATGGCAGCTACCGAGGGTAAGGTGAAGGCTTGGGATGTTGTAAACGAGTCTATCTCTGGTAAAGATATTGATGGCGATGGTTACTACGATCTCCAGTCTGCCACACGTGGTACAGTTTCTCCAGATGATGCCAAGAACAAATTCTACTGGCAGGATTACCTGGGTGACCTTGATTATGTTCGCACTGCTGTAGCTGCAGCTCGCAAGGGCTTTGCTGATGCTGGTGGAAATCCTGAGGAGTTGAAGCTCTTCATCAATGATTATAACCTCGAAACTGCTTACGACGATAACAAGAAGCTCAAGAGTCTGATTCATTGGATTGAGGAGTGGGAGAAGGACGGCGTTACCAAGATTGATGGTATCGGCAGTCAGATGCACGTTTCATGCTGCATGGATCCTGTTGAGCAGAAAAAAAGAGAGGATGCTTACGTGAACATGCTCAACCTGATGGTTAGTACAGGTAGGTTGGTTCGTATTTCTGAGTTGGATATGGGCTTGGAGGTTCCGAACGTGGATAAGAACAGCAAAGACCCATATATCCAAGTAAAGACTACTGATATGACCGAGGAACAGCACAAGGCAATGCGTGCTTACTACGAGTTTATCGTCAAGAAGTATCTTGAGATTGTTCCTAAGGAGCAGCAGTGGGGTATCTGCCAGTGGTGTGCTACTGACAGTCCTGCCAATAGTGGTTGGCGTCCTGGTTTGCCAGTAGGCCTCTGGGATTTGGATTATTATCGCAAGCATACCTATGCAGGTTTTGCTGCAGGCCTTGGTGCTCCAGAATATTGGAAGGAAGCCAAGTAATTACTCTAAAAGACATTAGTTTTAGGTTTATCATACAAAGATTAACCGAAAAAAGATGTTAGTCGTTAAGGTTGGCTGTGTTGTGATGACACGGTCAACCTTT
>RRZT010589391.1_pt1 | contig 13104 bp, 19 predicted proteins | sample 2165551 | NCBI WGS metagenome assembly RRZT01 (sample SAMN10456910, study PRJNA506462) | wastewater metagenome | biome: wastewater; feature: sludge; material: wastewater sludge; isolation source: wastewater sludge with Escherichia coli K12::gfp cells carrying plasmid... | place: USA: Moscow, Idaho... | reverse complement strand
TTTTGATTATGAAGATGTCCAATTAATTCCGAACAAGAGTGTTGTTCAAAGCCGTTCTGAATGCGATACGACTGTCGTTTTGGGTGGCCGTACGTTCAAATTGCCGGTGGTGCCTGCGAATATGCAGACGATTCTGGATGAAGAACTTGCTGAAAAATTAGCGCGGGAAGGTTATTTCTACATCATGCACCGTTTCGATGAGGCGAGCCGTTTGCCGTTCATCCAACACATGCATGAAAAAGGTTTGTTTGCTTCCATCAGTTTGGGGATCAAAGCAGCAGAATTCGATTTCGTGAATGAATTGGCGGCTAAAAAAGCCGTTCCTGAATATACAACAATCGACGTGGCGCATGGTCATTCCGATGAAGTCATCCGCATGATCAAACACGTCAAAGAAGTTATGCCGGAAACATTCCTGATTGCCGGTAACGTGGGCACTCCTGAAGGCGTCCGTGAGTTGGAAAATGCCGGAGCCGATGCGACAAAAGTGGGAATCGGACCTGGTAAAGTCTGCACAACCAAAATCAAGACTGGTTTCGGTACAGGCGGCTGGCAATTGGCGGCGGTAAGCTGGTGCTCGAAAGCTGCAAGCAAACCGATCATCGCTGACGGCGGTGTGCGTACTAACGGAGACATCGCCAAATCAATCCGTTTCGGTGCAACAATGGTCATGGTCGGCTCATTATTGGCTGGACACGACGAGTCACCGGGCGAAACGAAGGAAATCAACGGCGGCTTGTACAAAGAGTACTTCGGCAGTGCGTCCGAATACCAAAAAGGCCAACGCAAAAACGTGGAAGGCAAAAAGATTTTGACGCCTTACCGCGGCACGATCGCAGACACATTGAACGAAATGCGCGAAGATCTGCAATCCTCGATCTCCTATGCGGGCGGAAGAGATATTTCTGCTATCCGTAAGTGTGATTATGTATTGGTCAAAAACTCCATCTACAACGGCGACAGCAACCAAGGCATCATCGAAGCTGGCCGCAGCTCATATGGCGAAGGCGATACGATCCTTTAATCAACAAAAACCAGCCGCAGCGGCACCCGATTGCATTACGGGAGTCGCTGCGGCTGGTTTTATTTTACGGAAGTCATTCATCAAGGAACACTAGTGTTGCATTAATAAAATAAACAAACCGAATTTTTAGACAAAAACAAAAAGTCCTTTACAATGGTTGGTAAGATGACTTATCCAAGACCACTTTAAAGGACCTACAACTATGGATAAGCATAAACAAAAAACTTCATTTTGTAAATGGATTGCACCTGTCTCTTTTGAGAATCTACCGCTAAGACTACAAGAACAAATTGGACAGACAAATACCTATGTCAAGAAGCTCTATTTTGATCGTTTCCTCAAGCTGATGCTCCACGCAGTCTCGAGCCAAAAAGCCAGTCTTCGGGATATCGAAGCTTCCCTTTTAAATCCAGACCTTCAAGCTGAACTTGGTTTTGACTCTCTTAGCAGCTCGCAGATATCGCGGAAGATCCGAGGGATCAAACCCATTATTCTGGAGGAGATGTTTCACTTCCTAGTATCTTTAGCCAACCAAGGCAAGCGTAACGGCAAGCTTCCGAAAGCATTCATCGTAGATTCGACGACGGTCTCTCTGAATAAAACACGATACCCCTGGGCAGAGTTCCGTACCACTAAGTCAGGCATAAAACTGCATCTCCGTCTTGCCTATATAGGGAAAGGCGATGCCTATCCAGATAGAGCGATCATCACGAACGCTTCCGTTCATGATGTCAACCGACTGGAAATCGTAGTTGACGAGAAGCTGGCCACCTATATCTTTGACCGAGGTTATCTGGACTTTGAGATGTTTGATAAATTTTCCCATGACGAATTTTTCTTCGTATCTCGCATCAGAAAGAACACCCTTGTGAAGGTAATGGAGGAATACGAAGTCCCTTCGGGAGGCTCCATTCTCCAAGACCAGATGGTCGTTCTGGGTGGCAAAAATGGGTATCTGACAGATCCTTATCGCTTGGTTGAAGTAACAGATACACAGGAGAATAGGCTGCGCATCATTACCAATCGGTTTGATCTGTCAGCAGAAGCGATCAGCCAAATGTACCGTTCCCGCTGGGAAATCGAACTCTTTTTCAAGCAATTGAAGCAGCAGACTACCATCAAAAAATTCTTCAGTCGTGACGAGGACGGCTTAAAAAACCAGGTCTATCTTGCTTTGATTGCACAACTTCTCACCTATCTGGTCAAACTGGAAACACAATCTGTTCTTTCTAGCCTGACAATCCAACGCTACCTATTCGCTTCCCTATGGGAAGCTAGTGAACTTTGGGAGACAAGGATACGGGGGAAACCGACCGAATCAAAATGAACGGAAGCTTGACGCAAGCAGAGGAAATGAAGATAAATTGATATAGTTCATAATTGTTACAATCTGGAGAAAGTCGTCTTTCTGCGTGAGCATGGGAATTTTTTTGCTTTTTTTCAGAAAACAGTTTAGATGAGGACCTACAAATGTTTATGCAACACTAGTGATTTTTTTTAAATGAAAAGTTTTGTAAAGTTTTACCAAAGGCGGGGAGAAGGTGATGAAATGGCAAATCTACAAATACCAATCCCGGACACGCTTCAGGAGGAAATACGAGCGATGATCCGCAACGCTGCGGCGCAAGCGATTGAAGAAGCGGTTAAACGTGAAACAACAGGCCGTGAATGGATGGAGCAGAAAACAGCGTGTGAATGGTTAGGTATCAGTTTCGGAACGCTCCAGGTATGGAGAAAGAAGGGGCTCAAGGTGGCTGTAGTGCAGGGGAAAACATTGCTTAGTAAAGCTGAAATCAATCGATTCTTAGAAGAACACCAATTTTAGAAAATCCGCGGGGCAGCGGTTCAAAAATCAAAAAATCGATTGAAGATTAAAAAATCCCTGGCAACGGAATTTTAACGATTGATGGATGCAGCGGAAAGGAATGATAGAAATGTTAAAGGAATTTTATCTGAAGCATGAAGGCACCGGCGAAAAGGTTGTAGTGGGGTACAAAGTTATTGATGCCGAATCCCTCAAGGAGATGGGTTATAGGTTGGCGCGATTATCCGAAGATGATTTCATTAAATCAAGAAAAAAAGGAGTGGTTTATATAAAAAAGGAAATGTACGACGACCAGGAAGACAGCGCATTTCTTTATGATCGGAAAGGCATGTTGATCGGTACAGCGTACAGAATAAAAAAAGGGGGTGAAGGGAATTGAATTTATTGGAAGAGGCCTTTGCTACATGGATACTTTTGTCCGCATTGACATACGGAACAATGAAAGTCGTATGGATGAATCTCAAAGAGGGGGTTATTGATGAAAATGAACAAAAAAAGACCTTATAGCAGACCGGCAAAGTCAACAGCTATAAGGAAATTTTGGTATATAGGCTACGGCGCCTTTGTAGCCTTATCATAGCACAAAACAAGCAGATAAGGAGAAAAAAACATGAAATTTGAGCCAAAAACAACTAATTTTGAACAAATAATAAAAAAAATCAACAAAGATATCGACAAAATAGAAATCGGGATTTGTGAAATAGAAGTCCTTCAAGCCCTGATCGAGCAGCTGATGGATAATCACACGGATTTAACACGAATCAGCAAGCGCGCGGATGAAGATCTATCTGAGGGATGTTGGGTAAAGTTTGAGTTTGATCGTGTTGCCGGCAGAACAGAAATATTTTTCAATCATTCGCAAGAGCTTATCCAGAGAATTGAAAAGGCGTTGTCCGAAGCGCTTACTAATTTGTTAAGTTTATCAAATTTGGGGGATATTAGCGTGGTGCGCGGTCTGGATGAACCGATAAGCGCTTTTGATCGGTCGCTCTTAACTCAGTTATGTAACAATGCGGATGAAAAGGGGTTTACCGTTTTTGAGCCGGATAAGCATGCGAAGAAATTTGGGCAGGATACGGCTTATATCAGGAACGCTATTTACAGGTTGGAGTATTGTCGCTTGATTAACCGGGGATCGTCGTTGGATGGCAACACGTACCAGGTGTAGATTTGCAACTTTTCAGAGGACATGAGAGAGCCATTGAATCAATAAAGGGGGGATGGCGCGTGATTGCCAAGAATCTAAAAAAGAAAGCACGTAAAGGTCAAGTATTTTACGAGCTAAAAGACATAAGTGCGGCTGAATGGAATGAAAAAGCCATGCTGCAGCGGAATAGAATCTTTTTAAAAATGTTTGGGTTTGATCCCGAGAGTGATAAAGAAGCCCAAGAAGGCATAGACAGATATTTCAAGAGGTAGGTGGTATACATGGCCGGGTGGATAAAACTATATCGGGAACTAGGAGATAAGCCTATATGGCTAGAATCTACATCTGACCAGCGTTCAGTATTGATAGCCTTGCTTATGATGGTAAATTACGAGCCGAACAAATGGGAATGGCAAGGTAAACAATATGAATGCATGCCCGGCCAGGTGATTACTTCCTTACCAAAAATTGCAGAACGATCAGGCAAAGGTGTATCAATTCAGAATGTCAGGACAGCGTTAAAGCGATTTGAAAAACTCGGATTTTTAACAGACGAATCAACAAACAAAAATAGGCTTATAACCATTGTTAACTGGGTGATTTATCAGGGTTCGGATGATGAACCTAACAGGCAAACTAACAAGTAACTAACAGGCAACCAACAGGCAGCTAACAGGCAACTAACAGCTATAAAGAATATAAGAACTAAAGAAGGGAAGAATAAAGAATTAAAAGATATTGTCGAGCAAGAGCCCGACCCCATCCCATACCGGGAAATAATTGACTACCTTAACCAAAAGGCAGGCAAGAGCTTTAAGCGCTCAGCAGCAGGCAATAAGAAGGTAATCAAAGCGCGGTGGAATGAAGGATATAAGCTTGATCAGTTCAAGCGAGTCGTTGATAACAAATGCCAGGACTGGCTAAACGATGAAAAAATGAGTCAGTACCTGCAGCCGTCAACGTTATTCGGAAATAAATTTGATCAATACCTTAATCAACGCAAGGGCAACAGCAATGGAGCGCCACAGAAATCAGAGGAAGCCCTGATGATGGATGAGTTATCAAGGCGGCGCATGGCTGATATGCCCAAAGTAGATCCATCAGAATTTTTCTAAGGGGTGAGTAAAGATGATAAGCACCAACAAAATAATGAGCAACAGAAAAGAATTTGAACGGCTGGCCATAGAGAAAGCCGGCTTGCTGCCAACAGGGGAATATAGTACATGCGATTGGCACGGAAAATTCGAACTATTTCATATCCTGGCCACTGATGAAATTGTCTGCCCTAAGTGCTATCTGGAAGCCAAAAACAAGCGGTTTGAGGTGGAGGAGACAACAGGCAGCTTGCAATACAAGGACAAGGAGAAAAAGCGTTTCTTAAAACGGTATTCAATCTATGGCGGGCGGTCATTCCTGGATAAAGGTTTTAAGGGATTCGATGCAAAGTCAAAGCAGGAACTGGAAGCAAGAGACGCCGCAATGGTCATCAGCAAAGAGATTGCAGGCGGCAAAGTATTGAATGCCATCCTTACAGGTCCGGCCGGAACAGGAAAGAGCCACCTAGCCCATGCGATTGTGTTCAATATCAATGAAATGTCCGCGGAATACAGTAACCAGCTATCCTGCCTTTTCATAGATTTTACCAGCGTTATGGAACTGATCATTGCATCTTATAGCAACAATGCCAGCGACAAGAAAACGGCTGAGTATTACATAAACCTGATGAAAACCGCCGATGTATTGGTGCTGGATGATTTAGGCACAGACGTCGGGAAGACAGATACAAATAAGATGGCGAGCGATCACACTTACAAAACACTTTTTAAAGTCTTAAATGCCAGGGAAGGCACAAAAAGCACGATTATAAGCACAAATCTTACTTATGACCAGCTGAAAAGCGCTTATGATTCAAGAATTTCTTCCCGGCTATCCATGAATCTGAAAATACTCTATTTCTCAGATATCAATGACAAGCGCCCAGGGTTCGGATTCTAGTAGGGATAATAAAAAACAAAAATGGGTGGATGCATCCAAAATATAAATAAATCTTCATCCAACCTCTAAAATAAAAACATGGGATATGTTCTACAAACCCATGAGAAAGGATGATAGAAATGGCGAGTTTAAAAAAATTACAAACAGGTTGGCAGTTCCGCGTATCATTCAAAGACGGCAGCAAGTACAAAACTAAATCAGGCAACGGCTATCCGACAAAAAAGGATGCCCAGGCAGCTGCCGCAGAGATCGAGCAAAGACTTAATAAGGGGCTGGACATAAAAGCCGGAGACGTGCCTTTTTCGGAGTATTACACACAATGGGCTGAGGTGTATAAGCTAGGGAAGTTCAGCTTCGAGACGGATCGGAATTATCAAACGGCAATTCGCCTGGTAAACAAACATTTCGCCAGCTACCGACTGAAGGACGTTTCTAAGCGCGTGTATCAGACGTTCATTAACACCTATGCAGAAACCCACTCAAAGGCAACCGTCCGGAAGATCCACAACAAAGTGGACCCTTGCCTGCGTGAAGCTTTCCGGAGTGGAGACATCGCGCGGGACGTCGTGTATAAGATCCTGATTACCGGATCTGAGGGAAAAAAAGAAAGCGACAAGTATTTGAACCAGGATCAAACTGAAAGATTGTTGGATGCACTTATGGATGGTCTGCAGCCGAGCGACACGGCAAAGCACGCATGCATCCTACAGCTGGCAACCGGCGCGCGGATCGGAGAAATCATGGCCCTAACCTTCGATTCCCTGGACTTCAAGCAAAACATGATGATCATTAACAAGTCTTGGGATTATAAGGACTCTTTCGGCTTCAAATCGACCAAAAACAAGGAGAATCGGACCATTTCCGTTAATGACAACACAATGGGCCCTCATGAAGACATTCGTTGACCAGGTGAAGCGGAACACCCTTAAGAACGGTGTCAAGAACCGGCATCATTTGATATTCGTTGGGGAAGGCGTGAACCCGCTCACGGTGGAGACGGTGAACAAATGCTTAAAAGTTGCATGCATCAAAGCCGGCGTTCCTGCGATCACAAGCCATGGCCTACGGCATACGCATGCATCCGTACTCTTGTATAACAACTTGGATATGCTTTATGTTTCGAAGCGGTTGGGGCATAAGTCACAGCTCACCACAGCATCCATCTATGCACACGTCATCAAGGAAGCAAGGGAGAAGGGCGACCAGCAAGCGGCAGCCATTACAAACGCGCTATTTGCCAGGGCGAAATGATCCTGTGGACGCATCCAGAAATGCAAGACAAAAAATATAGGATGGATGCGCAGACAGATTTCGCGCACTATCGAAAGGACAACCAACATGAAAATGAACATTGAATTTTTAGACCCATCAAACGCAGCTTTCGAGATCCCGAAAACAGATGCTTATCTAAAATCGGCACAGATTATAAGCGAGAAATTGAACGCTTTAAATTTACCGAGCCAACAGCATAATAGTTTTGTCAAGGACTTAGTAGAGCATGCAGATATAACACGGAAAGAAGCATTCATAAGCGGCTTTTCAATGGCATTAGATTTAGCAAAGGGGGCAAAAAAATGAGCGAGCCAAACAAGGATAGCGTTACAAGAATAGATAAGTGGGGTTGCTGCTATAACGAGCGCGGCGAAGATGAGGGAAGCTTTGAGCCGATGCCGCTAAGCAATGATGAAATAGTTCAATTATTTACCGAGTACGTAGCGGAGAAATTGCCCGCTTTGGTAGATCAGGAACCAAACGGAACAACCTACACGAATACCACAATCATATTTAGGGATGTTGCAGGGCGGCTACAAGATAAAGGGCTGCGGTTAGTCGAAATCAGCAACAGCATCCATGAAAATTTTGAACTAAGAACCGAAATCACAGGCCTAATTTATTGTTGAAATTCTGGGGAATCCTTAAATACCGGCTATAGTCCAATACGACCGGAGGAGGAGTAAGAAATTCCGTTCGGCAATCGAAGGGATGTGATGGATTATCAGATGAAAATAAAGAAACGTTGCTTCAGATCGGGGTGCTGTAGGTGATTGATTGCAGTTTAATAGCGTATTACATGAATTTGGCCAAAAGTATTTATCGACACGAGAGAATGCTGAAGGAGATCCGGATTGGCTTTTTTAACCAAACAATGAGTTCTTATACCACAACAAACGGCCAAGAGGTTTTTTCAATCGGCTTCAACGTCGAGGAAAATGTTATCCATCTCGTGGATGGCCAAAGAAAACTAGAAAGCACGTTAGAAATATGCAGATTCAAACACAAGCATTTTACCGAGTTCCTCCATACGCTGCCGCATGATGATCGGATTTACCTGAAACAACGTTACCTGCAGGAAGAGGAAATAATGAATGATCGTGTAGACCGTGAATGCTTCGATATGGTCCAGGAGATAGAGGAAGCCGTGTCCTATCGGTTTTTTGGAAGTGAACCAGGCACCTATATAGATGATGCGCCGGACATTTACCAGGTATCAGAGGGTGAGTTTGCGGAGGCTTTTGATGATGCGTTTATAAAAATGATAAGTAGGTTGGGATGAACGAGAACCGGCCAGAAAGGTGAGTCAGTGGATAAATGAAGTTTGATCACAAAAGAAAGAACCATGCAGCAAGATATCTTTTGAATAACTGGGTACATTACGAAAAAAACATAGACGAATTACGGCCGCATGAATTGGAAAATGCAAAAATATTCTTTTCGGGCCTTCAGATGCTAACGCAAGAGGAGCAAATATTTTTTGCCAGTAAATACCGAACGCCGATAGGGCTGCGGATGTCTGACAACTACATAGCACTCAATAAAGGCATGTATCTCGAAACGTATAAGCAACGTAAGGCAGAGTGTGAAACAACCCTACAGAATGCCATTATGAAATACTGTGAAGAGAACAAAAACATAGCGGATGAAGTCATAGGCGCAACGAGGTATACCCAAGAGATGTTGGCCAACGATCGGCAATTACGCAATGCGCTTAAAGGGTATTGCACAGAAAACGACATTCGGCCGGATAAGTACAAATATCTATGGGCTGAATAAAACGAATTTAAGGGGTATTTAAAAGCGTTTTGCATCCAGATGTGCAAATCATGCGGGGTGGTTGAAATAAGGGGGAATTGTTATCAAATACAATCAGCTGGATGAATATTTAAAACTTACGGAAGATATTAAATTATTGAAGTGGAAAATCAAGAAGTTGGAAACGGATCTGAGGTTTGAACAACTGCTAAATCCCAAAGAGTTGGGAGAAGTCAAAGGGATTAACAACTCTATTGTTTTGCGCTTAGAGGATGAAATTAAGCAATCCACGGCCTATCTCGAAGAAAAAGAGCAGGCTATGGAATCCCTGGTAATGATTATTGACCGTTTCGAAGGGCTGGATAATCAACTGTTAAAAATGAAATATATTGAGGGAATGACATTAAAGCAAATAGCGGAAAAACTCACTTATAATTATCAATACATCATTAATTTACACACTTCGATAATTAAAGCGATAGGGTTAATCGAATAGAGAGTTGTAGGTGATTGAGTATCTATGGGCGAAGAATAAATAACGGTATGGATGCAATCAAAATAGAAATAAGGGAGCAAATCCAATGGCGAGAAGAACGATCGAATTAATCGGAACATTCAAAGAAAGGCTATATGCCGGAGACAAAACGCATGTATATGTGTTTGATGATCTGGCCTTTGGTGAATATCCAGTAAAAATAAGAGATAGGAGAAACTTCTTCAACGATGTTGAGTTAGATCTGATGTATAAAATCAAGGCTGACGTGACCGGATACAGGAAGTATGTAGACAGCACCAGCACGTCGTTAGTAGCTTCGATAGATGTCTATCACGTTGAAGCTCTAATACCATCAGAAGAAGAATAGGCGGTCCTGGATGCAGCATAAACCGAAACGGATCAGGGCCGAGCCAGAATAAATAAATGAGTGTGGATGCAGTAAAACGCTGATGCATTAAATCAGTGCATCAGGTCAAACCCGAAGGTTGTGGAACAGGACAAAATATTGATTGAGGTCCGTCCAGATTGAAGGATCATTAATCGAGAATAGAAATACGTTGGATGCGTTGGAGATGCAGGGTTATGACAGAGCGAACGCTGATCATATTGCCGGGCAAGAAAGATTAATCTGTAGAGTGGATGTAGAAACGCTTGAAGCTTTGAGCAATGGAGCATCATCAATCCATGTGGACCTAGACACCTATATGAGAGCCTTGACCTACTCGTATGCGAAGATGCTGCGCGATAAGAAGGCACAGCAAGACAAGGCAGCAGAGGAGCGAAGGAGTGCCAACATGCCGCTAAACATTACGTTGCCATTACCTAAGCATCTGCAGGCTTTACTCTTCGATAAGTATCCACTGATAGAGGATCAAGAGCATTCTATGACTGAGTACCCAAAGTTAAAACAGGGATATATCAAAGGGAGATTGTTCCAACTCATCGAGGAATCCACGTGTAGTAATAATTAAGGCAGGAAAATTATTACCCCCCCTCAAAAAAAATAATTTTTTTCAAATCCTAAAGCCCGGTGGTTTTAACTTTTTCCCTCCACAGGACCATCTCAGAGATAAAGGGGGTGTCGAGCAATTTGACAGTGTGGTGAACCTGCTCAAATTGCCGGCGCAGCGCTTTTTCAATGGAATGAGGCATATCCGGCCACCTCACAAAAACAGGCCAAAAATGCCGAAAAAACAACGGGAATATTTGAACTTTTGACAGCATCCAGATCCAATGAACCAACAAATGGGCAGCTTCGATATTTAGATGTAGCCCACCTTGAAAAGCGCCATGCTTAATACAAAGAGTTAAAGCGCAAAAGAGATATGCCGCTCAGCGAAAGGAAAGCCGAGCTACTGAAGGTGCTTCACAGCGGAAATAAAAAAGAAATGAGGCGATAGTATGGCAAGGAAAGCGAAAGAGCCTTTTACGTTTGAATCAAACATTGAAGAAATTTCTCAGAAGATTCACGAAGCCCCCCACCTTGTAATGGGTAAAATAGGGGGTGCCTTAGTAAAGGAAATCAAACAAACTACCATGAAATCACTATTTCACAGGCGTTATAATATGGTAGCAGGTTTGGGAACTGGAAAAGGCAAAAAGAATAAGAGCGGAATCCAATGGGCGTATGGTTGGGACAATGAATCCGGAAAAAAGATAAAGCCAGTTTACAAATTGGTTGGAAAGTCGCCATCCCTGGATTATTGGGGAAAATAATAACCGGTGCTGAGAGCGATCCTATCAAGCCGGTTGTAATGAAAAATGCGGAACTTATCAAAAATTCGATTGCTGAAGCAATCAACGAAATCGGTAAGAAGTAGCTTATGGTTATAACTTCCGGCGGCGTGTTCCTGATATTCTTTATCGGTTTTTTCCTTGGATATATCGCATATTGGGTTTCCTGGTGCGTGGCGCAATTCGTGGCCTATGCCTACGATTACGCGAAAGCCAAAATTGATGACAAGTCAGGAAGAAAAAAAGAGTGACAGCTGCATGATCTACTAAGTACGAAATAAGATTCATACACCTAACATCGTGATTCGCGACTTTAGGTGTATGAATCTCTTTTATAAATTCTGGCCAAAAAAAGTTTTCTGAAGTTCGTGGAGAGGGAAAGGGTTACCCCCACCGGTACCAGGGGTTTTTCTAAAAATATTAATCGGGCGGGGGGCTTAACATCCACATGAGTGTCGTTATACGGCACTTTTTTTATTTTGCGTTCAGATGCGTTACACCGCTAATGACCAGGGGAGAGCCGGATTTTCGGCCGAGGTCGTTCAAACCGACCACGAAAAGATGATGTCGTTTCAAATGACGGCAGGTCATGACCTAACGAATCGTTACCCCATTATGGTTCACAGTCATAACGAATTATACCCTGCGTACCTGATTTGAGTACGCAGATATAAGGCTCATAATTGCACTCTAAGCGATTTTACGAGCAGATAACATAAACTAGTCGAATACAAAAAGAAGCAATGAGACATATCAAGCGTTTCGCCTAGTTACTAAATCAGCCGGTTTGGAAGGGGTGAACGATTCGTTCCGTCCATGAATGCGAGAGGTCTCCACAGAATTTAGGAGACCTGGGAAATTTTTCCCACAAGTGCCGTCGTGAATCACGACGGCATTGCAGCGGCTTCCATTGCAAAGCTATGCTCCTAAAAGGGGAATGCAGATATGCTCAAAATTGAGCCAATCTAACATGGTGGTAATTCGCCACCCGGGAAGATGTATCCAAAATTGGACCAATCTATCCGCGAACTAGCAACCTGCTACCCCAGCAGATCGAATAAATGCCGTTAAAAATAACTAAATCTTAAGATAGGCCGAAAACTCGACCAATCTAATGGAGTCGCAAAGCGCGACTGCATCCAGCAATCGGCGGACTTTTCCGCGCATTAAATAATAGCCCAACGCAAAATTGGATTGGGGTCTCCACAAAATTGGGGAGACTATTAAGCTTTCGTTCAAAAATGAGCTAAAGCATCCAGAGCCAAGCGCAACTTTGAGCCGGGGCCAAAGTTGGATTGAGCAACGAGCTGACTTTTCAGCCGGTTGTCTGACAGAACGATACGTTCGCCCAGATATATGTGAGTCCCTGAAATAGGGAGTCATAGTAACATTTGTAACTCCCTAAAAAAAGGGGTCTGCGAAAAAACAGATACCCAAACCTCCTTTTACTATTTCCCCTGCACTTTTGTGTTGGGGTTTGGTATTATTAAAAGAAAAAGGAGGTGTAATTTATGTTCAAAAATACAATTGCTGCAAAAGACAATGAGTCAGTGTTGTCAGAATATAATTATGAAGTTCATTTCATAGATAGCGAATTAGAGAGCGACATAGTTACTGGATATTCATATTCAACAGTTTTTGATAAGATTGTCGAAAAGTATGAAAATGACAACAGAGAAGTTAGTCAAATTGTTATTGATTTTATTAGGTAATCACCACTTTACAACTTTTCACGCCCCTAAGGGCATAAAAATACAAACAACCCCAAATTTTTTGTATGATTGATTTGGAGAAAAACCAACAAAAAAAGGGGGTTGTTTGCTATGAATCAATTATATCAAAAAGGCATTACA
>RRZT011955413.1_pt1 | contig 13106 bp, 11 predicted proteins | sample 2165551 | NCBI WGS metagenome assembly RRZT01 (sample SAMN10456910, study PRJNA506462) | wastewater metagenome | biome: wastewater; feature: sludge; material: wastewater sludge; isolation source: wastewater sludge with Escherichia coli K12::gfp cells carrying plasmid... | place: USA: Moscow, Idaho... | reverse complement strand
TTATCAAAACCTATCTTATTTTGTAAAATTTATTATTATCTACAAAAAAAGGTTGTACAATTTTCATTGTATAACCTTTTAATTAATTATTAACTTGTAAATTCAACATTCTTTTTTTGTATACACACAAATCTTCATATACTTTTTTCCGCATTAAAACTTTTTCAACATAATTTTTTGTCTCTGGAAAAGGAATTTCTTCAATATTAGCAAAATCACTGTGCCAATCATATTGTTTCATCCAATCATTGACATTGCCTCTGCCAGCATTGTATGCCGCTAACATAAGCACCTCATTATTATTAAATTCGCGCTTCAATGACGCTAAATACCATGAGCCCAGCATTATATTTATTTCCGGCTCTAATAATTGATCTTCAGCATAGTTGTTTAATCCAATTTCTCCAGCAACCCACCTTGCTGTTTCCGGCATTAATTGCATTAACCCTTTTGCGCCACGATGTGATTCTGCAGAATAGTAAAATTTACTTTCACTTAAAATAACCGCTGCTAGCAACGACACTTCCAGTTCATTCTGCTTAGCATATTTTATGATAATATCTTTATAAGGATACAAATAAATATCATCTTTTATAATATCTTTATTTAAATAAAACAAGCTCATAATTGCAAAAATTACACTAAAAAACACAATATGAAACCTGCATCTACTTAACTTTTTAAACATAATTATTCACGCTCATTAGTCTTTATTCTTTTTTTAACTTCCTGCCAATTAGCAAGAACTTGTTGCTTGGTATTTTCAATATCAAAATTATTATTAATAACAACATTTGCTTTGCTAGCTTTTTCAAATAACGGTAGTTGATTATTTATTCGGCTTAAAGCCTGTTCTATCGTAAAATTATTGCGATCACACAATCGCTTTATCTGAATGTCTTGTTCAACAAAGACAACCCAATTTTCATCAGTTATTTTATCCCAATTATTTTCATATAACAACGGTAAATCTAGCACTACTATTATATTTTTTACCTTTTTAAAGGAATTTAGCTGCCTATTAATTTCTGCGGCAATATATGGACTAATTATATTCTCCAATAACTCTTTCGCTTTTTTATTGTTAAAAACAATTTCACCTAACTTTAAGCGATTTAAAGATAAATCATCCAATAAAATTTCATTACCAAAAGTCTCTACAATTGCTTTCCAGGCAGGTTGCTCTGGTACAACAACAGCTCTAGCAATAATATCACCATCAATAATTTTCGCACCTAATTCTTTTAAATAATTGCTAACAGTGCTTTTTCCACTAGCAATTCCTCCGGTCAATCCTATCAAGTACAAACTTCTTCCCCCTATTTTTGGCATTTAGGACAAAAATGTGTACCTCTACTACCAACTTCAATTTTATTAATAAAAGTATGGCAATTTAAACAAGGTTTATCTTTTCGACCATAAACATAAAGATGGTTTTGATGTTGCCCTTTTTCCCCTTCCGCATTACGGTAATCACGGAAGGTAGTTCCACCATGTGCTAGTCCATCTTTAATAACTTTATTTATTGCCGTATACAGCTTTTTTATTTCTGCTGATTCTATTTTTCCGGCAATTCGCTCAGGGTGAATCCCTGCTAAAAATAACGCTTCATCAACATAAATATTACCTAATCCCGAAATGTATTTTTGATTTAACAATAATGTTTTAATTTTCCCCTTATTATTAGCTAATATTAATTCTAAGTACTCTACAGTAAATTCTTTACTCAAAGGCTCCGGTCCTAAATTAGCTAGCCCGGAAATTCTCCATATTTCAGTCTTATTAATAACATGAATTGTGCCAAGAGTTCTAGTATCAGCATAGACCAATAAATCATCATTATCTAAATGAAAAACAATCCGACTGTGAGAATCTTTTTTTTCACTATGCTTCACATATAATAATTTACCGGTCATTCTCAAATGTACAATAATATAATACTCATTTTCTAACTCTACTAATAAGTATTTCCCTCTTCTTTTAACATCCAAAATTTTTTTACCGATTACTAACCCACTAAATTCAGTTGGTGATGGCCATTTAATCAATCGACTTAAGCCAATTTCAACATTTTTAATTCTTCTGGTTTTTAAAAATCCTACTAATGATTTTCTAATTATTTCAACCTCTGGCATTTCCGGCAAAATTTTCACCCCACTTTCTATTTTGTTTCAGCCCAACTTTTCCCAACCTTAACATCTACCGTTAACGGCACTGCTAACGAAACGACATTTTGCATCGCTGTTGTTACTATTTCTGAAACAATTTCGACTTCAGCCTCAACAACTTCTAATAACAACTCATCATGAACTTGTAACAATATTCTACTTTTTAAATTATTTTTTTGCAAATCATAATCTACTTTTATCATCGCCAATTTTATAATATCAGCAGCAGTCCCCTGAATTGGAGTATTCATTGCCATTCTTTCAGCAAAGGATCTAATATTATAGTTACTACTATTAATGTCTTTTAAATAACGTCTACGCCCAAACATCGTTATGACATAGCCATTTTTCTTAGCATCAGCAATAATATTATCAATAAAGTTTTTAACGCCGGGATATTTAGAAAAATAATTGCTAATATATTCTCCGGCTTCTTTGCGGCTAACATTAATATCCTTCGCTAAACCATAATCGCTAATACCATATACAATTCCAAAGTTAACAGCTTTTGCCCTAGATCTCATTTCAGGAGTTACTGCTGACAAATCAACAGAAAAAACTTCAGCGGCCGTTCTAGCATGAACATCCTGATTATCATTAAATGCACTGATTAAATTAGAGTCATTTGCCATATGTGCTAAAATTCTCAATTCAATCTGCGAATAATCAGCTGACAATAAATAGTCAAATCCTAGTCCCGGCACAAATAGCTCTCTAATTTTTTTTCCTTCTTCACTTCTGGTCGGAATATTTTGCAAGTTAGGTTCTGAACTACTCAAGCGCCCTGTTGCCGTAACCATTTGATTAAAGCTGGTATGAATTCGCATTTCCGTTGGCGATAATAAGTTTCCTAAGCCTTCTAAATATGTTGATTTCAATTTAGTTAATAGTCGATATTCTAAAATTTTGCTAATGATTTGATGTTGGTCTCTCAATTGTTCCAACACTTCCGCATCGGTAGAATAGCCAGTTTTATTTTTCTTAATAATTGGTAAATTTAATTTTTCAAATAAAATAACACCTAATTGTTTTGGCGAATTTACATTGAACGGTTCTGCTGCCATTTCATAAATATCTTCTAATAGTTGCTTTATTTTAATATCCATTTCAGCAGACATTATTTTCAATTGTTCCGCATCAACTTTTATACCATAAAGTTCCATCTTCGCTAATACCTTTATTAGTGGCATTTCAACAGTTTGGTATAACTCAAACAAATCAGCCTGCTTTAGCTTACTTTTTAAGCTCTGATATATTTTTTCAATTGTTTCAACATAAAACGCTTGAAGTTGAATGATTTCAATATTTTTCTCATTTAAACGATAATTTTCTCCTACATAAAAATTATGTAAGCTTTCTATTGAATAGTTATTGGCCATTGGCTCCAATAAATATGCTGCCAGCATAATATCAAACACAGTGCCTTGAATCATCTTATGTTGCTGAAAGCAGAATTTATATAATTTTTTTACATCATAAGTAATTTTCTCAACTTCAGGATTTTCTAATAATGTAACAAAGATATTTTCAATTTCAGAGTTATTACTAACGCAATAACTTTGATTACTATTAGCTATGAAAATATGTTTAAGGTCAAAAGCACTAGATTCTAAGACAGGATAAAACACCATTTTTTTCTCTTGTATAATTTTATCTACTAATATTTTAAACTCATCACTATTATTTATATTGCAAAATTCTACTGGTGTTATAGCAATTTGCTCTGGTGATTTAGACTCTAAAAAATTAGCTCGCGCTAAAATACTTTTAAATTCATACTTTAAGCAAAATTCTTCTAATTTATTTTCAGCTAAATTGAGTTTGTATTGTTCTTCTGCATAATTAAGCGGTACATTATTATTTATTTTTGCTAATTGTTGCGAAATAAAAGCCAAGTCTTTATTATCCTTAAGCTTTTCTTGAAGTTTTTTGCCACTCACATTATCAATATTTTCATATATATTTTGCAAGGTATTATATTCCGCTAATAATTTTGTCGCAGTTTTTTCGCCAACGCCCGGTACTCCCGGAATATTATCTGAACTATCACCCATTAACGCTTTTAAGTCAATTAGTTGATTACATTCTAAGCCATAAGTTTCTTTAAACAGCTTTTTGTTAAATTCCAACATTTCCGAAATGCCTTTTTTCGTTAACAATACCGAAATATCATCATTAATTAATTGCAACGCATCCTTATCACCGGTTACAATCAGTACTTTTTTATTGTTTGCTGCGGCTTTATTGGCTAAAGTGCCAATAATATCATCCGCCTCAAAACCACTTTCTTCTATCAATGTTATATTCATTGCCACTAAAAATTCATGAATAAGAGGTATTTGCATTGACAATTCCGACGGTGTTTCTTTACGATGAGCTTTATATTGATCAAAAATTTCATTACGAAAAGTTATTTTCCCTTTATCAAATGCCACAACAATATATTCAGGACTAAAATTTTCTAATAATTTAAACAGCATTGTTGCAAAGCCATAGACCGCATTTGTATATTGGCCTTTTTTCGTTTCTAATAAAGGTAGGGCATAAAATGCTCTATACATCAAGCTACTACCATCAATAATAATAAATTTTTCTTTCAATACCTTCACCTCATTTATACATTACAATCCCTATTTATCGGAAAAGAACCCCGAAATCCTGTGCGGAGATCGGGGTTGTTGTTAAATTTCCATTATTATAGGCAAAATCATTGGACGTCTGCGAGTGCGCTCATACAAGTATCTACCTAGCGCATCTCTCACATTTGATTTAATAACTGCCCATTCTGTTATATTATTGTCTTCGCATTTTTCTAATGCCATTTTTACTTTTTCTTTTGCTTCTTCCATTAACTCTTCCGATTCACGGACATACACAAAGCCCCGTGAAACAATATCAGGTCCAGCAACAACAGCACCCATTTCTTTGTCCATTGTCACTACGATAATTAAAATACCATCTTGTGATAATTGACGACGATCACGAAGAACGATATTACCAACATCACCTACGCCTAAACCATCAACCAGTACAATTCCCGAAGGAACTTTACCAACAATTCCACCTTTTTCTTTGGTGAACTCAATAATGTTACCATTTTCAGCAACAAATACATTTTCTTTCGGCATGCCTAAATCTTGAGCTAGCATAGCATGCTTTCTTAAATGACGATACTCACCATGAACAGGAATAAAGAATTTGGGTCTAACTAAATTGTGAATTAGTTTTAACTCTTCTTGACTAGCATGTCCGGAAACATGAATACCCGAAGTTTTTTCATAAATTACATTTGCCCCTTGTTTCAATAAATTATCAATTGTTCTTGAAACAAGTTTTTCATTGCCCGGAATTGGTGTTGCGGAAATAATAACTGTATCTCCCGGAACAATTCCTACTTTACGATGATCTGAGGTCGACATTCTTGTCAACGCAGACATCGGCTCACCCTGACTACCGGTAGTAATAATAACAATATTAGATGGCGGATAATTATTAATCTCATCAATATCAATTAAAACTCCATCCGGAATATTAAGATAGCCAAGTTCGGCTGAAATATTACTTACATTCACCATACTGCGACCTAATACTGCAACTTTGCGATTATATTTATGGGCAGTATCAATAACTTGTTGAATTCGATGTACATTAGAGGAAAAAGTAGCAATAATAATGCGGTCTTTAATATTTCGGAAAGCCTCATCAAAGGCTACACCAACTGTTTTTTCACTTAAAGTATGGCCAGGTCGTTCAGCATTAGTGCTGTCTGCTAACATTACCAATACTCCTTGATCGCCCAGCTCAGCAAATTTATGAAAATCAGTTACTTTTCCATCAACCGGTGTTTGATCAAGTTTAAAGTCTCCAGTATGAACAATAGTTCCAAGCGGTGTTTTAATGTATAATGCTACAGCATCAGCAATGCTATGACTAACATTAACAAAGCCCACTTTAAAACAGCCAATATGGATTAAATCACCAGGTTTTACCGGTACTAAACTACTGGAGTCAACATTGTTTTCTTTTAAGCGACCTTCTAAAATTCCTAAAGTCAATTTAGTACCATATACCGGAACATTTAAATTTCTCAATACATATGGTAACGCTCCAATATGATCCTCATGACCATGCGTTAAAACAATCGCTTTTACTAAATCAATGTTTTCTAGTAAATATGTTATATCAGGAATAACTAAATCAATTCCTAACATTTCATCGTCAGGGAACATTAACCCGCAGTCAATGACAATAATTTCATCACCACATCTTACTACCGTTAAATTTTTCCCAATCTCCCCTAACCCACCTAGGGGGATAATTTGAAGTTTTTGTTCTACTTGTGTCAAAAAATTTCACACCTCCACATTTTATTATATTAACATTTTTGGTTTTCATTACCAACTTAATTCAATATTTCGTTCTTTCCGCACAATTAAAGTTACCCAAAATTACGTTATCCCAAAATCATCCGTTCGCTAACTCAATTATCATTATACCTTATGATTATCGAAACAACAAGCTTTATCTTAGAATACATCAGGCTTTCAGACTAATCACCTTAAAAAAAGTCCATTAAAAAATGGACTTTTTAAACTAATTATTTACTTAATAAATTATTATTAATCATGTATTCAGCAATTTGTAAAGCATTTAATGCTGCACCCTTACGAATTTGATCACCAACAACCCATAAGTTCAAACCATGTTTAATCGAATTATCTTTTCTAATCCGTCCAACAAAAACTTCATCTTGCATCGATGTATATAGTGGCATTGGATAAACCATATTCTCCGGTTCATCTTGTACAATTACCCCAGGGAAGGCATTTAGCAAAGCTTTCGCCTCAGCTACCGTAACCTCATCTTCCAACTCAATATTGATTGATTCAGCATGACTACGATATACCGGAACCCTAATAGTTGTAGCGGTAATACCAATATTGTCATCTTGCAAAATTTTATGTGTTTCTTTAATCATTTTAATTTCTTCTTTAGTGTAACCACTATCGGTGAACACATCAATTTGCGGTATCAAGTTAAAAGCAATTTGATAATGTTTTGGTAAACTAGCGCTCGGTAAAACTTTCGCCTCAACATCTCGGCCTTCAGCAATCGCTTTCACTTGATTATCAAGTTCATCAATAGCTTCTTTTCCTGCTCCAGAAACCGCTTGATAGGTAGAAACAATAATTCTTTTAATTTTCGCTTTATCATAAATCGGCTTAAGAGCCATTGTCATAATAATAGTAGAACAATTAGGGTTAGCAATAATACCATTATGACTACTAATTGCTTCTGGATTAACTTCCGGCACTACTAACGGAACGTTAGGATCCATTCTAAATGCACTGGAATTATCAATAACAACTGCACCACTTTTTACCGCAGCCTCAGCAAAAACAGTACTTGCCGAACCGCCAGCAAACAAGGCAATATCAATATCTTTAAAAGAATCATTACTAGCTTCTTCTACCACATAATCTTTGCCCATAAAAGTTATAACCTTACCGGCTGATCTCTTTGATGCTAATAGTTTCAAATTAGCAAAAGGGAATTTTCTTTCTTCTATTAAAGTTAAAAATTCTTGACCAACCGCGCCTGTTGCCCCAAGAATAGCAATATTATATTTTTTCATTGATTTTATCTCCTTATTAATCCAATATATTTTCTAAACCGCACACCAATCCCTCTAATTGTTGAACTTTTTTGCAAGCAAGCACTACGCCTGGCATAAAAGATTCTCGAGAAATGGAATCATGTCTAATACTTAAAGTTTGTCCTAAGCCACCAAAAATAACTTCTTGATGAGCGACATACCCTGGCAAGCGAACACTATGAATCCGCATTCCGTCATATTCAGCTCCCCGTGCGCCCTTAATCAACTCTTCTTCTTTCGGATTGCCCTGCTTAATACTTTCACGACTTTCAGTAATAAGTTGCGCTGTTCTTAACGCAGTTCCGGAAGGAGCATCTAACTTATTATCATGATGCAATTCAATAATTTCCACGTGCGGTAAATGTTTTGCAACTTGTTGTGATAGTTTCATCATTAGCACCGCACCGATTGCAAAATTCGGTGCAATAAAAGCTTTAACTTTATCATTGCACATACTTTTTATTTCGGCTAAGTCTGCTTCTGATAAACCAGTTGTCCCCACTACCGGTGAAACACCATTTTTCATTGCTATTCTTATGTTTTGCATCACCACTGCCGGATTTGTAAACTCAACTACAACATCCGGATTGGTTTTACTAATTGCAACTTCCAAATTGTTTTCGACTGTGATACCTAGTTTACCAACGCCAATCAAGTCTCCGGCATCAGCACCCTCTGACATTAAATCGACTGCTCCTACTAACGATAATTCAGTATCATTATGCACAGCTTTTAACACTTCACGTCCCATTTTACCATAAGCTCCACAAACCATTACTTTTACCATATTACACCTCCATCTATTATTAAAAGCTTTGTAGCTTAAAATTCTGTTTCCATATTAGCATTTGTTAAAGTTTTACATTATAAAAAATAGCTGATGAGATTTCTCACCAGCTACAAAAAACAGCTTTATGAATAAAATAAAAATTTTATTCTGGATGAGATAGCACTCCACCAACAATTGGTGACAATCTTACACTTCTTCAATGTAAGACCAGCAATGATAACAAGGCTTTTATCAAAGCTTCGGCAGTATTCCCTTTCCTCTCAGTTCATTGTTGCCATTCTCCCCAAAAGTACTTATGTTTACTGCACCTCTACTCTACTTACAACTTGGATATTATTTTATCTTAAAAAACCACACAATGTCAAGGTAATAACTTAAAAATCAGAACGCAATTTTCCGCCATCACCATAATTATCTTTACTCATATCTCTAATCACAATTTTTACCGCTTCCGGTGAACAACTAGCAGTTTCACAAATCGCCGCTGTAACCTTACGCACTAATTCTCTTTTTTGTTCTACGGTACGACCTTCTAACATATCAATTTGTACTATTGGCATAATAAGCCCTCCTCTAAAATTCACTCAGGTTTCAACACTATTTTTTTTTTGCCACCATAATCCGGCATAAACAACCACCACTAATAAGCATAATAAAATCAATCTAGTCATATTTTCATTGGCAAACGCCAAATCATGACCAATGAGCACTTTCAAAACAACTGGTGGTAATTTCCCAATAACAGTTGCTAACATAAAATCTTTAAAGTTCATTTTACTGATAGCCGCAACCGCGGTAATAATCCCTGATGGCGCTAACGGCAACAATCTCGCAATTAACAACGCTTTAAAACCATTTTCCGCACTATAGTCATCAACTTTTTTTAAGTAAACACTTTTACTTATTAGGCCTTCAACCATTTCACGGAAAAAAAATCTGGCAAAAACAAACATCACCACTGCACCGATAACTTCACCAAACCAAGAAATAAAAATACCGGACCACAAACCATAAACTATTCCGGCCGCTCCCGACAAAATCATAAAGGGAAATACTATCGTAAAAGTCATCACTATAAACAACGCAATTGTCACCAAAATGCCGACCCAGCCAAAGCCTCTTAAATAATCAGCCAAAGCTCCAATATCACCATGCTCAATAATTCCATAAGCGTGCCTAAAAAATTCCGGAAACAATGCATATAAAACTGTTATTGCTACAATAATTACAACCCAGCCCATCAATTTTTTCATATAATTCTTTCCTTTAACTCTTTTTTTGCACATTAATTAATTTTACAACTTTTCACTATTAAAATAAAGCCTTTGTTATAAAATTGTTCCGGTAATCTCACTAAAACATTCCCCAAAATAAACTCTTAACCCCTCAATAATTAACGGTATGTTTTCAGGTTCTACCAGTGCTTGCATCGCATAATCTCTGGCAGAAAATAAAGTTTCTAAGTCCATTGTTAAATCGGCTATCTTTAAGTTAGGCAAGCCATGTTGTTTTGTCCCCAAGAAGTGACCGGGGCCTCTAATTTTTAAATCCTCTTCTGCCAACACAAACCCATCATTAGTTTTCTCCATTATTCCTAGTCGTTCCTTAGTCTTGGTACTTTTGCCATCGGTAATCAAAATACAATATGATTGGTATTCACCTCGACCAATTCGCCCTCTTAATTGATGCAACTGCGCCAATCCAAATCTTTCTGCACCTTCTACCACCATCACACTAGCATTAGGAACATTAACACCAACTTCTATCACTGTTGTTGCAAATAAAACTTTAATCTTACCATCTACAAACTCCGCCATTACTGATTCTTTCTCTTTTTTATTAAGACCACCATGTAATAAGGCGCATTTTACATCTTTAAACACACTTTTTCTCAGTTCATCATAAACAGCAACTACTGCTACTGCATCAATATTTTCCGATTCTTCAATTAATGGACAAACAACATAAGCTTGTCGTCCTTTTAGTAGTTCCTTTAACACAAAATCATAAATTAATTCTCGCTTAACACTATTTCTAACAAAAGTTCTAATAAGCTTTCGCCCCGGCGGTAATTCTCTAATGGTTGATACATCTAGATCACCATAAACCGTCAACGACATCGTCCGCGGAATTGGCGTTGCCGTCATAACAAGCACATCCGGCAACTTTCCTTTAGCCTTTAAATCAGCTCTTTGTCTAACACCAAAACGATGCTGTTCATCCGTTATTGCTAATCCTAACTTGAAAAATTCAACATCCTTTTGAATCAAGGCATGCGTACCAATGACAATATCAATGGTTCCTTCGTTTAGCTTAATTAATATCTCCTGTCGTTCTTTTTTCGTCAATTTGCTACTTAGCAATCCAATTTTCATCTTCAACGGCTCTAAATATTCACAAAACACATTATAATGCTGTTGCGCCAAAATTTCTGTTGGCACCATTAACGCTCCTTGGTAACCATTTTCCACAGTTTTCACCAGCAACAACATTGCAATAATAGTTTTTCCCGAACCAACATCACCCTGCAATAATCTTTGCATTGGCATTTCGGTTTCCATATCAGCTTTAATCTCCCTCAAGACTTTTTTCTGATCATTGGTTAAAGCAAACGGCAGTTTTGCCTTAAGCTGTTTCACTAAAGCCCCATCAGCACTATGCTCAATCCCACAATGTTGTTGCTGTGTGATTTTTTTTAGTAACATCATTCCGCATTGTAATAAAAACAACTCTTCAAAAATAAGTCTGTTTTTTGCTGCCATTAACATTTTTTCATCTTTAGGGAAATGAATATTTTTTAGTGCACTGGCACGATCCATTAAATTTAAAGATTTGCTAATTTTTACGGGTATGAAATCTTTTACTACTAAATCTTTTAACACTGTTGCTATAATATTATGCAATAATTTTTGATTTACTATATTATTAATATTATATACTGGTAAAATTCTCCCATTATATAAACTTTTATCTTTTAAAATCACAATCTGCGGGTTACTAATAGTAATGTTTCGAAATTTTACACTAACCTTACCACTAGCGACAATATTTAAACCTATAAAAAATTTACTTTTTACAAAGGGTTGATTAAAATAAATTAACTCTGCCTTAACATTTTCATCAAGTATTTGGATTTTTGTTAATGTTAAGCCTTTTCTAACTTTAGACTCAACAATATCAACAACCTTACCAAATACAGTTGAGATCATACCATCTTTCAACTTTGCTAGTTCTGTTAAAGTAGTTTGATCTTCATATCTTCGCGGATAATAAGTTAATAAATCACTAATTTTATAGAGCCCTAACTTATTCAATCCTTGCGCTTTGATTTTTCCCACACCTTTAAGTTCTAAAATATCTTTATCTAATAACATAGTATCCTCCACCATCACTATCTTTTAAGGATAGCATTTCAATCCCAAAATTTAAAGCAAGAATATTTTTGGATAAAATAGTAATTATATTTAAAATAATACATAAATTTTCTTATTTTTTAAAAAAGAATTTGCATTTTATTATTCCCTTGTGATAGAATATAGTCATTATGTATGAGGATATGTTGTCCTTCGTTAAAGGAGGTGGAATAAATGGCAAATATTTGTGAAGTTTGTGCAAAAGGTATAACTAGTGGTTTCAACGTGAGTCACTCTCATTTAAAAACTAAACGTACTTGGAAACCAAACATCCAACGTGTTCGCGCACTAGTAAATGGTGAGGTAAAAAGAGTTAACGTTTGTACTCGTTGCCTGCGTTCCGGTAAAGTTCAACGTGCAGTTTAATTAAAATAAGAGTCAAAGAGCTGATTATCAGCTCTTTTTTTCTATATTTTTTTATTATATAATAAGCAATCATAAAATAAAAGCAAATCCTTAGACTAAAGGATTTGCTTTTATTTCGTTACTGCGCTTCACTTAATAACTTTTCTAATTCTTCCTTATTTAAGTCATAAGCCTGACTACAGAAGTGACATTTAACTTCTGCTTTCCCTTCCGCTATTAGGTGATTTAATTCAGCCTCACCTAAACTAATTAAAACCTTCTCAATTTTTTCTTTATTGCATTGGCATTTAAAACTAACAGCAGTGGTATCATAGTAATTTACAGCCATTCCTTTAAAAATTTCCGCAATAATGCCGGCGCCATCTTTACCTTCACTTATTAATTGTGAAATTGGTGCTAATGACTTTAGATTTTCTTCTAGCATATCAATCGCACTTTCTTCAACATCAGGTAAAGCTTGAATTAAAAATCCACCAGCCGCCATAATTTTTAAATCAGTGCCTACCAATACTCCTAACCCCACACTGGACGGAGTTTGTTCTGATGTCATTAAATAATTAGTCAAATCTTCGGCAATTTCACCAGTTACAAGTTCAGTACTACCAGTGAAAGGCTGCTTTAAATTAGTAAATCTAGTTACATAAATATGTCCAGCACCAACACCATCACCAACAGCTAATTTGCCATTGTTTAATGGTAAATCAATATAAGGG